>Ga0137463_1000124_pt1 | contig 30330 bp, 28 predicted proteins | sample EasRivERMGT800_2_FD_102333 | JGI IMG/M metagenome (GOLD analysis project Ga0137463, IMG submission 102333) | Soil microbial communities from meander-bound floodplain in the East River, Colorado, USA - East River MetaG ERMGT800_2 | ecosystem: Environmental > Terrestrial > Soil > Floodplain ...
AAATCGACGAATCCTTGGGCGAGAGTCTTCACCGCGGCATTGTGCGGTTCATCCCAGCGGTTGCCGGCGTTCACCGCGTCTATCGCGGCGGATTGCGCTGCGAGCACCAGTTGGTAAACATCCTTCTGCGGGCCGCTGAATTTTCCGCTTACAGGGAAGGTCCGCGTGACATCCGAAGCATATCCGTCCAGCTCGCAACCTGCGTCGATGAGCAGAAGGTCCCCGTCGGCGAGCCGCGCGTTGTTGTCGCGGTAATGCAGGATGCAGGCGTTGGCTCCCCCCGCAACGATAGGCCAGTACGCGGGATACTGGGCGCCGCGGCGGCGAAACTCGTAGAGAAGCTCCGCCTCGATCTCGTATTCGCTGCGTCCGGGGCGGGTCGCGCGCATCGCGCGTTCGTGGGCGGCCGCCGAGATCGCCGCCGCGCGGCGCATCACGGCGAGTTCGCCGTCGTCCTTGATCAGACGCATATCGTCGAGCGCGGTGCGCACGTCGCGGATCTCGGCAGGCGCGGCGACACCCGCGCGTGCCTGCGCCCGGACTTGATTCAGCCATCCCATGATGCGCGCGTCCCAGCCCGCGTCGGCTCCCGGGGCGTAGTAAAGCGCAGGCTGATCGGCGAGCAGCTTGGGCATGTGCTCGTCGAGCGTCTCCACGGGATAGGCTTCATCGAAACCAAACGCGGCCCTGGCGCCCTCGGGGCCGTTGCGGACGCCTTCCCAGAGCTCGCGCTCCGGATTGCGCCCGCGGCAGAAGAGAATCGACCTGGGTTCCTCTCCCGCGAGGAGAACGAGGACCGCCCCGGGCTCGGGGAATCCGCTCAGATAGTAGAAATAGCTGTCGAATCGATACAGGTAGTCGCTGTCGCGATTGCGGATGTGCTCCGGTGCGGTCGGAATGATCGCGGCGCCTTTGCTCATGCGCAACTGCAGCGCGTGGCGTCGCTCGGCGCAGCGCGAAAGATTGCTGGTCGTGTCCATTGTGGGGATTGTCTTCCGCTTTGCGGCGACGATCAAGCGACGCGCTCGTTCAGAGCAGAGAGCCGCCTGGGCGTGCCGACGTCATGCCAGATGCCGCGATGCACCTCGCCGGAGACCAGCCCGCGCGCCATCGCCGCACGCAAGAGCGGTGCAAGCTGTCCCTTCGAGCCCGGCCTGATGCTCGAGAAGAGCTCCGGGCGGTAAAGACCTATTCCACTGAAGGTGAGCTTGGATTTGCCCGCGTCGGCGACCTGCGTGCCGTTCAGCGCGAAGTCTCCTTGCGGGTGATGCGGCGGATTCGCGACCAGTACCAGGTGCGCGAGATTTTGATCCAGCGCGGTCCCGATGAGCGCGGAGAAGTCGAAGTCGCAGAAGATGTCGCCGTTGAGGGCGACGAACGGCCCGTCGCCTATCAGGGGAAGCGCCTTTGCAATTCCGCCAGCGGTTTCGAGCGCCTCGGCTTCGCGCGAGTAGCGGATCGCGACGCCGAAGCGGCGTCCATCGCCGAGCGCGGCTTCGATCATGTGACCGAGATGCGAGTGATTGATCACGACCTCGCGAATGCCCGAGCGCGCGAGCGCCTCGATCAACCGGGCGATCAGAGACTTGCCGCGCACTTCGAGGAGCACCTTGGGGATCGCGTCGGAGAGGGGCCTCATGCGCTCGCCGCGCCCTGCGGCAAGGATCATAACTTTCATCATTCGAAATCAGAACGTGTAGCCGACGCGCTTTTCCTGCGGCTCGAGTTCCTCGAGCAGACGCCCGAGGGCGGCAAGCTCGCGATAGCGCTTGCACGTGCGCCGCAGATAGCTCATCACGAGCGGCTGGTCTTTCAGATAGCCGTCCTTGCCGTCACGGAAGGAAAGACGCGCGAAGATCCCCAGCACCTTGAGCTGCCGCTGGGCTCCCATCCACTCGAAATCCCGGTAGAAATCCGCAAAATCGCCTGCGACCGGCAGCCCCCCGTCCCGGGCCCTCTCCCAATAGCGGATCGCCCAATCGATGACCCGTTCCTCGTCCCAAGCGATGTAGGCGTCGCGCAGGAGCGAGACCAGATCGTAGGTGATCGGGCCGTACACCGCATCCTGAAAATCGAGAATTCCGGGGCAGGGCTCGCAGACCATGAGGTTGCGGGAATGGTAGTCGCGGTGCACGAACACCCGCGCCTGCCCGAGGTTGTTCCCGAGGATCGCCGAAAATGATTTCTCCAGGGTCTGGAGTTGCGCCGCGCCGAGATCGCGCTGCAGCTGGCGCGCTATGTACCAATCGGGGAAAAGGCGCAATTCCTTCTCGAGCAATTCTCTGTCGTAATCGGGCAGCACCCCGGGGCGGCTCGCCCGTTGAATCCGCAGCAGTGCGTCGAGCGCGTCTTCATAGAGCCTTCCGGCGTTATGCTCGTCGAGCGTATCCAGGTATGTCGTGGTGCCCAGATCCGAAAGCAGCAAAAAGCCCTGTTCAAGATCCTGCGCATGGATCGTGGGCACGTGCACGCCCGCTCCGGCGAGCAGGCGCGCAACATGCACGAACCGCGCGCAGTCCTCCTTGTCGGGCGGCGCGTCCATCGCGATGAGCGACGGCTGCGCCTCGCCGCGGCGGATCCGGAAGTAACGCCGGAAGCTCGCGTCGTCGGAGGCGGGCGCGATGCTGAAATCGCCGCCCCCGAGGGTCACCGCCAGCCACTGCCGCAATTGCCCTGCGCGGTCCAAAAATCCTCCGGAAACAAAGAATTGCCTTCGCCGCAGATTTGTGCGATTTTAGCACCCGCCCCGAAAGCCCAGGTCCAGCCTTCCCTGATATGTCTTGTTCACCTGCCCGCCGCGCGGCGTTGGCAATTGCGCTGTCTTGTTCTGCCGCGGTGCACGCGCAGGGGCAGGGACTTCAGCTGCAGCGTTCTTCCGAGGAACGATCCAAGACAAGCACCTTGCCGATAATCCTCGATGCGGACCGCATCGAAGGCGTTGCAGGAAAGGACACCACCGCGCAGGGCAACGCCAGCTTGCGTCGAGGAGATTTGTCGATCCGGGCCGACTCGCTGATATATCACGAGGAAAATGAAAACGTCGAAGCCCTCGGCAACGTGCGCCTTGAACGCAACGGCGACAGTTTGAGCGGTCCCGCCCTGAGGTATTCGATCAGGGACGCGACCGGCCTTTTGGAGAAACCCGACTTTACTCTCGCGCCGCGCGCCAGGCCCGGTCAGCAACCCGTTTCGGCGCGCGGGCAGGCCGAGTCGATCGAGTTCCTGGGCGAGAACCAGTACAGAATCAAGGACGGCTTCTTCACCACTTGCAAGCCGGGCGACGACGGCTGGCTGGTCAGGGCTGACGAGCTGGATCTGGATTTCACGCGCGAAGTGGGGACGGCCCGCGGCGGCAGCGTGCGTTTCGAGGGAGTGAGCGTCATCGCGGCGCCTTCCTTTGATTTCTCGCTCAACAACCAGCGCAAATCGGGCTTCCTCCCGCCTTCGATCGGCACTACCGGCAAGAGCGGGCCCGAGGTCGCGCTTCCGTATTATCTGAACTTGGCGCCCAACTACGACCTCACGCTCACCCCTCGTTACATGGAAAAGCGCGGATTGCAGCTCGCCGAGCAGTTCCGTTATTTGCAGAAGGACTACAACGGAGAATTCAAGGCCGAGGTGCTCCCGCAAGATCGCGTCGCCGATCGCGGCCGCTCGGCGATGAGTCTGGTTCACAGCTACAACCGCGATGGTTTTCTCCTGGGCGGACTCAACCTCAACAAAGTTTCCGACGACAACTATTTCCGCGACCTTGCGACCCGCATCAACATCACTTCGCAGGCCACGCTGCCTCGTGAGGGCTTTTTGATTTACAACGGCAAGTGGTGGGACACGGGCAGCTACTCGGCGACGGCGCGGGTACAGCGGTTCCAGGTTTTGCAGGATCCTGACAACCCGATCGTCGTCCCTTACGGCCGCACCCCGCAGCTTACCTTGTCCACTCTGCGCCAGGACATCGGCGGCTTCGATTTCGGGTCCTCGGCCGAGTTCGTCGACTTCAGCCATCCCACGCTGGTGAACGGCAAGCGCTCGACTTTCTATCCAAGCCTCAGCCTGCCGCTCATCACGCCAGGTTCCTTCCTCGCACCGAAGGTCGGCGTGCACTACACGTACTATTCGCTTTATGAGATCCCGGTGATCCCGGACCCTGCGACACCGGGTTCGAACATCCCGGCGTTCCCGGATTCGATCAGCCGCATCCTTCCCATTTACAGCATAGACACCGGACTGATCTATGAGAGGCAGACACAGGCGCTCGGGCAGGCGGTCACACAGACGTTCGAACCGCGTTTCTACTACGTGTACATCCCGTTTCGCGACCAGAATCAGATTCCGCTGTTCGACACCGCGATCGCGGACTTCAACTACGCCCAGATCTTTTCCGAAAACGTGTTTTCCGGCGGCGACCGCATCAACGACGCAAGGCAGCTCACCGCGGCAGTCACGTCCCGCATGCTTTTGCCCTCGAGCGGACAGGAAGTGCTGCGCGGCACGTTCGGTCAGCGCTACTACTTCAAGGACCAGCAGGTCACGCTCACCCCTACCGATGCGCCGCGCACCTACAGCGCCTCGAACCTGCTCGCAGCGCTGTCGGGACGCGTGAGCCAGCACTGGACCATGGAGGCTGCTTCCGAATACGATCAGCGCGATTACCGCACCGAGCGCTTGACCCTGGCGACCCGCTATCGACCCGAGGGACTCAAGGCGCTCAATCTGAGCTACCGATACCTGAGCGGGGACATTACGCGGACGGGTCCGATCAAGCAAATAGACCTGTCGGCGCAGTGGCCGCTTGCCGGCCGCTGGTACGGCGTCGGACGCTTCAACTATTCGCTGAGCGACAGCCGGATCGTCGAAGGCATAGGGGGACTCGAATACGGAGCCGACTGCTGGACAAGCCGCATGGTGGTGCAGCGATTTGCGCTGACGGCCGGCACGTCGTCCTCGAGCGTGTTCCTGCAGTTGGAGCTGAACGGCTTTTCGCGCCTCGGGTCCAATCCCCTGGAGGCCTTGAAACGCAACATTCCGGGCTACCAGCGGATCAACGCACCCTCCCCCGACAGGAGACCTGATGCCCCATTTGATTTGTACGACTGATAGCGGACTTGAATCCAGTGTGCCGCGGAAGCGCGCTTCCGGCGACAATATTGCAAAATAGCGAGGTTTGATTCCTCGTCAAGGGCAAGGATTGCCTTGCGATTCCGGAAATGAAACGATGAGATATCACCTTACGATTCTGCTGCTGCTCGCATGCGGCGTGGCGTTCGCGCAAAGCGCTCGCCCGGAGCAGGCCGAGCGAGCGCGCATCGACCTGATCGACCGGATCGTCGCGGTAGTCAACAAGGAGGTGATTACCCAGTACGAGCTGGCGGAGCGGATGAATCGCGTCCAGAAGGAGCTGCAGCGCCGCGGAACATCCCTTCCCGATCGCGGCGAGATCGAGCGCCAGGTGCTGGAGCGCCTCATCATCGAAAAAGTTCAGCTGCAATATGCCCGGGAAACCGGGGTGCGCGTGGACGATTTGGAGCTCGATCGTACCGTCGGCCGGGTCGCCGAGGGGAACAAGCTCTCATTGACCGAATTCCGGCAGACCCTCGAGCGCGATGCGATCCGTTTCGACAGATTTCGGGAGGAGCTGCGCAATGAGATTCTGATGAATCGCCTGCGGGACCGCGAGGTCACCGGCAAGATCACCGTCAGCGAAGGCGAGATCGAGAATCTGCTCCTCGAGCAGAGCGAAAGGAAAGACACTGCGACTGAATACAACATCGCGCACATTTTGGTCCGGGTACCCGAGCAGGCGACCCCCGAGCAGCTGGAAACCCGGCGTGCCCGTGCCGAGGAAGCGGTCAAGCGGCTCAGGGACGGCGCGGAGTTCGCCCAGCTCGCCGCCGCCTACTCCGATGCGCCGGATGCGCTTCAGGGAGGTGTGATGGGTTGGCGCAGTCAGCAGCGGCTGCCGGAGTTGTATGTCGAGGCCTTGGCGGGCCTGAAGCCCGGAGGCATCAGCAGTGTATTTCGAAGCCCCGCCGGATTTCACGTACTCAAGCTCCTCGAGCTGCGCGGCGCAGGTGCGCCTGTGCTCGTGGAGCAGGCACACGTGCGTCACATTCTGGTACGCACCAACGAGCTCGTTTCCGAGGACGAAGCCAAGAGAAAGCTACTCAGCCTGCGGGAACGCATCGTAAACGGAGTGAACTTCGCCGAGCTCGCCCGCCTGAATTCGGACGACGGCTCGGCCTCTCGGGGTGGAGATCTCGGATGGGTCTATCCCGGCGATACGGTGCCGGAGTTCGAGCGGGCCTTTACCGAGTTGAAGCCGATTGAGGTAAGCCAACCCATCAAGACTCCGTTCGGATGGCATCTCATTCAGGTGCTCGAGCGGCGTACTGCGGACATGTCCTCCGAGCGCAAGCGCGTCGAGGCGCGCAAGGCTCTCCTCGACAGAAAGGGCGACGAGGCCTATCAGGAATGGCTGCGCCAGTTGCGCGATCGCGCCTACGTGGAAATGCGGCTCGAAGAACGGTGAACGCTCGACTTGAAAAGCCGACGGTGTCCCGGTCATCCGTTCCGTCGGGCTCGAATTCCGTCCCGGTCATCGCGGTGACCTCCGGGGAGCCGGCGGGCATCGGTCCGGATGTCTGCCTCGCTCTCGCGCGAAGGAGGTTTGCGGCCCGCATCGTGGTTCTTGGAGACCGGGAGATGCTGGAGAGCCGCGCCCGGCAACTCGGGCTCCGCGTACCCCTATGCGATCCCGGCGCAGCCTTGCCAGCGGGTTCCCTCGCGTGTCTGCATATGCCCCTCCCTTATGCCTGTCGGGCGGGCACGCTTGATAGTCGCAGCGCGCCTTACGTGATTTCGCTCCTCGATCGCGCGATCGCAGGCTGCAAGACCGGCGAGTTTGCCGCGCTCACGACCGCACCGGTGCACAAGGGCGTCATCAACGACGGCGGTATCGCCTTCGTCGGCCACACGGAGTACCTCGCCGAGCGCACCGGCGCCGCTCAGGTGGTCATGATGCTCGCGGGCGGGGGCTTGCGCGTCGCGCTCGCGACCACGCACCTCGCCTTGAAAGACGTGCCGCGCGCACTGACCCGCGAAGGCCTCGAGCGGACGATCCGGGTTCTCTGTTCGGAGCTCATCAGCCGGTTGGGTATCTCCGCGCCGCGGATACTGGTCGCCGGTCTCAATCCGCATAGCGGCGAGGGCGGTTATTTCGGGCGAGAGGAAATCGAAGTGATCGAGCCGGTTCTGGAGAAATTGCGCGCGGAAGGTTTGCGGCTCACCGGGCCGTTGCCGGCGGATACGCTGTTTGTTCCGGATCGGCTCGCCGGCGCCGACTGCGTACTTGCGATGTACCACGATCAGGGCTTGCCCGTGCTCAAGTACGCGAGCTTCGGCAAGGGAATCAACGTCACGCTCGGTCTGCCGATGATCCGCACTTCGGTCGACCACGGCACGGCGCTGGATCTCGCCGGCACCGGCCGGGCGGAACCGGACAGCCTCTTCGCAGCGGTCGAAGCGGCGATCGAGATGGCGCAGACCGAGGCGCGGGCGGCGCGCTAGAGCGCAGTGGCGACCCGTCGGCATGTCCCCCGAAAAAGATTCGGTCAGCACTTTCTCGTCGACCGGGAGATCATCGAGCGCATCGTCTCCGCAATCAATCCGCACCGGGGCGAGCACATCGTCGAAATCGGCCCCGGACTCGGGGCGCTGACGACGCCGCTGCTCGAGCGCGTCGAGCATCTACACGCCATCGAGCTCGACCGGGACCTGAGCGAGCGCCTGCGTGAGCGTTACCCCGTCGATCGCCTGACGGTGCACCAAGCCGATGCGCCGCGCTTCGACTTTGCGACGCTGCCTGCGCCCCTCAGAGTCGTAGGCAACCTCCCTTACAATATTTCCACCCCCCTCTTGTTCCACGTTGCTGGCGCGGCAGCCCGGTGCACGGATCTTCATTTCATGCTGCAGCACGAGGTCGTCGAGCGGATGGTCGCGAAGCCTTCAGAACCCGAATACGGGCGGCTGTCAGTCTCGCTGCAATACCGCTTCCGCCTCGAGCGGCTTTTCACGGTCGCCCCCGGGTCATTCCGGCCGCCGCCCAAGGTTCACTCTGCCGTCGTGCGGCTCGTACCGCGCCCTTCGACGGAGCTCGATGCGATGAATGAGGCGGGCTTTTCCAAGGTAGTCGCCCAGGCGTTTTCGATGCGCCGAAAGACTCTGAGAAACAACCTATCCGGTCTGATCTCCGCATCCGAGCTCCACGATCTCGGTATCGACCCGGGCGAGCGCGCACAAACGCTTTCAGTTGCGGCTTTTGTCACAATCGCCAACCGGGTCGCGCATCGCCGGACCTAGACCCCGCAAACGTCTGCTGGCAAAATGGTGTATAGATGCGGGAGTTTGATGCGGGAGGATGGCGATGGGCCTTCTTGACGACCTGAAAAAACAGGCGGACTTGGTGAAGACCCAGCAGATTCTTCAACAGAATCTGCAGGGGGATAAGCTCAAGCTGGTCGAAGACAAGATGAAGCAGACGTTCCAGTACGTGCACGAGCTGCTTAAGCAGCTCGCGGTGGTGAAACCCACCAGCCCCCTCGTCTACTCGATTCCCGGCGTCGCCGATTTCAGGAACCTCGTGTTCAACGAGTCCTTCATCGATTACCGGAAAAAACGGATCAACGACAAGGAATACTTCGACACGACCCACTTTTTCGTCAAGTGGGCTTCTCCCGAAACGGTAGTGATCGAAAAGGACATGCCCCCCTTGATGCAGCGCATCCGCGAGTCGCTGTGGCTCAGCAAGGTCAAATTCATCGAGGAGGAGAAAAAGAATGCGAAGGGTTTCGTCGTCGGCGCAAAATTCACCGTTCCGGCGGCGGTCCTCACCGATATCGTCATCAAGGCGGACCACGAGCAGGGCAAGCTGCATTTCCAGACGACGCATCTCTTTGGCCTGGGGGTGGAGTACCTCTCAATTCCGGCGCAGGAAGTCAGCGACGAAATGCTGGAAGACTTCGCCAAGGCGCTGATCGGGCAGCAGAGCGATATCCGCAAGTATCGCGTTGCGGGAGCGCCCGGAATGTTTCGCTGAAGGCAGCCCGCGCGGCTCCTTTTCCCGGGCCCGGGTCACATCATCGAGCCTACTTGCGCTCGATGAGCTCGATCTTGTAGGCGTCGGGGTCCTCGACAAAAGCGATCACCGTGGTGCCGTGCTTCATCGGCCCCGCCTCGCGCGTGACCTTTCCCCCGCGGCGCTTCACTTCCTCACAAGCTTTGTGGGCGTCATCCACCGCGATGGCGACGTGGCCGTAGGCGTTGCCGAGCTCGTACTTGTCGACGCCCCAATTGTGGGTCAGCTCGAGCACTGCGGTTTCGGTCTCGTCGCCGTAACCGACGAAAGCCAGGGTGAATTTGCCCTCCGGGTAGTCCTTGCGGCGGAGCAGTCGCATGCCGAGAACCTCGGTGTAGAAGCGCAGCGACCGCTCCAGATCGCCGACTCGCAACATAGTGTGGAGAATTCGCATCGATGCTCTCCTTATAGATCCGGCAAGCTCGGCGCCCGGGCGTTCAATTCGCGCCGCGCCGCCCGGTGGTCCGGATACAGAAGCGCGACGATATCCCAGAAGCGCGGCGAGTGGTTGAGCTCGCGCAGGTGGGCGAGCTCATGCGCGGCCACGTAGTCGATGAGATGCGGCGGCAACATCATCAGGCGCCAGTTGAGGAGTATCCGCCCGTTGCAGCTGCAGCTGCCCCAGCGGGTCTGCGCGTCGGAGAGGGCGACGCTCGAAACGCGAAAACCGTGCGCGCCTGACAACTTTGCAACGCGGTCGCAGAAGAACTCCAGCGCCCGCCCCCGAATCCATCCGAGCGCCCGCTCGCGCAAGCTCGCCCCGTCGGCGAGTCCGAACTCGAGCTCGCCTTCCGAGAGCCAGGCGCCGGCTTGTCCATGCCGCAGCATCAACGTCACGGTCCGTCCGAGCCACGGCAGCTTCGCCCCGGCCTGCCAGACAAAAGGGATCCGCCGCGGAGCGGCAAGGCGCTTCTTGATCCACTGTTCTTTTTCCCTGATGAACCCTTCGATATCGGTGAGCGTGGCATGGCGGGGTGCCCGGACCTGCACGCCCTCGGTTTCGACGGTCAGGCCTATGGTCCTGCGGCGTGCCCGAACGAGCCGGTAGCTGAGGACGCCGCCTGCGAGCTGCACCTGTCGAGCTCGTCCCGCCTTTTCCGGTGTTGGCGGGATCTCGAACGGCAGCCGGAGTTGTTCTAAGGCACGGGACATAGTCTGGCCATGCGTCCCTCTATCCACTCCTCGACCGTCGCGTTGAGCGACTCAGGAGTGTGGGACCGCGCATCGATCGGTGCGCCGATCTCGACCGTAACGGTGCCGGGACGCTTGAGGAAGGCTCCGCGCCCCCAAAACAAACCTGCGTTGTGCGCAACCGGCACGACCGGCGCTCCGCAGCTTACGGCGAGCCACGCTCCGCCAGGATGGTACCTGCCCTTCTTGCCGGGCTGAACCCGGGTGCCTTCCGGAAAGATGGCGATCCAGAATCCTTGCGCGAGGCGCCTCCGACCCAACTCTGCCATTCGCCGGAGCGCGCGGGCTCCGCTGCCGCGGTCGATGGCGATCGGACTTGTGAGCGCGAGTCCCCACCCGAAGAACGGGATCCACAGCAGCTCGCGCTTCAGCACCAGAGCCTGAGGCGGGAAGATCACCTGGAAGGCGAGGGTCTCCCATGCCGACTGATGCTTGGACAGAATGACCGCGGGAGTCCGCGGAAGGTTCTCTGCGCCGATCACGCGATAATCGATGCCGAGCACCTTCTTCGCGAGCCAGATCATCGCGCGCGACCAGCCGGAGATCACGCGATAGCGTGCAAGCCGCGGCAAGGGGAACGTGGCGAGGGCGATGATCGCGTAAGGCGGGGTGAAAATGATCTGGGCGATGAGAAAGACGAGCGAGCGCAGAAAGATCATTGACACAGCGCGTACGCCACCGCGGCCAGATCCGGATAAACGGCGGTCCCTTCCGGAAGCTTGCCGGCGGAGCGCGTTTTCGCGCCTTTGCCGGAGAGCACCAGGATCGGATGGGCTCCAACCGCGGCGGCGGCCTGGAGGTCGCGCAGGCTGTCGCCCACGCAGGGCGCCCGGTCGAGCGCGACGTTGAGGCGCTCGGCGATGGCGAAGAACATTCCCGGATTGGGCTTGCGGCAGGGCGACTGAGACTCGGCCGTATCGGGGCAATAGAACACCGCCTCGATGCGTCCGCCCGCCAGATTCACCGCCTTGTGCATTTTGGAGTTGATGGCATTCAGGCTCGCCATGTCCATGAGACCGCGGCCGATCCCCGACTGATTCGTTGCGACCACGACGCGCCACCCGGACTGCGTGAGCCGCGCGATCGCCTCGAGGCTCCCGGGAATCGGCCGCCACTCGTCTGGATGCTTGATGAACTCGTCGCTGTCGTAGTTGATCACGCCGTCGCGGTCGAGGATGATGAGCTTCATTTTTCGACGGCGAGCTTGGAGATGTCGGCAAACCGATTCATCGCATTCCACATGTTGGCGAGCAGCACAAGCCGGTTCTCGCGCAGCTTCTTGTCGTCGGCCATAACCATGACTGTATCGAAGAACGAATCAACGGGGCTCTTCAACGACGCAAAGGTCTTCAGATATCCAGAGAAATCTCCAGAGTCAAATAGCGGCTTCGCCGAACGGGACGCTGCCTGCAGGGCCTCAAAAAGCGAGATTTCGGCGGGCTCCTTGAGTGCCGAAACGTCGGCATCAACAAATGACTCACGCTTACTTTCCGCCTGTCGCAGTATGTTGGCGATTCGCTTGTTTGCGGCGGCAAGACTGGCTGCTTCGGGAAGTGCGGTAAACGCGCGAACGGCTTCGAGTTGCTTGGGAATGAGAGTTATCGCAGCCGGGTTCAGGCTGAGAACCGCCTCGACCTCGTTCGCGGAATAGCCGCGCTCAAGGAAATAGCTGCGCATGCGTTCTGTGAAAAACATCTGAAGATCCGTTTGAGCCTTGCCTTTGAAAGGTTCGAAAGCCGCGCCTACGAGATCCCAGAGTGACAACGGAAGCTGATTTTCAATAATAATTCTGACGACCCCGAGAGCCGCGCGGCGAAGTCCGAACGGATCCTTGTCTCCGGTCGGCTGCTCGCCGATGCTGAATAGCCCCGCAAGCGTGTCGAGCTTGTCGGCGAGCGCTGCGGCACAGGCGATCGGCCCTTCGGGAAGCTTGTCGCCGGCGAAGCGCGGGCGGTAATGCTGCTCGATCGCATCGGCCACTTCCGGCGGCTCGCCGTCGGCAAGTGCATAGTAGCGTCCCATCACGCCCTGAAGCTCAGGAAATTCTCCGACCATTTCCGTGACCAGATCGGCCTTGCAAAGCAGCGCCGCCCGCTCGGCGAGCATCGGATCTGCGCCGATCTTCTCCGCGATTTTCTTCGCGAGCTGCCGGATGCTATTGACGCGGTCCAGCAGCGTGCCGAGCTTGTTGTGGTAAACGACGTTCCTGAGTCGTTCCACGCGGTCTTCCAGTTTGGTTTTTCGGTCTTGGTCGTAGAAGAACTTTGCATCGGCGAGACGCGCCCGCAGGACGCGTTCGTTGCCGCGGATGATTTCGCGCGGATCCTTCGTTTCGAGATTGGAGACGAACAGAAAACGTGGTAGCAGCTTGCCGGTTTTCTTGTCGCGCAACGGTACGTATTTCTGGTGCTGCTGCATCGAGAGGATCAGGCACTCTGGCGGCACTTCCAGGAACTCCTCGCCAAATGTGCCTTCGTAAACAGCGGGCCATTCGGCCAGTGCGGTGATCTCGTCAAGCAGCGCGTCGCCAGCGACGAGCTCCGTGCCCTTTCCTGCGACCTTCGCGAGCGCCTGAACGATCTTTTGCCTGCGCTTCGCGAACTCCGGCTCGACTTTCCCACGTGTGCGCAGCGCGTGCTCGTAGTCCTCCGCATGCTTGAGCACGATCGGTTTGGCGCTGAAAGATCGGTGTCCCAGCGTCCGGTTGGCACTCGAAATCCCGAGCACTTCGCCGGCAACCACCTTCGCCCCATGCATCATCAAGAGGCCGTGTACTGGTCGAACAAACTCCGCGTGGCCATTGCCCCAGCGCATGATCTTGGGAACCGGAAGTTTTCTGAGAGCATCTTCAACGGCGAGGTCGAGACCCGTCATAAGATGGCCGCCCCTTGCGAGCGTTCGATAGACGAACACCTCTCCCTTGGGCGTGTTCCCGCGTTCGAGTTTATCCACGTCCACGCCTTGCTTCTTCGCGAAGCCGAGCAGCGCTGGCGTAGGCTTTCCCTCGGAGTCGAGCGCCACTTTGACGCTCGGACCGGTAAATTCCATCGGCTTGTCCGGAGCCTGGGCGAGTACTTTCGTGACGATTGCCGCGAGGCGGCGCGGCGTGCCGAATGCGTGCGTTTCGCTGCCCTCGGCCAGCAAATTGCGTTGGCCCAAGTCGGCGGCGAGCGCCTGCGCGAAAGTCTCGCTCAGAGATTTCAACGCCTTGGGGGGCAGTTCCTCGGTGAGCAGTTCAACGAGCAATGTGTCGATCGCCGCGGCCGTCGCTTTCTTCTTCGCCATCGTTTCAGGCTCGCGATTTCTTTTTCACCGCTGGCTGCGGCTTCACCAGCGGAAACCCGAGTTTCTTACGCGATTCGAGATAAGCCTCGGCGACGAGCCGCGCGAGCCCGCGGACCCTCGCGATGTAGGCGGCGCGCTCGGTGACCGAGATCGCGCCGCGCGCATCGAGCAGGTTGAATGCGTGCGAGCAGCGGATCACCATTTCGTACGCGGGCAGCACGCACTGCGCCTTGATGAGGCGGTTCGCCTCGTCCTCGAACTGGCTAAAATGCTGGAACAGCATCGCTGTATCGGCGAGCTCGAAGTTGTAGCGCGACTGCTCGACTTCGTTCTGGTGGTAGACGTCGCCGTAGGTGACACCGTCCACCCACACGAGATCGAAAACGCTTTCCTTCCCCTGCAGGTACATCGCCAGACGCTCCAGACCGTAGGTGAGTTCGCCCAGCACCGGCCGGCAGTCGAGTCCGCCGACCTGCTGGAAGTAGGTGAACTGGGTGACCTCCATCCCGTTCAACCACACTTCCCAGCCCAGACCCCAGGCGCCGAGCGTCGGCGATTCCCAGTCGTCTTCGACAAAACGAACGTCGTTCTTGCGCAGATCGATGCCGAGCGCCTGTCTGAGCGAGCCGAGATACAGGGCCTGCAGATCGACCGGCGACGGCTTCATCGCCACCTGAAACTGGTAGTAGTGCTGCAGGCGGTTGGGGTTGTCGCCGTAGCGTCCGTCCTTGGGCCGTCGCGAAGGCTGCACGTAGGCCGCGCGCCATGGCTCGGGGCCGATCGCGCGCAGGAACGTCGCGGTGTGAAATGTGCCCGCGCCCATTTCCATGTCGTAGGGCTGCAGCAGGGCGCAGCCTTTGCCGCCCCAGTAACTCTGCAACTTGAGGATCAGGTCCTGGAAGGTCAGCATGAGCGCGCGGAGACTGCGACGGATTCTACCGGCTTTCTCCGGTACGACCAACGCGGCGGCGGATGAATACGAGCGCTCCAATCAGCACGACACACGTGAGGACGATCGGAGTGTTGCCCAGTCTTACGTAAGGCGACGCCCCCGCGTAGCCTTGTACTTCGCCAGTGAGGGTCCCCTCGGTAAACTGCGGCAAGCTTGCAACAACCCTGCCATGGGGGTCGATGATCGCGGTCACCCCCGTGTTGGTCGCGCGCAGCATGGTGCGCCCGGTCTCGAGCGCGCGCATGCGCGAGATCTGCAGGTGCTGAGCGGGTGCAAGCGAATCGCCGAACCAGGCGACGTTCGAAACGTTTGCCAGCAGCGTCGCCTGAGGCAGCGGGCGGATGATCTCCTCGCCGAAGGCGTCCTCCCAGCAGATGTTCGGCGCGACGAGCTGCCCGGCGAGCGCGAGCGGTTTGGGGTGCTTCGGGCCGAGAGAAAAGTCAGACAGCGGAATCGAAAGCGTCTTCACCATCCAGCCGAAGCCCGAAGGCACGAACTCGCCGAAAGGAACGAGGTGCGACTTGTCGTAGCGCTGCGACGGTGAAACGCCGACGCTGACCACGCTGTTGAAATAGCGTCCGTCCGGGTCCCGAATGGGCGCGCCGATGAGGACGTCGGCGCGGCGCTCGACGGCGATTCGCGCGATGTCCTTCAGGTAGCCCGGATCGACGGCGTCGAGGAACCGCGGAATGGCGGTTTCGGGCAGCACGATGAGCTGACCCTGGCTCGCCTCGATCAGCCGCTTGTAGATCGCCAGCGTCGCCGCGTATCGATCCGCCTGGAACTTGAGATCCTGGGGGATGTTTCCCTGGAGGAGCGCAACCTTGAGGAGGGGCCCCTGGGGAGAGGTCCAGTCGATCTGCCTGAGCAGCTGGCCGAGGCCGAAAGCAAATACGAGAGCGAGGCCGCCCGCGAGACGCGCCTTACCGGAGCCGGCAACCACGATGACCAGAAGCCCGGCACAGAGCGCGGTCACGAACGATACGCCGTAAGTCCCCACGACAGGAGCAAGACCGGCGAGCGGTGAGTCGACCTGGCTGTAGCCGAGGGCGAGCCAGGGAACTCCCGTAAAGATCCAGCCGCGCAGCCATTCAAAGAGTGCCCACAAGGCGGGGAACGCGAAGAGGGCGGAGGCGAGGCGACCGAACCGCAGCCGCGCGAGGCACCAGCCCGCGGCGGCCGGGTACAGCGCGAGGATCGCGCAGAATGCCAGCGTGCCGACTGCGGCAAGCGGGGCCGGCATCATTCCGAAGTCGTGCAGGCTGACGTAGACCCAGGACACGCCGACGCCGAACAGGCCGGCGCCGAAAGCGAAGCCTGTACGGAACGCAGCCTGCGGCGTCGCCGCGCGCCGCCAGAGGAGCAGCAAGCCGGCGAGAGTCAAAAATGGCAGCGGGAATACCGCGAGCGGAGCGAAGCCGGCGACGGTCAACGCGCCTGCGGCAAGAGCCGCGGCAATCGCGCCGTGCGGTGATTGGAGGAAAACCTTCAAACCTTGCCTGGCAGCCGGTGCACCTGAAGGACGTGCAGCCTGCGGCTGTCGGCGCGAAGCACCTGGACGCGCAGGCCGCCGATGGTGATCGCTTCCCCGCGCTTGGGCAGGCGCCCGAAGCGGTGCAGGACGAGCCCGCCGACGGTGTCGAAATCGGTGTCGGAGAAATCCGTCCCGAAGGCCTGGTTGAAATCGGCGATTTCGGTCTGCGCCTTGACGCGGTAATGTCCGCCCTGCTCGCGCACGATGTTGTCCTCCGAATCGTCGAAGTCGTATTCGTCCTCGATGTCGCCGACGATCTGCTCGAGCACGTCCTCGATGGTCACCAGGCCCGCCACGCCGCCGTACTCGTCGACCACGATCGCCATGTGGTTGCGGTTCGCGCGGAATTCGCGCAGCAGCACGTTCAGGCGCTTGGACTCGGGTACGAACACAGCGGGCCTGAGCATGTCGCGCACGTTGAACTCTTCTTCCCCGGCGTAGTAACGCAGCAGATCCTTGGCGAGCAGGACGCCGATGACGTCGTCGCGATTCTTGTCGATGACCGGGAAGCGCGAGTGCGCGGTCGCGATCACGTGCGGGATGAACTTGTCGGGGGTCTCGCTGACGTCGATCAGGTCCATCTGTGCACGCGGCACCATGATGTCGCGCACCTGCATCTCGGAAACCTGGAGCGCGCCCTCGATCATCGAGAGGGCATCGGCGTCGAGGAGATTTCTCTCGAAGGCCGAGTGCAGCAGCTTGAGCAGTTGCTCGCGGTCCTCCGGCTCGCGCATCAGCAGCGCGGAAAGCCGTTCAAGCAAGGAGGGTTTGTTCGATTCGTCCATGTTTGCGGCGGGTTTTGGCGCCACGGGCCGCTTGCCAAGCCTGGGAATCCTCACCCGGGAGCGTCGTAGGGATCAGGATAACCGAGTTTGGCGAGAAGCTTCCTTTCCAGCGCCTCCATGCGTTCCGCATCGCGCCGCCGGAGGTGATCGCGGCCCTGCAGGTGCAGCAATCCGTGTACCGTCAGGTGTGCGAAATGCGCTTCCACCGTCTTGCCTTGAGCGAGTGCCTCGCGCGCAATCACGGGGGCGCAAAGAACGATGTCGCCCTGCACCAAGCCGCGCGACAGGGCATAGGGAAAACTCAACACGTTGGTCGCGTAGTCCAGGCCGCGGTAGCGACGGTTGAGAATCCGAGCTTCGGCCGTTCCCACGATTCTCACGGTGATCTCGGCCGAACCTTTGAGCGCCGCGCGCGCCCAGCGGCGAACTCGGGTCGAAGTAGGGACAGGGGCGGCGCGCGAGAGAACCTGAAGGCGGAGCGTGAGGCGCGGCTTTCGCCGGCGACGCGGTCGTGCTCGCGGTGCGGCGTCGGACCAGCCGCGGGCCGGCACGGTAGCTACTCGTCCCCGTGACGTTCGTAGGCATCCACGATGCGTTGCACCAGGGGATGACGAACGACGTCGTCGCTCTTGAACGCGCTGAACGCGATTCCCCGCACGTCAGCCAGGATTTTCTGTGCCGCCACCATGCCGCTCTTCTGCCCGCGTGCCAGGTCGATTTGCGTGATATCACCGGTCACCACCGCCTTCGAGCCGAAGCCGATGCGCGTGAGGAACATTTTCATCTGCTCGGGAGTGGTGTTCTGGGCCTCGTCGAGAATGACGAACGAGTGGTTGAGCGTGCGGCCGCGCATGTAGGCGAGCGGCGCGAGCTCGATGGCGCCGCGCTCGAAGAGCTTGCCGGTCTTGTCGAAACCCAGCAGGTCGTAGAGCGCGTCGTAGAGCGGCCGCAGGTACGGATCGACCTTCTGCGCGAGGTCGCCGGGCAGGAATCCCAAGCGCTCGCCCGCCTCGACCGCAGGCCGCACCAGCACGATGCGCTTCACTGTATCGCGCTCCAGCGCGTCCGCTGCGCACGCCACGGCGAGATAGGTCTTGCCGGTGCCCGCGGGTCCGATCGCGAAGGTGATGTCGTACTCGAGAATATTCTGGATGTACTGGCGCTGCCTCGGCGTGCGGCCTCGCAGGTCCGCCCGCCGGGTGAGAAGCGGCGTGTCCTCCTTCGCTCCGCCGCGGGAGCGGACTTCGATCAGGCCGAGCTGGATGTCGTCTACGGTGAGTCCGTGCTTCGCGTCGCCATAGAATTTCTGCAGCACCTCGGCCGCCCGGGCCGCCTGGGCTCCGCGGACGGTGAAACGCTCGCCGCGGCGGGCGATCGTGACATCCAGCGCGGTCTCGATTTGCCGCAGGTTCTCGTCCAGCGTCCCGCAAAGATTGGCGAGGCGCTGGTTGTCGACCGGGGTGAGGACGAGTTCCAGGGGTCGGGTCTTCAAAGGCCTACGCCGCAACGTGGACCTCGCCGCGCAGCGAATGGGCCATCGCCGCGGTGACGGTCACCTCGATGAACTGCCCTACGAGCCGCCGGGGGCCCCGAAAGTTGACGACGCGGTTGTCTCCGGCGCGGCCCGAGAGCTCCCCGGCGTTCCTGCGCGAGGCGCCTTCCACGAGAATGCGCTGGCGCGTGCCGACCACGAGCTCGCCGATCCTGCTCGCATGCGCATCGATTTTCCCCTGCAGCCGGGCGAGCCTCGCGCGCTTCACTTCCTGCGGCGTATCGTCCAGAAACTCGGCGGCGGGTGTGCCCGGGCGCGGGCTGTAAACGAAAGAAAACGAGCTGTCGAAGCCGATCTCGTCCGCGAGTTTCAGGGTCGCCTCGAAATCCTGTTCGGTTTCCCCGGGAAAACCGACGATGAAGTCCGAGGAGACGCTGATCCCGGGTCGCGCGGCGCGCAGTCCGCGTACGATCGACTTGTATTCGAGGGTCGTATACCCGCGCTTCATCGCCGCAAGGACGCGGTCCGAGCCCGACTGCACCGGGAGGTGGACCTGCGGAGCGAGCTTGTCGATCCGTGTGTGTGCGTCGATGAGACGCTGAGTGAATTCCTTGGGATGCGAAGTTGTGTAACGGATACGCCCGATGCCGGGAATCTCTGCGACATATTCGAGCAGCAGGGCAAAATCCGCGATCACGCCGTCTGCCATCCTGCCGCGATAGGCGTTGACGTTCTGACCGAGCAGAGTCACTTCCTTCACGCCCTGGTCGGCGAGGTCCGCGATCTCGGTGAGGACGTCGTCGAAAGGGCGGGACACTTCCTCGCCGCGGGTGTAGGGAACGACGCAGAAGCTGCAATACTTGCTGCAGCCTTCCATGATCGATACGAAGGCCCTCGGCCCTTGCACGCGAGCCGGCGGAAGCTTGTCGAATTTTTCGATTTCGGGGAAGGAGATGTCGACCTGCGGTCGGCCGGAGCTTTGCCGCGCGTCGATCAATTCCGGCAGCCGATGCAGAGTCTGCGGCCCGAACACGAGATCGACGTAGGGCGCACGCGCCACGATGGCCGCGCCCTCCTGGCTCGCGACACAGCCGCCCACGCCGATGAGGAGGTCGCGCCGCGCCTGCTTCAGATGTTTGACGCGCCCGAGATCGTGGAATACTTTTTCCTGCGCCCTTTCGCGCACCGAGCAGGTGTTGAACAGGATCAGGTCCGCGTCTTCAGGCCGGTCGGTGGTCTCGAAACCCTTCGCCGCGCGCAGCAGGTCCGCCATCTTGTCCGAGTCGTACTCGTTCATCTGGCAGCCGAAGGTCCGAATGAACAGCTTTTTTGCCATGCTATCCGCCCTCGGGCCTCGGCCGGGCGAGCTCATCGGGTGTCAGCAGCCACACGCGAAAAATCTGCCCGTCGCGATCCAGGTTGTAGGCGGCCCAGGCTCCCTCGCGGGGAAGGGTTACCGGCACGATGATCAGGTTCTGCTGGTCGCGGATGATCGCGCCCGCGGCGAGCTGCATCGCTTTGTCGTCCACGGTCACGGCCATCTCTTCGAGATGCCGGATGTAGCCTCGCTTGGAGTTCTCCGGGATGGGGCTTGGCCGCGTCTGAGCGAGGACCGGACCGGCCCAAAGGAGGGCCGGCAGGAGCGCAAGGCATGCGGCGCGGCATGGGGCCATGGTTGCTCGCTAGAGGAGAGAAATGGTGGCGAATCAGGGACTCGAACCCCGGACCTGCGGATTATGATTCCGTCGCTCTAACCAGCTGAGCTAATTCGCCACGGAAAACTTGAAATTATCCTTTTTGCGTTGAATGGTTGTCAAGGAAGCTTCCCTGCACGGGTACAATCCGCGAGTGGATTTCGACATCGTCATTGTCGGTGGAGGGCTTGCCGGGGCGAGCCTGGCAGCGGCGCTTGCCGAAAGTGGGCTCAGGCTTGCGCTCATCGAGCGCAAGCCTCCGCTTTCGCCGGGTCCCGACTGGGACTCGCGCGTCTACGCGCTGACACCGGCGAGCGTCGCGTTTCTCGACCGCATCGGTGCGTGGCGGGGCGTAGAAGCTGAACGCGTAACGCCGATCCACGAGATGCGGGTGTTCGGCGACGACGGACGCTCTCGGCTCGATTTTTCCGCCTATGAATCGGGAGTGCCGCAACTCGCTGCGACCGCCGAATCCGGCCGATTGCACCATGCTCTGTGGCAGGGGCTCGAACGCCAGCGAAATCTCTCGCTGCTGTGTCCGGCGACGCCGTCGGCGCTGCGCCGCAGGGAGGGTCGCGTCGAAATCGGTCTCGAAGACGGTAACGTGATCACGGCGAAACTGACGGTCGGCGCCGATGGAGCCGAGTCGTGGGTGCGGCGCGCCGCGGGCATCGAGGCCCGCGGCGGGAGCTACGCACAGCTCGGCGTCGTCGCCAATTTTGCCTGCGCGCGGGCGCATCGCAATGTCGCGTATCAATGGTTTCGCCGCGACGGGGTGCTCGCCTACCTGCCCCTGCCCGACCGGCGCGTTTCGATCGTCTGGTCCACGTTTCAGGCGCATGCCCGCGAGCTGCTCGACCTCGCGCCCGCGGCCCTTTGCGCTCGCGTGAGCGAAGCGGGCGACGAAGCTCTGGGCGCCCTCGAACCGCTCACCCCGCCCGTCGCCTTTCCCTTGAGCCGCATGTTTGCCGATCGGATGGCACAGGGGAGGATAGCGCTCATCGGCGACGCCGCGCACGTCGTGCATCCGCTCGCCGGGCAGGGAGTCAACCTGGGATTGGGCGACGCCCACTCGCTCGCCGATCTGCTCCGCGAGGCGCCTGACGCGGGAGATCGCCTCCCGCTTCGGCGCTATGAGCGAGCTCGCGCCGAGGATATACTCGCATTGCGCTGGGTCACCGACGGGCTTTTCCGGATGTTTGGCGCCGACCATCGAGTGGTCGCGGGAATCCGAAACTTCGGATTGAACCTGACGAACTCCAATCCGGTCATAAAGACGCTGCTTGCGCGCCGCGCCATGGGAATGGGCGGAGGCCTTCATTACAAGGAACCATCATGAGATTGCGGCTACCGGCTCTGTTTCTGGCAGCGTCTCTCACGGCGAGCGTGTTCGCCGATGAGGCTTCGGTGAGGAGAGGCGTCGAAGCCCGCTTCGACGGAATCAAAGTGGACAGTGTGACCAAGACCTCCTATGCCGGCCTGTATGAAATCGTGGTCGGGGAGACGCTGTTCTATACCGATGAGAAGGTGAACTTCGTGTTCAAGGGCGAGATCATCGACGCGCGCTCTCAGAAGAATCTCACCGAAGAGCGCCAGCAAAAACTGTCCGCGATCAAGTTCGAGGATTTGCCGCTCGATCTCGCGATCAAGCAGGTGCGCGGCAACGGCAAACGCGTCGTGGCCATTTTCTCCGATCCGTTCTGCCCCTATTGCAAGAATCTCGACCGCGCGCTCTTGCGACAGGACGACATTACGATCTATACGTTTCTCTACCCCATTCTCCGGGCCGAATCGCCGGACAAGGCGCGAACCATCTGGTGCGCGCCCGACCGGGCCAAGGCCTACTACGATTTCATGTTGAACGGTCGCGAGCCGGCGGTGGCGCCCTCGTGTAACGCGCCGGTCGATAAGTGGCTTGCCCTCGGTCAGAGAATCGGGGTGAGAGCGACGCCGACCAGCTTCACGACAAACGGGGAGAGAATCCTCGGCGCCCGGCCCGAGGAGCTGGTCAAACTGATCGGCGAAGCCAAGAAATAGCTTTGGGTGGGCATACCCGGCTTCAGGGCGTCACCGCGCCGGTTGAAGCGGGTTTCAGGTCCTTCGGGAGAAGAGCCCACATCCGTCCCTGTTGCCGCATGCGGCCCGCTTGGGCGCCCGCATCGGAACCGAACCCCCAGAAGAAATCCGCGCGCACCGGATTGCGGATGGCACCGCCCGTATCCTGAGCGAGGACCAGGCGGGTAAGCGGCGTCGCGGTCGCCGGAAACGTCGTCGCGAGAAATACCGGAGCCCCGAGAGGGACGTAGCGCGGATCGACGGCGATCGAGCGGCCCGGCGCGAGCGGCACGCCGAGCGCACCGACAGGACCGCTCGCCGGGTCGGCGAGCGGCAGTTCACGGAAGAACACGAAGCTCGGGTTCTGGTTGAGCAGCTCTTCGAGACGCCTCGGATTCGCCGCCGCCCAGGACTTGATCGCAGGCATCGAAGCTTCGCCGAGCTTGAGCTCGCCGCGCTCGACGAGGTAGCGCCCGATCGACTGAAAAGGGTGGCCGTTCTGGTCCGCGTAGCCGAGGCGCAGCGTCTCGCCGCCCTCGAGCTGGACCCTTCCGGAACCCTGTATCTGGAGGAAAAAGGCTTCGATCGGATCATCGACCCACAGGATTTCTTTTCCGGCGACGGGTGCGGTGCCGCGAGCGATTTCCGCGCGCGAGTAATACGGCACGACACGCTTTCCCTCGACGCGCCCCCGCAAGCGCATGCCGCGCAACTCCGGGTTGATCGCGGAGAGGTCGATCGTGAGCAAATCGTCCGGCGGGCCGTATAGGGGGTGCACAAACGGCGTGGCCCTGGCGCGGCTGCCGCGCAGGAGCGGTTCGTAGTAACCCGTGACCAGCCCCTCGAGCGCGCCGTCCGGGTTGGCGAGACGCCACGGAGTGAAATGCTCTTCCAGGAAGCGCCGCGCCTCCTCGTCGCTGGGTGAGCGAAGCTCCATCGCTCGCGCGCACACTCCGCGCCACGCCTCACGCCAGCGCAAAGCCTGACAGGATGCGAGGAGAGCAGGCCAGGCCGCCGCCTGCTCGCCGTCCTTCCAGCCGGTCAGCGCTCCGAAATCGACGGGCTCGAGCGAGTTGATGCGAGGGGCAACAGAAGGCAGCCGGGGACACGCCTGACACGGGCAGGCCGAAGAACCCGGACAACCCCCGTCCGGCAGCGGTTGGAGAGCGCAGCCTGCCATCAAGCCCGCCGCCGCGAGGAAAAACCAGCGCAAGTGCTCTATCATCGGCTTTCGAGGGCTTAGAAAGGGTTTCGCCACGTGAGTTCCGGGTTGTGGATCATCCTGCTCGAAGCGGGACTGGCTCTCGCTCTCGTCGCATTCCTCGTGTGGTGGACGTTGCCGCGCAGGCCGGAAAACGAGGACCGCGATCCGAAGCAATCTCGACAAGGTGACGGCGCACCGCGGAAGCGCTAGCGCCGTTCCAGCCATTTGCATCGGTTTTCGGGTGCCTTCCCCGGTGCGCCCGATTCTCGCCGCACCTTGGCGAGGATGCGTCCGGCACGTCGGAACGGCACTAGTGCAAGACACGGGGTACCGACAGGGTGAACTCGGGAATCGGTGCGTCGAACCGAGTGCCGTCTTCGGCCACCATCTGGTAGCTGCCTCGCATGGTGCCGACCGGAGTCGCGATCGCGGTGCCGCTCGTGTACTCGAAGCTATCCCCGGGTTTGAGCAGCGGCTGAGCGCCGACCACGCCCAGACCCCGCACTTCCTGCACCTGGTTGCGGCCGTCGGTGATGATCCAGTGTCGCGAGACCAGCTGAGCGGGAAGGCTGCCGTTGTTGCGGATGGTGATGGTGTAGGCGAAAACGAAGCGGGCGTTCTGCTCGTCGGACTGCTCCGGGACGTATTGCGTCTGCGAGGAGACCGTGACCTCGTATTTTTTTTCCGCGACCATGCGGTCATTCCACACGAAATCGCGCGGGCTGACAAGGGCGATGATCGCCGCTTCATGCGGCGCCGGGCGAATCCAAGTAGAATTTCCAGCGATGGCTGCACGCACGTTCCGAATCGCACCGAGCCTCCTGTCGGCAAACTTCGCACGGCTCGGCGATGAAGTCGCGGCGGTCGTCGCAGCCGGGGCCGACATGATTCACTTGGACGTGATGGACAATCATTACGTCCCGAATCTCACGATGGGACCGCAAGTGTGCGAGGCGATCCGCCCGCTTACCGAAAGCGCTATCGACGTGCACCTGATGGTCAGACCGGTCGATCGGATCATTCCGGATTTCGCTCGCGCCGGAGCCAACATCATCAGCTTCCACCCGGAGGCGAGCGAGCACGTCGATCGCACGATCGGCCTGATCCACGACTCGGGCTGCAAGGCGGGCCTGGTATTGAACCCCGCAACGCCGCTGTCCCACCTCGATCACGTTCTGCACAAGCTCGACCTGGTTCTCATCATGTCGGTGAATCCCGGATTTGGCGGGCAGCAATTCATTCCCCACGCTCTGGAGAAGCTGCGCGACGCGCGAAGGAAAATCGACGACACGGGACGCACCATCATGCTGGAAGTGGACGGCGGCGTGAACGCCGGGAACATCGCCGCGATCGCGCGCGCCGGGGCCGATACCTTCGTCGCGGGCTCCGCGATTTTCGGCTCGAAGGACTACCGGGCGACCATCTCGCAGATGCGGGACGCGCTCAAGTCCGTCAGCTAGAGACGGGTATTGCGGAGTATTGCGCGGCCGCGCCGTGAGGCCGAAATGAGATCGTTCATCGATGAGATTCGGGCCATCGTCGGACCGGCGGGGCTGATTACGTTGCCGCAGGAGGTCGCCCCCTACGCGAGCGACTGGCGAAAGCGCTACGTAGGCAGGCCGGCTGCGGTCGTCAAGCCGGCCTCCACGGCCGAGGTGGCCGAAGTCGTTCGCGCCTGCGCCGAATCGCGCACGGCGATCGTCCCTCAAGGGGGAAACACAGGCCTGTGCGGCGCGGCGACGCCGGACGCAAGCGGTTCGCAGATCGTCCTCAATCTTTCGCGCATGAACCGGGTACGCGCAATCGATGCGCGCAACAACACCATGACCGCCGAAGCCGGCTGTGTGTTGGCCAACCTGCAGAAGACGGCCGAAGAAGCGGGGCGGCTCTTTCCTTTGAGCCTTGCCGCCGAGGGAAGCTGCGAAATCGGCGGCAATCTTTCCACCAATGCGGGCGGCACCGCGGTACTGCGCTACGGCAATGCCCGCGAGCTCGTCCTGGGACTGGAGGTCGTATTGCCCTCCGGAGAGGTATGGGAGGGCTTGCGCGGCCTGCGCAAGGACAACACCGGCTATGACCTGAAGCAGCTTTTCATCGGTGCCGAAGGAACGCTCGGCGTAATTACAGCGGCGGTTTTGAAACTCTTTCCCCTTCCCAAGTCTCATGCCACCGCCGTGGTGGCGCTGCAAAATCCGGAAAAGGCTCTGGCCCTGCTGCAGCGGGTTTTGGGGGCCTGTGGCGAGAGGGTCACGGGCTTCGAGCTGTTTTCCGATTTTTGCCTCTCGCTCGTGCTGAAGCACTTCAGGGACACTGCCGCGCCTTTCCCGCGCCGCTTCCCTCACTATGTGCTGATGGAACTCTCTGATACGCAATCCGGTGATGGTGTCAAGACCCTGGTGGAAAGCGTGCTTGAAGCGGCTCTCGAGGAAAAAGACATTCTCGACGCTGCGGTCGCGCAGAGCGAAACCCAGGCGCGGGCTTTCTGGATCCTGCGCGACTTCATTTCCGAAGCGCAGGCCCATGAAGGTCCGAACATCAAGCACGACGTGTCGATTCCGATCTCGCGTATTGCCGAATTCATCGCGACGACGGACGCGGAACTCGAGCGCGCTCATCCGGGGGTCCGAATGGTGACCTTCGGTCACCTCGGCGACGGCAACCTGCATTACAACGTGTCCGCCCCCGAGGGGGTCGCGCCCGACGTTTTTGTCATCCAAACGGCGGCGATCAATCTCACGGTGCACGACAGCGTGGCGCGTTTCGGCGGCTCGATCAGCGCCGAGCACGGCTTGGGGCAGCTCAAGCGCGAGGAAATCCGCCGCTACAAGTCATCGCTGGAGCTGGAACTGATGCGCAAAATAAAGCGCACCTTCGATCCTCACGGCATCATGAATCCAGGCAAGGTGCTTTAGCGTGGTGTAACAGGACGAGATAACGAATCTCCATGGCGGTGAATTTGTCATGGCCCCTTTGGGGTCCATACCTTCAAGCTGGACAAGCCGCGCAGGGGTGTTATAGAGTAGGCGCCCTGAACGAGACGCAAGGTAAGTCAACCGTGCTCTTCGAAAACGCCGGGAAACGGGTGCAATCGCGCAGCTGGCGCTGGTGGCGCAGCTAGCCTGCAGTCGCTCGCGCGCCCTGCGCGCACCCGCAGTACCCCGCAACGTTTTCGTGGAGCAGTCATGACCGAAGCAGAATTCCAGCGGCTTGCCGCTCAGGGTTATAACCGCGTTCCGCTCCTCGCCGAGACCTTCGCCGATCTCGAGACGCCGCTATCGCTTTATCTGAAGCTTGCCAATCGCTCCAACACCTATCTCCTTGAGTCCGTAGTGGGCGGAGAGCGCTTCGGGCGCTATTCGTTCATCGGACTGGCAGCCCCGGTAAGGCTGCGGGCGGTCGGGAGGTTGGTGACGGTGATGCATGGGGACGCTATAACGGAGAAGTCCCAGACGGCCGATCCTCTCGCTTTCGTGCGCGAGTTTCTTTCGCGCTACCGCGTCGCGGAACTCCCCGGCTTGCCCCGGTTCTGCGGAGGCCTGGTCGGGTATTTCGGCTACGACACCGTACGGTGGATCGAGCCGCGGCTCGCCGGAGGATGGCTCAAGCCCGACCCAGTCGGATGCCCCGACATGCTGTTGCTGGTGTCCGAGGAGCTTGCCGTCATCGACAATCTTTCCGGCAAGCTTTATCTCGTTGTCTATGCGGACCCGACCAAGCCGCGCGCCTGGCACGACGCTCAGGCGCGTCTGCGCGAACTGCTGGGCGCGCTGAGACTGCCTTTGTCACCGCCTTCCGAGACGCGCGACGCGGAGACGGAGGTCGCATCGAATTTCGACGCCGACACATTCCGCGCCGCGGTCGGCCGGGCAATCCGGTACGTTCACGACGGGGACATCATGCAGGTTGTGCTGTCGCAGCGTTTGTCGCGTCCGTTTGCCGGGTCTTCGCTGTCCTTGTATCGGGCTTTGCGCTCGATCAACCCGTCGCCGTACATGTTCTATTTCGATTTCGGCGACTTCCAGGTGGTCAGCGCCTCGCCCGAAATCCTGGTGCGTCTGGAGCGTGGTACGGTTACCGTGCGCCCGATCGCCGGAACGCGCCGCCGCGGGGCGACGCAAGACGAGGACGTTGCGCTGGAGCGCGAGTTGCTCGAAGATCCGAAGGAGCGTGCGGAACACGTGATGCTGGCCGACCTTGGCCGCAACGACGTCGGGCGCGTGGCCGCGACGGGGACCGTCCGGCTCACCGAAACCATGACGGTCGAGCGCTACTCGCACGTGATGCACATCGTGTCGAACGTGGAAGGGCGGCTGCGGGACGGGCTGGATTGCCTCGACGTGTTCCGCGCGGCATTTCCTGCGGGAACGGTAAGCGGCGCGCCCAAGGTACGTGCCATGGAGATTATCGACGAGCTCGAGCCGGACAAGCGAGGCGTCTACGCGGGTGCCGCCGGCTATCTGGGATTCAACGGCGATATGGACCTGGCCATTGCGATCCGCACGGCTGTGGTTAAAGACGGCCAGATGCACGTGCAGGCGGGTGCCGGGATCGTCGCGGACTCGGTGCCCGAAAGCGAATTGCAGGAAACCCGTGCGAAGGCGCGCGCCGTGCTGCGAGCCGCAGAGATCGCCTTGAGCGGAATGGACAGTCGGACATGATTCTGATGATCGACAACTACGATTCCTTCACCTGGAACCTGGTGCAGTATCTGGGCGAATTGGGCGCCGACGTCAAGGTGTTTCGCAACGACGAGATCGCGGCGGCGGACATCGCTGCGATGAGACCGAAAGGCATCGTCATTTCACCCGGGCCCTGCACTCCCACCGAAGCGGGGATCTCGCTCGCTGCGATACGCGAGTTTGCCGGCCAGGTCCCGATATTGGGCGTGTGCCTCGGCCATCAGGCGATCGGCCAGGCTTTCGGAGGCGAGGTCGTGCATGCGGGTAAAGTCGTCCACGGAAAAACCTCGACGATCAGCCATTTGGGCCTCGGCGTGTTTCGCGGACTGCCGAGTCCCTTCGTGGCGACCCGCTACCATTCGCTTGCGATTCGCCGGGCGACGCTGCCCCGATGCCTGGAGGTCACTGCGGAATCCGAAGATGGCGAGATCATGGGCGTGCGCCACCGCGAGTTCGCCGTGGAGGGCGTGCAGTTCCACCCCGAGTCCTTTCTGACCGAGCATGGGCACGCGCTCTTGAAAAATTTCCTGCAACGGGAGGGGGCATGAGCATCACGGTCCAGGAAGCGCTGGCGCGGGTCATCGAGCACCGCGAGATATTCCACGACGAAATGCTCGACCTGATGCGGCAGATCATGGGGGGGCAAGTCTCGCCCGTCATGATCGCGGCCATCATCGTAGGGTTGCGAGTGAAGAAGGAGACGATCGGCGAGATCACCGCTGCGGCGCAAGTGATGCGCGAGCTCGCGACCCGGGTGACGGTCAAGGATCCGGACAACCTGGTGGACATCGTCGGCACCGGCGGAGACGGCGCGCACACCTTCAACATTTCGACCGCGTCCATGTTCGTTTGCGCTGCGGCGGGGGGCCGCGTCGCCAAGCATGGCAACCGGGCCGTGTCTTCGCAGTCGGGCAGTGCGGATGTGCTGGAGGCGCTCGGTGCGAACATCAACCTGAAGCCCGACCAGGTGGGCCGCTGCATCGACGAGGTAGGGGTCGGCTTCATGTTTGCGCCGGCGCACCACGCGGCGATGAAACACGCCGCCGCGGTGAGGCGCGAGCTTGGCGTGCGCACGCTGTTCAACATTCTCGGACCGCTCACCAATCCGGCCGGTGCGCCGACGCAGCTGATGGGCGTTTTTCATCCCGACCTCGTCGGGATCCAGGTCCGGGTGCTGCAGCGGCTCGGGGCACGCCACGCGATGACCGTCTACGGCCTGGAAGGCCTGGACGAGATCTCGGTGAGCGGCCAGACGATGGTCGGGGAGTTGAGGAACGGCAAAGTTACCGAGTACATGATTCACCCCGAAAAATTCGGGTTGCCCGTGCACGATCCGAATGCGCTGCGCGTGGCGACGGTGGAAGAGTCGCGAAACGTGGTCGTGGCGGCGCTGGAAAACAAGGCCGGAGCCGCGCGTGACATCGTGGCGCTCAATTCCGGAGCTGCCATCTATGTGGCCGGCAAGGCCGCGAGCCTCGAGGAGGGCGTGGAAAGGGCATTCGAGTTGATCAAGAGCGGTGCCGCGCGCGCCAAGCTCGACGCGTTCGTGAAATTCACCCAGCAGCTCGCGCGTGGCTGATATCCTGGACCGAATTCTCGCGGTCAAGGCCGAGGAGATCGCAAAGGCGAAGGAAACCCTGGGCACGGCCGCCGTGCGTCGCCGGGCGGAAGCGGCGGGGAAACCGCGGGATTTCATCGGCGCCCTGCGCGCGAAAATCGCCGCCGGCCTGCCCGCGGTGATCGCCGAGATCAAGAAGGCGAGCCCGAGCAAGGGCGTTCTCCGCGAGCGATTCGATCCGGCGGCGATCGCCCGCTCCTACGCCCGGCACGGCGCGGCCTGCCTCTCGGTGCTCACCGATGAGCGCTTTTTTCAGGGTCGCGCCGAGGACCTTTCTGCTGCACGCGCGGCTTGCGGCCTCCCGGCGTTGCGCAAGGATTTCGTCATCGACCCCTACCAGCTGTACGAATCGCGCGCCCTGGGTGCCGATTGCATTCTGCTCATCGTGGCGGCGCTCGAGCTCCCGCAAATGCGCGAGCTGGAGGCTCTGGCGGCCTCGCTCGGGATGGCGGTGCTCGCCGAAGTGCACGATCGCGACGAGCTCGACCTCGCCCTCGAGCTCGCGACCCCGTTGATCGGCATCAATAACCGCGACTTGCAGAGCTTTGAGACCCGGCTCGAAACGACTCTCGGATTGTTCCCGAGGGTCTTGCCGCCGCGAATCGTGGTGAGCGAAAGCGGAATCCTCACTACCGAGGATGTAGCGCAGTTACGGCGAGGCGGAGTTCAGGCATTCCTGGTCGGCGAGACTCTCATGCGCGCTGATGA
>Ga0137463_1000125_pt1 | contig 30304 bp, 27 predicted proteins | sample EasRivERMGT800_2_FD_102333 | JGI IMG/M metagenome (GOLD analysis project Ga0137463, IMG submission 102333) | Soil microbial communities from meander-bound floodplain in the East River, Colorado, USA - East River MetaG ERMGT800_2 | ecosystem: Environmental > Terrestrial > Soil > Floodplain ...
CGTTCTGGACGCGGGCCATGTCTCGGAGACCGGAAGGCACGCCGAACTCCTCGCCGCCTCCGGGATATACGCGAAGCTCTATCGCTTGCAGTACTCGCGGGAAGCGTCCGGCTAGATGGGCGTCCGGCGTGTACTCCGTGCTGACTCTGAGCAACGTATATGAGAATTCTCCATACGGAATCTTCATGCGGATGGGGTGGGCAGGAAATCAGGATTCTTGACGAGGCGCAAGGAATGTCGGCGCGCGGGCACGACGTCGCGATCCTCGCGCCGCGCGAAGCGCGGATCTACGAGGCCGCGCTCGAGCGGGGTCTGAGGGCGGAGGCTCTGCCGATCGACAGGAAGAGTATGGGCGGACTCCTGGCGATGCGGCGATGGCTGCAGGCTCACCCCGTGGATGTCGTCAACAGCCACAGTTCGACCGACAGTTGGCTTGCGGCGCTCGCTTGTGCGACCCTCGCCCCGGCTCCGGCGCTGGTGCGCACGCGGCACATTTCCGCTTCGATCCCGAACAACCTGCCCACACGATGGCTGTATCGCAGTGCGACGCGGCACATCGTGACCACGGGCGAAAACCTGCGCATGCAGCTGATCCGCGACAACCATATTCCACCCGAGCGCGTCACTTCGGTCCCGACGGGGATCGACTCGGCGCGTTTCGTCCCCGGCGCGCGCGACGCAGCGCGGCGCTCGATCGGTCTTCCTTCCGGGCGCCGTCTCATCGGCGTCGTGGCGACGCTGCGGAGCTGGAAGGGCCATCGGTATCTGATCGAGGCCGTGCACCGACTGCCGGGCGATGTCGGGCTGGTGATCGTGGGCGATGGGCCGCAGCGGCGGAATATCGAATCGAAGATCCGAGAACTCGGTATGGTCGGGCGGACTTCGCTCGTCGGAAATCAGGTTGACGTGCTGCCCTGGTTGCAGTCGCTGGACGTGTTCGCGCTGCCGTCTTATGCCAACGAGGGGGTTCCACAGGCACTGGTCCAGGCCATGCTATGCGCCTTGCCGTGCGTCACCACCGCTGCCGGCAGCATTGGCGAAATCGCCCGCGACGGGATGACGGCGATCGTCGTCAAAACCGAGGATGCTGCCGACCTCAAACGCGGGTTGGAACAGGCGCTCGGTGATGCCAAGCTTTGCGAGCGGCTCGGAGCCGCCGCACGCCAATACTGCGCCGCGAATCTCGGCGTGGAGGCAATGCTCGATCGAATGGAACGGGTGTTTCGCGATGTTGCGCATGCCTAGCCGATTGCCGTCACGGCTGGCGGTCGTGCCGCGCGGCGTGCTGAAGCGCCTGCTTTCTGGAAAGCGGCACAAACCGGTCCGTCCGCGCCGGATTCTGGTTGCGCACCAATTGCTGCTTGGGGATACGCTGATGCTGACTCCGATGCTTGCCCGCCTGAGGCGCCGCCACCCGGAAGCGGAAATCGTCATGACCGTGTCCCCCGGAAAGCTCCCCTTGTACGCTCCTCGGCCCTACGGCGTACTGACGCTCGCCTACGATTCCCGCGACCCCGGGTCGGCGAGGCGACTGCTCGAACTGGATCCGTTCGATCTCGCCCTCGTGCCCGGAGACAGCCGGCATGCGATGCTCGCGCACGCGCTCGGATCGCGTTGGGTGATCGCACTCGCCGATGATCGGCCCGGCTGGAAAAATCGGCTCGCCGACGAGTTGGTTCCGGTGCCGCCGCGGCCGACCGCGCTCTCCGACATGTTTGCGCTGCTCGCTGGCGAGGAAGATGACGCGGTCTACCAGGCGGGCGACTGGCCTCGCCCCGAGTCTGCGCCCTTCGAGCTGCCCCAACGCGATTACGTGGTGCTCCAGGTCGATGCAGGCTCGCCCCTCAGGTTTTGGCAGGCAGATAAATGGCTGAAGGTGGCCGATGCGCTCAAGGGCATGGGGCTGGAGATCGCGTGGTGCGCGGGTCCTGGAGAGGAGCGCATGATCGAGGCGATCGATCCGGAACGGCGCCATCGTTCGTATGCAGGGATGCTCGATCTCCCTCAGCTGTGGCGCTTGCTCGAGCGTGCGCGCCTCCTCGTCTGCGTCGACAGCGGCGTGAGTCACCTCGCCAAACTCGCGCGCACCCCGAGCGTCGTGCTTTACGGCCCGGGCACGCCGGTGTTGTTTGGACCCGGGCGCTTCTGGCGAAACCATCCCTACCGCGCGATGACCGTTGCCGACTTTCCTTGCCGCGATCAGCAAACGGTCTTCAAGCGCAAAGTGAGCTGGGTGCGGCGCTGCCAGCGTACCGCGAGGGAATGCCCAGCGCCGGCCTGCATGCATGCGATCGAGACTGACTCGGTCGTGGCAAGTTGTCGGGACCTGCTGGGATAGCCCGGGTGGAGAGCCGCTCCTTGCAGCTTACCTCGTTCAAGCTCGGGTCCGAGCTGCGCTATCCGTTCGAATTCCTCTGGCTGATCGGGCTCGTGTTTTTCTTGCCCCTGTTCGAGGCCCCGAAGAACCTTTGTTGGCTTGGCTACGTCTTTACCTGGTTGTACAACCGGGCTCGAGCGCGCGAATGGGGCGGGCCTTGGGACCGCTGGGACAGCCTTATAGCGCTGTGGATTGCTTCCGGATACCTCGTTGCCGTCTTCGCCGGCATTCACGACGACGAATGGAGGGAAGCGAACGACCTCCTGCGCTACGGCTCGGTGCTATGGCTCCTCAGGCGCTCGCGCTATGACGAGCGCGCGCTGCTGTGGATTCTGGGCACCGTCATAGCCTCCACGTTGATTACGCTTCTTTGGGGATATTGGCGCGTATATGTGGCGAAAACCCACGGGACCTTGGGGCTCAACTCGGTCGGCCACGTCAACCATAGTGCCATCTATATGGGGATCGTCTTTGGAGCAGCCCTGAGCCTCCTGTTTGCGTACTGGGGGCGAATCCGGATCGCGGGCAGGGTGACGCTCGGTCTTGCCGTCGCGGCGCTGATTGTTTCGGTATTCGTCACGGAGAGCCGGGCAGCCGTGGGGACTGCGGTGCTTTTTGTGCTCGTTCTTATCGTGGTGCTCGGTGTTCGCAGACGCATAAACGCGTTGAAGGGCGTGTTAATCGCCTTGCTGGGAATTGCGATCGTACTTGCCGCACTTCCAGGAGTCCTGGACAAGACCATCGATAGGACCGAAAGAGGAATCGTATTTTCTTTCCGTGACAAGATATGGGCGAACGCCCTGATTGAATGGCGTCGATTTCCGCTGCTCGGGGTGGGAATGGGAAACTTCGGCCACGTGACCCTGGAAGAGCTGCAAGACTGGAACAAAGCCCGGGACTGGGCGATCCGGCCGACGCCCGAAGGAATGGCGCCGCACGGCCACAGCCTCTATGTCACGGCTCTTGTCGAGCGCGGCTTGGTCGGTTCCGGGGTCTTGATCGCAGTCCTTCTCGCTTGGGGCGGGACGCTGCTGCGAGGCGTTCCCCGAGGGACCGACCCTCCGCTCGATTGGGCGCTTTTCGGCGCAGCCCTCGCCGGGTGGTTGATCACCGTTGTCGTGGGTTTTTTCAACACGACGCTCCACCACGAGCACGCGATTGTCAGCGCCCTTCTGTTCGGGCTCTGGCTGGGTCATCGTGCGGCCGGGGCGCAAGCTGGCCGAGCTTCTCCTCAACCTTGAGCACGTCGCCGCCGGTTCATCAAGTCAACCTGCAGCGCGGTTTCGGCGGGGGTGAAGTCTTTACCGTGTCCTTCACGGCCGCTCTCAAGCGCCTCGGGATCGACACCATAGCCTTCGTCGATCCGCGCGCCGACGCATGGTCCTCGCTCCGACTTCCGAATGTCCGCGTCGAGCCGCTCGGCAGCCCCGAGGAGTTGCCCGGTTTCCTGCGTGGCCAGCCCCCCTGTCGGGTGGTCTTTCACACCCTTGTCCCGGAGGCGGTGATCAGCGAATTGCGTGCACAAGGGCACTTCCTAATCGCGTTTGCCCACATGCCGCTCTATGGACGTGATCCTCGCCCGCTCGCCCCGTTTGATTTGGTGCTCGCGGGGTCGCGGCACGTGATCGCGAGCCTGCGCGCCGCAGGAATCGATCGCGTTTATCCGCAACCTTTGTATGCTGTCGCACAGCTGGACAGATCCGGCGCGGATTCAGGACCGCTGCGCGCCCGCTCGCGTTACGACTGGGATCGGCGCAAATTTCGCGACCGCGCTCTGAAAGTCCTGGAGCCGCTGTGGCGGCGCGTGACACCTGAGCGGGGATTCGTGCGGCGCCCGGGGCTGACTTTGGGGATCGTGTCCCGGATCACCCCGATCAAGCAATTCTCGCTGCTATTCGCGTACCTCGCCCCGGTCCTCGCTCGCTCTTCCACGGTGCAACTCGAAATTTTCGGCAGCGGCGGTTTTGCCTCGGTACGTGATCTCGATCGCGCGCTTCGGCCGATTCGCGAAAAGGTGCGCTTCTGGGGCCATCAGCAGGACGTCGGCGCAGTCTACCGGAGCATCGATTTCCTGCTGACGGGGCTGCCCGAAAAGGAGGCGCTCGGCCTCAACGTCATCGAGGCTCAGGCCTGCGGCACGCCGGTGCTCGCGCCCGACGCACCGCCGTTCGACGAAACGGTGATGCACGGGGCGACGGGCCTGCGCTACCGCGATCCGCGCGAAGATGGGGGCGCCGGCTTCGAGAACGCGCTGAAGCTTCTGCTGGAAGGCGGGTTCCGCTTCGACAAGGATTCTTCGCAAGCGCATCTCGCGCGGTTTTCAGAGGATTCGTTCGTCGGGCGCGTGCGGACCTTGTTGGAAGCGCTGGCAAGCGCCGGTCCCGGAAGCGTCGCCGCACCACCATGAGCGCGCCCGCTTCCTCGATACCGGCAGAACGGGACGCGCGCCCGCGCATCTTGGTGATCCGCCGCGACAACATCGGTGATCTGGTCTGCACCACGCCGCTCATCACCGGGCTGCGCGAGCGTTATCCCGACGCACATATCGCGGCGCTGGTAAACACGTACAACGAGGCTGTTCTGGCCGGGAACCCTGCCGTGGACGCAGTCTACGCCTACGAAAAGGGAAAACACCGCGGCGAGGCGCGCTCCGTCGTCTCGGTCTATGTCGATCGCCTTCGACTGATTCTGGCCCTGAGAAGGAAAAGGTTCGATTACGCCATCCTCGCCACCCCGGGGTTTGCCCTGCGCTCGCTGCGCCTCGCGCGGATGGTCGGCGCACGGCACGTGCTCGGGTATACCGAGCCCGGCGAGGCTCACTCCCGCCTCGACATTGCGCTCCCGTACGATCGCGAGGCGAGGACACACGAAGTGGAGCAGGTATACGGCCTGCTCAGGGCCCTCGGCGTCAAGGGTTCGCCGCCCTCAACCCGGGTATTTCCCGATCCCGGCGAGCGCAGCGAGGTCGAACAGGCTCTTGCCCGCGTGGCGCCGGGCGCCCCCGTCGTCGGGGTGCATATCAGCGCGCGGAAAAGGAGCCAGCAATGGTCGCCAGAAAATTTCGCGGCGCTGATCCGTGCGATCGCAAAGCGGCATGCCGTGCGAATTCTGCTGCTGTGGGCACCCGGAGAACCCGACAATCCGAAGCATCCGGGCGACGACGGCAGGGCCCGCGCGGTCTTGGAGAGCTGCGACGAAGTTCCAGTGCTCCCCTGGCCCACCGAGGCGCTTTCGCGGCTGATCGCGGCGCTGTCGCTGTGTGACTGCGTCGTGTGCGCCGACGGCGGAGCGATGCATCTCGCTGCGGCGCTCGGCAAGCCGATCCTGTGTTTTTTCGGCGACTCACCGCCCGAGCGCTGGCGGCCTTGGAAAACGCCGCACGAGCTGCTGCAGCCGGTGAGCCGCGATCTCGAGGACCTGAGCGTCGCGCAAGCTGTGGCGGGATTCGAGAGACTCCTGCGCGCTCGGCCGCTTCCTCAGTCTTCTTCCTGAGCCTCGTTCAAACTGCTTGCGGCGGCCGGCCTGTACTCGGGTACCCGCTTGGCGAGCTCCCGTTTGACCTCTTCATCATCCGGAACGCGCGGCTGTGAAATCCAGGTTTCGAGCTCTTCGAGCCAAGCTTCGCTGCGCGAGGCGCCCGCTTTGGCGACGCGCAGTTTCGGGTGCGGGGTAAGCAGCGTACTCTCGCGATCCGAGAGCAGTTCCTCGTAGAGCTTCTCGCCCGGGCGCAGGCCGGTAATCTCGATTTTGATGTCTTCTTCGTTGAATCCTGACAGCCGTATCATGTCGCGCGCGAGATCGACAATCTTGACCGGTTCGCCCATTTCCAGAACGAAGATCTCGCCTCCGTCTCCCATGAGACCCGCCTGCAACACAAGCTGTGCGGCCTCGGGAATCGACATGAAGTAGCGCGTGACATCCGGATGGGTCACCGTCAGCGGACCTCCCCGAGCGATCTGCTCGCGGAACTTGGGAATGACGCTGCCCGTGCTGCCGAGCACGTTTCCGAAGCGGACCACGACAAAGCGCGTCCCGCCGGCGCGCTGCAGCGCCTGACAGACTTGCTCGGACAGACGCTTGGTCGCCCCCATGACGTTGGTCGGGTTCACCGCCTTGTCGGTCGAGATGAGGACGAATTTCTCCACGCCGTGATCGCGCGCGGCCCTCGCCAGGCGCAGAGTTCCGAGCACGTTGTTTTGCGCCGCCTCCCAGGCGTTGTCGATCTCCATGAGCGGCACGTGCTTGTAGGCGGCGGCGTGGAAAACCACTTCCGGTTTGAACCGGGAAAAAACCGCCTGCAGGCGACTGGGATTGCGCACGTCCCCGATAATGGACGCGATGGCCGGTTTGTCCTTCGCCGTCGGGAATTCCTGCTCGATACCGTACAAGGCGTACTCGTTCAGTTCGAACAGAACGAGGCGCGCCGGCTCGAACCTGGCGATCTGGCGGGCAAGCTCGGACCCGATGGAGCCGCCGGCCCCTGTGACCATCACGACCTTGTCTGTGAGCAGCTGATGCAGACCGCGATCGTCGAGCACTACCTGGTCGCGGCCGAGGAGGTCTTCCAGCTCGATGCGGCGGATCTGCGACACGGTGACCTTGCCCGACAGCAGGTCGTCGTAGGAAGGCACCGTGAGGACCGTGAGCCCGGCAGTACCGGCGAGTTCCGCGGCGCGCCTGCGCACGCCTGCCGACGAGGCCGGCAGCGAGACGATCGCATGGCGGGAGTCCAGCTGCTGCGCCCAGCGGCCGATCTCGCTGAGTCCCCCAAGGACCTTCACGCCCAGAAGTACCTGCCCATGCCAAACCGGGTCATCGTCCAGGATGCCGACTGCGCGCCACTGGCTCGAGCGTTCCATCTCCCGCAGCAGATTGACCGTGATGTCGCCTGCGCCGATCACGAGCACCGGTTCGCCGGTGAGGTGGATGTGTCCGTACAGGGCGCGTTCCTTCCAGGCGCGATAGGCGATCCGGCTGCCCGACATGATCGCGGCAAGCAGAAAAGGCGCGAGGATGAAAGTGGACCGCGGCACGTTGACATCGGCGCGAAAGAACGCAAGCAGTGCGGGCACGGCGAGCGCTCCGATCAGGCAAGCGAGCGCTATGCGTTTCAGGTCGGACAGGCTCGCGTAGCGCCAGCTGCCCCGGTACAGCCCGAGCGACCAGAATATCAACGCGTGCAGGGGAACGGCCGCCGCTACCGCCGCGGCAAGCGCCGGGAGAAACTCCTCGGGGGTCTCCAGGTTGAAACGCAGCCAGAACGCAAGCACCCAGCAAACGGCGGAAGCCAGCACGTCGTGCGCAAAAGCAAGTGCGGCGCGGTAACTGGGCTTAAGCGGATTCAATGGATTTGTTTTCGCGGCGCCGCCACGCGTAGTCCACCCACAGCGCGAGCGTTGCGTGGAGCGCGACGAGCCCGATGAGGGCGCATAGCTGCAGGGTGAGCGGCTCGCGCAGCGTCCAAAGCGCGGTCGTCCCGCAGGCGAGCATCAGCGCGTATTCGGCGAGTGCCGTTCTGCGGTGGCCCCAGCCCATTCGCACGAGGCGCTGATAGTAGTGCTTATTGTGCGCCTCCCAGATGCGCTCTCCGGCACCCGCTCGCTTGATCAGGGTCAGAGTCGCATCGACGATGAAAGGGGAGAAAACCACCGTCGGAAACCAGAACGGCCAGTCCCCGTCGCGCCATCCCGAGAGAGACAAGACTGCCGCGAGGAAACCGATCGGGACGGACCCGGCATCGCCCATGAAGAGCCGGGCGGGAGAAAAATTGAACGGCAGGAACGCGGCGCCGGCAGCTGCCACAATGGCGCACTCGATCAGCAGGGCGTCGTCGCCGCTCATCCAGGCGCCGGCCCCCAGGAACGTAAAACCCGTGACCGTCATGCCGCCGGCGAGCCCGTCGGAGCCGTCCATGAAGTTGTAGAGATTGGTCATCCACAGGATTCCGATCACGATGGGGACGAGCATAGGGAGCGCTACCGCCGGGAGGGCGCCGAAGGCGAACCCTGCGGCGGCTGCAAACTGGGCGCCCAAACGGACCGAAATCGGCAGGCCGTGAACGTCGTCGAAATGCGAAAGCGCGACGAGTGCGGCGGCGGGGAGTACGACCACGAGTGGGGTTTGCAGGATCGCGAAGCCGGAAAAAACGCCCGCCATCATGGCGATGCCACCCGAGCGCGGCACTGGACGCACGTGCAGCGAGCGCTGGTTGGGCACATCCAGCGGCAGTCGTTCCTGCGCCCTCAGCATCCACGCGATGAGCAGCAGCGTCACGAGCGCCGAGGCGATCGGCGAAACGGGGGCGATTTCCGGGATCGCCACTCACCTAGTCCACACGGGGAACACGGGGCGCATTTTAACGTGTTCCGAAGACTCTCAGCCGCGCGCGGATCTGAACCAGCGCGCCGTTTCTGCGAGTCCCTCATCGAGCGCGTAGGGGGGCCGCCAGTCGAGCAGCCGGCGCGCCTTGGAGGAGTCGACTGCGAGATTGCCGGTCAAGCGCCGGATTTCGTCGCGACGGCCCGCGATCATCCCGGCAACACGCAAGAGCACCGGCGGCACTGGAACAAGCCTTGCAGGGCGATCGAGTGCGCGGGCGATGCGCGAGACCAGCTCGGGGGTCGAGACCGTCTCCTCGTCGCTCATCAGAAAGGGTCCGCGTGCCGCGGGATGCTCCGCGCAGCGCGCGATTGCGTCGACGAGATTGCCCACGTAGATCAGGCTTCGGCGGTTGCGCACGCTCGCCAAGGGCAGGGGCAGCCCCGAATCGACCCAGCCGAGCAAACGCAGAAAGTTGGCTTTGACCTCGGGTCCGTACACGAGAGGCGGCCGGATCATCACCAGCTCCATGCCGCTTCGGGCGGCGGTTTCAGTCAAGGCCTGCTCGGCTTCGAGCTTGGTGCGGCCGTAGGAGTCCTCCGGATTGAGCGCGTCGCCTACACCATACGTCCCGCTGCCCGAATCCTCGCCGTGCACCTTGACCGAACTCAGGAAAATAAAGCGGCGGACCAGTTCGGCGGCGGCCTCGGCGAGCCGGACCGCCGCATCGCAATTGACGCGGCGCATCTCCGCCTCGCTGCAGCCCGATCGGTGGGCGATCGCGGCAAGGTGGACGACGGTGTCAACGCCGTCCACGAGCGCGCGTCGATCGAATTCGGCAGCGATATCCGGGATGAGGATCTGATGTAAATCGGGCAAGGCCGCACCCGGCGGGATCGAACGCCTTACCGCAACACGGACCGAGTGGCCGCGCGCGAGCAGCTCGCGGCAAAGGGCAGTGCCGACGAAGCCCGACGCACCGGTGACGAGAATGCGCATGTTGAACCGCAGGGAAAGGTGCCGCGTTCCCTTTTCAGAGCGACACGCGATTCTAGCAAGCCACTATCTGCAGGGAGCAGGTGCCACTACAATACGCGCTTTATCGGAAAGCAAGGCCGCGCGAGTGAAAATCTCCTTCTACCCCGTGATTCTCTCCGGCGGATCGGGCAGCCGCCTCTGGCCCATGTCGCGGCGGCTTCTGCCGAAGCAATTCCTGCCTCTTGTTTCCGAACGGACCCTGCTTCAGGACACGGCATTGCGGCTGCAAGGTGTCGGCGGCGCCGGTGCGCCGATCGTCGTTTCGAACGACGATCACCGGTTTCTCGTCGCGGAGCAGATGTGTGAAATCGGAGTGAAGTCGGAGGTTCAGATCCTGGAACCTGTCGGTCGTAACACAGCGCCGGCGGCAGCGGTCGCGGCGCTTCACGTCCAGAGCCGCTACCCCGACGCGTGCGTTCTGGTGCTGCCTGCGGATCATTTGATCCAGGATGTGCCGGCTTTTCACTCGGCGATCGCCACCGCGCTGCCTCTTGCAGCGAGCGGTTCATTGGTGACTTTCGGAATCACGCCGCGCGGCCCCGTCACCGGATACGGTTATATCGAGCGCGGCGAGCCCATTTCCGGGAGCGAGCACAGTTACCGGGTCAAGCGTTTCGTCGAGAAGCCCGACCTGGAGACTGCGCGACGCTATGTTTCGAGCGACCGGTTTTTCTGGAACAGCGGGATGTTCGCGCTCCAGCCCAAGCGCTTTCTCGAGGAGCTGCAGCGCTTCCGCCCCGAGATTCTGGCCGCAGCAAAGGCGGCGTGGGAGGCGGGCAAGCGCGACCTCGATTTCTTGCGGCTGGATTCAGCTGCGTTCACCGCCTGTCCGTCGGACTCCATCGACTATGCCGTGATGGAGCGCACCTCCGCGAGCGCGATGGTCCAGGCCGACATCGGCTGGAGCGATGTCGGCTCGTGGACGGCTCTTTGGGAGACCGGAGAAAAGGATGCGGGCGACAACGTCGTGCGCGGCGACGTGGACCTGCGCGAAGCAAACGGTTGCTATATTCGCGCCGAGCACCGCATGGTCGCGGCGCTGGGCGTGCGCGATCTCGTGATCGTCGAGACCGATGACGCGGTCCTCGTAGCCGACAAGTCGCGCGCGCAGGAGGTCAAGGAAGTGGTCGAGACGCTCGCCCGGCACGCCCGGACCGAGCATGTCTCACACAGCCGGGTCTATCGGCCCTGGGGCTACTACGAGAGCATCGACGCCGGCGAGCGCTTTCAGGTCAAGCGAATCATGGTCAAACCGGGCGAAGCGCTCTCGCTGCAGATGCATCACCACCGGGCGGAACACTGGGTAGTGGTATCGGGCACCGCGAGGGTGACACGAGGCGATGAGGTAAAGCTTGTGTCGGAGAATGAATCCACTTATATCCCGATCGGGACCAAGCATCGGCTCGAAAACGTGGGAAAGATGCCGCTCTTCCTCATAGAAGTCCAGTCGGGGAGCTACCTGGGCGAAGATGACATCGTGCGTTTCGAGGACCGGTATCACCGGACCTGAGGTGCAGGTCCCGGCACTCAGCGTGCGACTGCCTTCTCGATCTTGCGCCGCGTACCGGAAAGAATATAGCGAATCATGCTGCGCAGGTGCCAAAGCAAATATTTCATGTCCCGCCGGCTTTGGCGTCGTGCGAGATGCACCGCGGAGGCGCTCGGGACAAGCCGGATGTCGTAACCCGCCAATCTGAGGCGGGCACAGAGATCCACATCCTCGTAGTACAGGTGATAGCGGGCGTCGAATCCACCCACCGCGGCAAAAGCGTCCCTTCGAAGCAACATGAACATGCCGCCTACCCAATCCGGGGAGATGCTTTCCTCGCCGATTTCGTAATATCGCTTCGGCTCCGCCCCCAAGGCTTTGCAAACCAGGCTTGAAAGGGTCGGAAACGGACGCGCGCTGTCCTCAATCGCGCCTTCGGGGTCGAGAATCAGAGGAGCGACCGCGCCGACGGCGGGGTTCCTCAGCTCCCTGACCAGTTCCAAAAAAGGATCCGCGGTCACGCGAATGTCGGGATTCAGAACACAGAAGAAGTTTCCGCCGGCAAGCTCGAATGCAGCGTTGTGATTGGCCGCAAAGCCTCGTGGACTCGCATTTCGGATCGTTTTGACCGAGAAAGGAAAAGAGTCGGGATTGAACGGCAGTGCTTCCTCGATGTTGAGGGTCAGGATGACTTCGATTCCCGTCGGCTTGTGCACTCGCAGGTCATCGAAAAGCTGCGCAACGAGCTCGGCGTGGCCATGGCTCACGATAGAAACTGATATCAGGTCTGGAATCTCCCCCACGCCGATGTTGCCTGAAGCGGTCATCAGCTCAAAGACGAACCGAGTTTGTTGCCGAGCATGAGGATCCCCGGTCGCCTAGCGACCTAGCCTGGCACAGAACAACAGCGCCAAATTGCGAATCAAGCCCGGCATGAGGATGCCGTGGCGGAGGAGAAACCTTCTTCGGTCGATCCAATTTCTGTCGGGCAAATTCACGAAGTCCTCGATCAAGGTTCGGTATTCGGGCGCAATTGAAGCATGGCATCGCTCGGAGAGAGCCGCCGCCTGCCGACGCAGCGCACCCATATCCCAAAGTGCGAACCCGCTCGCAAGACGCTCGACAAAGGATTTCCAGTGATAAGGTCGGGCTCCAATGGCGTTGCGTGCATGCTGACGATAAGCAACAAGGGGCTCTTCAACGACCCCGATGAGTCCAGCGGCGCCGGCCACCAGAGCCAGCCAGTAGTCATGCACGAGCGCCGCCGGAGGTATGGGCAGCGCAAGCTCGATCAGCGCTCGATTGACCAGCGACGCACATCCGGTAATCGTGTTCTTGATCAACAATCTCGGTAAATTCGTGCCTCTGGGATCAAATCCAGAATAGCGCCAGAACGAAGAATGCCGCTCGCGAAGCGTTTCGTCGACGACAGTGAGATCGCTGTGCACAAGAAGGGGAGTGCCGACGCCGTGGCGGCTCTCCAAGTCGCGCATTGCGCCCAGCAAAGTGCGCAACTTGTGGGGTGCCCACACGTCGTCTTGGTCGCTTAGCGCGGCGTAGGGGGCCTTTGCTTCACGAAGAAGATAGGCGAAGTTTCCGACCGCTCCAAGATGGTCCGAACCACTTAGGGGAATGATGCGATCCGGCCTCAAACGCCTGTAGTGCTCGATGACGGCTGGCGTCTCGTCCATGGATCCATCGTCCCGAACGAGGATCCGGAACGATACCCCCTCCTGATTCAGTATTGATTCGATCTGGAGCCGCAGATAGCGCGCTCCATTGTAGGTGGCGAGCAAGATATCGATACTTGGAGAATCCATCTTTACCGCCAACCGCTCGGGGTAGTCAGCCAACCCTCTCAACTTGAACGGGGCACCACGTCCAGTTTGGGAAGCGGAAATACAAGTGAGGCTTTCTTCGGTTTGTATTTGCGAAGAAAAAATTCCCGAAAGTGCCAAGGCAAAACCAGGAAAAAATCCGGTTCGTCGGCGAACAGCTCCTTTTCCGGTCGGATCGGGATCAGCGAGCCCGGTGTGAAGCAGCCGAACTTGTCCTCGTTCACTTCCCCGATCGCGTAGAGCTCGCGATCCGATAAACCGCAATACTGCAGCAATACGTTGCCCTTGGTCGAAGCCCCCAAACCGGCGACGCGTTGGCCCTTGGCCTTCGCTCGAGAAAAGAAAGCGCGCAATTCTTCCCGGCTGGCTGCGGCACGGGCGGCGAATGCACGGTACGGCTCCGGACCTTCAAGGCCGGCTTCTTTTTCCCTGTCCAGCAGCTTCTTCAATCCCGGGAACTCAGGGTAGTTCGAGGAAATCTTCGCCGCCGCCACGGAAAAGCTGCCTCCGTTTACCTCGTTGAATTCCACATCGACGATCCGCAGTCCGACTCGATCCGACATCCACTTGACCTGGGCGAGTGCGTAGTACTCCAAGTGCTCGTGGCAAACCGTATCGTAGGAATTCCGTTCGAGCATCAACGGCATGTAGCTCTGTTCGAATACCCACATGCCGTTGTCCTCGAGTATTTCGACCACCTCTCTCATGAATGCGAGAGGGTCTTCGAGATCGTAAAACATGGAAAACGAGGTCACGATCCTGGCTTTGCGCCCCCGCATGGCCTTCATGTAAGTCGTTGCGGAAAAGAACTCCGGAACGACCGTGACTTTGTCGGGGTAGTATCGGCGGAATTTATCGGCGGTCGGGTCGATGCCGACGAGGTCGCAGCGCGTGGTGGAATAGGCGCGCAAGGTGGTGCCATCGTTGCTCCCGATGTCCAAAGCGACTGGATTTCCGGACAAGTCGGCGAGCCCAAGTATTTTTTGGATCTTTCCGTGGAGATGGCTGACCATGCTCTGATTGATGCCGGACCGGTACCCATAGTTGGTTCCGTACATCTCGTCATGATCGTAAGAATGAGCGAGCTGAAGCAGTCCGCAGCAACCCGGCTCATCGGTGCATCTGACGAGCTTGAGCGGTCCTTCGGTAACATGCTGCTCCCGAGTCGCAGGGAAGACCCCGGTAAGAGCTTGCACACCCAGATCGAGAACCTCGAGGAGTTTGCCGTTTCCGCAGATACGGCACTGTTTCACTGCGCTATACACGAGCACCCCCTTTGGGGGACGGATTTTCGCCTGGAACCGGATTGGACGAAAGAGCCTTGTAGTCGGCGTCAACCATCATGTACACCAGGTCCTTGAAACCGATCGCGGGCCGCCACCCTAACCGCAGGCGAGCCTTTCTGGAGTCGCCGCACAATTCGACGGCATCCACTTTGCGCTCCTGTTGAGGATCGACTACGACGTATTTTCGGTAATCGAGTCCCAGACGGTCAAACGCAAGCTCGCACAGCTCTCTCACGGAGTGTGTCTCGCCGCTCGCCAACACGAAGTCGTCGGGCTCCGGCTGCTCGAGCATGAGCCACATTGCCTGTACAACGTCCCCGGCAAAGCTCCAATCCCGTCGGCCGTCGAGGTCTCCAAGGGCCAGGGAGTTTTCCAGTCCCGCCTTGATTCGGGCCGCGGTCGAGGTGATTTTACGCGTCACGTAATTCACCCCGCGTCTGGGACTTTCGTGGTTGAATAGGACTGCGGTGCAGGCGAATAGACCGTAGTGTTCCCGGTAAGCTTCGACCATGTTTTGGGCGAACACCTTCGCCGCGCCATAGGCGTTGCGGGGTCGAAGGGGGGTCAGCTCGTTCTGGGGTGACTGCGCAGCTTTGGCGAACACCTCGCTGCTGGACGCCTGGCAAAAGCGCGTCTGGGCGGACTCGGTTCGTATGGCCTCCAGCATGTGAACAACGGCAAGCCCATTGATTCGGGTCGTGGCCAACACATCGTCGAAAAGCTGAGCGCTCGATGCGCGCGCCGCCAGGTTATAGAGATGATGCGGCCGGTATCGCTTGACCAGTGCGCGGATCGCCTCGCCGTCGGCGAGGTCCAGTCCAAGCACCTCGATCTCCTTAGCCGCGCCGCTCAGCCTGGTCCTTTGCTCGCCACGATGGGAGGTGCCGATGACTTGATAGCCTTTTGTCGTCAAGAATTCTGCGAGATAGGAACCGTCCTGCCCGAGCACCCCGGTAATCAGGGCCATCTTGGAATCGCGTTCACTCATAGGGCCGCCCCCAAACATAGTAGCGGCTGTGGCGGAGATCGTAGAATCCCCCTTTGCGCGAACGTGCAAACAAGAACCAATAGACAAGCGCCAGGGAATTCAAAAGCGACCCGGGCGTAAGCGCCACCAATGCGGGGAGCCAGCTCGAACGCCCCGCCCCAAGCGTGGCGCGGATCGTAGCCCGGTACTCCTTCCACGAATACCAACCTTTGGCGCGCAACAGCAGCAAAGTGCCCACGCTGCGCCAGGGCTCACGTGGGGTGACTTTCGATCGCGCGGCCTCCGAAATGTATGAAAACGACCAGACGAGGGACGGCCAGGTGAACATCCATACCTTGAAAGAACGAGATGTCCAGCTGGCCACGCCGTACCGAAGTCTTACCAGAGGTTCGCCGATAGCCACGACCGTACCGGTGAGGGGCGCCTGGAAGATTACTCCGACGTGAATGAATTCTGTTCCGTAGTAGGGAAGTCTTTCTCTCGCCATCCACTCGGACCGGCGCACGATGGCGCCGCCGATGTAGGTTAGATGCTGAGCGCACTCCACGAACAGCTTTTCGGCGTCCCCCGTCCCGTACCGGCGTTCGCCGCGGAACGGCAGTCTACGCTCGATCAGGACTTCGGTGAGATCATCCGAGCGGACCTCGACGTCGACGATCAGCACGTCCGGATGGGTCTCCAACAGTCCGAGAACGCGTTTGACGGCACCGTCAACGAGGAGGTCATCGTCGGACATGGGCCAGCAGTATTCGCCGCGAGCGAGTTCGACCGCCTTGTCGAAGTCGCCGTCGATTCCGGAGTTGGAGGACTGCGGACAATAACGGATTTGAGGGAACCGGAGCCGTTTAGCTTCCACGACTTCCGCGGTGTTGTCGGTCGATGCCCCATCGACGACCACGACTTCGATTTCTCCCGACAGCTGCTTTCCGATGTTCTCGAGTGCCTCGCCCACCAGGTGGGCTCGGTTTCGCGTCGCAATGCAAATCGACAAGCGCGGAGAGTTCATGGGTAGGGCGTCGAAAACACTCGACGATACTCAGGCCGGCAAATCGCCGTAGACGCGAAGATGGGCCTCGGCGATCCTTGCCCATTCGCGATTTGCCTCGCCCGCAGGCTCGATCCGATGTCCTATCCTGGAATCGAGTGCGGCGCGCATGCACGCGATGTCTCCGGGCGGGCAATTGTGGACATTGTGTTTCGCGTCGTATCCTTCCGCCGTCAAGGATGTAGTCACCAGAAAAACTCCCTGAATTGCGGCTGCCTGCAACGAGGTGTTCCAGTCACCGCCCCCTCCCGCAAAAGGCAGCACGACCGCGTCCGACGCGGATAGGGCGTTGGCGATCTCATCCGAAGGCAAGAACCCCGTAACCGAAACTTTCCCGTCCCACGGCACGCTTCTGCACTTATCGAGAATCAGCCTGTGATAGGGGTTGCTCTCCTGCAAATCGCATATCAGGACCAGGCGATCTCGCCTGGGATCGGCAATTTCAAACAGGGCTTCCATCCCCTTGTGCGGGTAAGCGAAGCCGAAATAGGACACGGCTCGATCCTGTCCCGCGGCCAATTTGGCGTGCAATTCAGCCCGCTCCCGTTCGGTCAAGCGCGCAGGCGGGATCGACGACGCGCTGGGGACGAAGACTATCCGCCGGTTTGCCAGAAGCCGGCGACACCAGCTGGCTATTGATTCGAAGTAGTTGGGGCGAACGACGACTACTGGACCCGGTGAAAAGCAAAGGGGAAGGCTGCGCAGTCCCATGGGCATGATCTCGTGCCAGGTCTGTACGACGCGGATACTCACCAACCGCAGGAGCAGGGGAAGGACCCAAGGCAGCCAATCTGACCGATATCCCTGGGTCGGGAACTGCACGTGCACGACGTCCGGCTTCCATTTGACCACCGCTCGTAGCGCACCGAGCGCGTTCCGCAAGCTCCATCCTCGAATCCGAATCATGTCTATGCCGACCTCTTCCTCCCCACCGCGCTCGCCGATCAAAACCGCGACACGGACCTTGCCGGAATCCCTCAAAGCCCGGGCGAGCCCGGCCGTGTAGTCTCCCACTCCGCAGCGCAAGGGTGGATAGGATCCCGTGACCAGGAGGACCTTGATCAAGGTGTTGCCAGAATGCCTGGTTTATTGATCGGAGGTCGACCGGAAATCCCGGGCGTCAATCCGACTTTTGCAGTACCAGCCACGCGAAGGTGTAACTGCGGTCGAAACAGTTGACTGGTTTTTGATCTGCGCTGAGATCCATATTGCCGTGCAGCGTCAATCCATGCGATTTTGCGACCTGTATCAGTTCCTCGACTTCGCTCTTCGAGAAGATGCGCCAATCAAGGCTAAAAATCCGGATTCCCTCGGTGCTGATTTTCTCAGGCCAGTAATCAAACGAGGCAACGAAGCATCCGCCCGGCCTAAGGAGCCTGCTGACTTCCTTCATCAATTCGTCGGGGCGATAGCCGTGTTCAATGACGGATATGGCGGTTATGAGCGCGAACGAGCTGTCGGCAAAGGGTGTCTTCAGGAAATCGCCAACCCTGTAGTGGATCCGGTCCCGATAAGGCATCGCCATGATCGCGCGATTCAGATCTATTCCACTCAAATCCACGAAACCGAGTCGGTGCAGAATGATTGGTATTTCAGATGCAAACGCACCGATGTCCAGCACTGCTTCGTGCTTTTTTACATGTCTTTCGGCGAACTCCGCCGTTTTCAGTACGTCCCAGCTCTTTACGATGTCGCCGATTTCCTGCTCCGTAGAGAGCAACCTGATTCGCCGCAACAATTTTCGGAGATAGTTTGTCCGCCACGCAAGACCGCGCGACACGAGATTTGCGCGTGCTTCGGCAATCTGCGCATATGTTCGAAGTACTGAAACAGTCATATCCAGTCCCAAGTCAGCTTGGACACAAGAGGAAGTGCTCCAAAGTCACTGCCACGTCAGGAAAAGGAGAACCAGATATCCTGGAGGTTGAAAAGCTCCCCATGATGCCCTTTCAAATTCTCCTGAAGTCTGGTTTGCATTCGAATCCGGTAACCCAGGTCCATGAAGCGCTCGAGAAGCTGCTTCGGAGTGGTCGAGTTACGATGCAACCAGCCTGAATTGAACTCGCATATTATGTTTTCCACACGCCCCGCTTTTATCAGATTTTCCATTCCATCGAGAACATCGGGCTCATACCCTTCGACATCCATTTTGACCAGTCTTGTTCGAGGCACATTTTCCAACGGCTCGAATTGATCCAGCGCGACAACTGGAATCTTCAACGGGGTGAACTCGGGGTCGCTTTGTAGGATGCTCGGGGAATGCAGATGCTGAGTCGTCGGGAGAAACAACACGGCGCTGCCTGTTCTTCTTCCAACCGCGGCCTTGCTGAGCGTAACGTTCTCAATCGCGGCGTCGACAATGGTTTTTTCGATGACCCCGCTCGCGAGCGGGCTTGGCTCGAATGCGAATACTCTCCCGGATGGCCCCACCAGGGTCGAGGCGAGCGTCGTGTAGTACCCGAAACTCGCACCTACATCGATGAACGTGTCACCCGAACGCAGACACTGTTTGAACCAAGCAGTTTGCTCAGGTTCGTACATGTCGAGAAACATCAATCTTTGAATTGACTCGCGAAGATCAAGTTTCATGGGGAAGTGGTTGACCTGCGCTGCGATTCCCGGGCCGAACAGGAGACCCAGGGCTCGTGCGGCCGCACTCCGTTTGAAAGGAAGGTTCTGAATTACGGCCTGGTGAAGGGGTAGTCGTTTCGAGCTCACAGAGACTCCTCCACCAGATATCGAGGGTGGATTGGAGGCGCCGGAGATCGGGTTATCCACATTATGTCAGGGGAATGAACTTGTAGTTGATGACTCCGGAGTCGCAGCGGCCGCACTGCAACCATCTCTCCACATCGGCGCGCTCAATTAGCTTGTTTCGCTGATCTGCGGTGCGAGCCTCATACCCGAGCTGCCACAACAAATCGAAAGTGTCCAAGAAATGCGGATTCATCCCGGCGGGATGATACTCATTCAAGCAAATCTCCACCATCCACGTTGGCTTGGGCCGCATGCCCATCACGCCCCTAGCCCCCAGAAGAACGGAATATTCGGCGCCCTCGACATCTATCTTGACGACCATCCTCTTTCCGGCGAACCGATCGCCCAACAGAATGTCCAACGTCGATAACGGAACAAGGCGGCGCAATTTCCGCGACGCGCCGGCCCATCCGCCTATCAACGACGCCCCCGTACTCGATCCTCCGTATAACGTGGCGAATCCGGGCGATTCGCTCACTCCCATCGGAAAGACCTCAATGTCGTTCCAATTGTTGGCCAGAAAATTAGCGCAGAGATATTCGAGATTCTTTGCCACCGGTTCGACCGCAACAACGTGCAAAGCGCTCCGCCGGGCAAGACATGAGTAGAACCCAATATTCGCCCCAACATCGACAAACACCTCCGCACTGCGAAATTCCTCTTTGAGCTGCGTTGTTTCTTCGGGCTCGAACGTTCCTTTCTGCATGGCCAGATGATGAATTGAATTTGTGCCTCGCAGCTTGAATCCGTAAGGCGTCGCTTGCAGTTTGGTCGATCGCGAAAAAAAAGCGGAACGAATATCCCTCAGCCACCAGTCCGCGCGCCGGATAAGACGATGGGTCGCGAGCGCCAATGGGAAATCCTTTAAGCGTTTCTTCAGTCTTGGGTACATGCACGCTGCTTACTTACTTGTGGTCCTCATGTGGAAGGCGCAGCTTCGCAAGTGATGCCTTTTGGATGGATGCACACACCAAAAACGCAAGAAGCGCCAGACCGCCGGCCAAGAGAAGATTCGTGTGGTGCTCCCCCTTAACGTGCGCGAGCTCCCAGCCAAGCAGCACGATAACTGACGAAAGCGCGAGGGGAAGCCCAACGTCATGTGTCAACCAACGAACGGCCAAACCCCTCAACAGGTTCCGATGCGTTATCCAGGCGCCAAGAACGAGGTACACACCATTCAACAACGCCCATGCGAACGCTCCGCCGACGGCCCCATAGGACAGTACAAGAATCACGATCATTGGGAAAAACACAACTATCAGGACAACGGTTATCAGAAGGGCCAAGCGCGTCGCGCCGTAGGCCAGCTGCAGGGAATAGGGAAAGATCATTACACCATTGAGCGCAGTCCCGATCAGCAACAACGACACTATCGGAGCCACGCTTGATGCTAATTCAAGGTTTCCGGTCCAGAAGAAAATCAGGTCCTGTGAAGAAACAGCGGCCGCCACTATTATCGGAAAGAGAATGCCCGAAAGCAACCAAGTCCCCGAGCGATAGAGTCTGGTCAATTCCACCGTATCTCCCTTCGCCACGAGCTCAGATAGCCGCGGGTATATCACATTGAAAATTGGCGTGAGTAGGACTAACAACGCGTTTGCCACCAATCCTGCTAGCGCATATCGGCCAAAGTCCTCCAGGCTTAGCATCCTGCTCAGCAGCACTTTGTCCAGTTGCATCAAGACTGCAGCCAAGACGGCAACCCCGCTCATGCCCACCGAAAAGCGCCATATGCGCTTCAACTCGCCGCCATCAAATCGAACGGCGTCGGTTCCTCCCAATACCCGCCACGCGGCCCAGCGTATTGTGGCTGTATAGACCAGGCCCACAGTGGCCTGCCATGCGAAAAAAGCCTGAATCGTCGGGGATACGAACGCCAGGACGCCTACCGCCCCGAAGCTTCCGAGGGTCACCATCGTGACGTTGATCCAGCTCGATACCGTCAAGCGCTGCGCCCCCATCAATACGCCCTGGTACAATCCGATCGGCCATCGACACGCGACGACCAACCCCATCAGTGTCACTGCGCCTGCGACGGTTTCCTTCGGGATCTGCCTGGATTGCAGCCAGTAGTCCCCAATGAGAGGTGCAAGTCCGAATATTGCCAGGGCGATCACCCCAGCCGTACCCCAATAGATGATGGCGAGGGTATGCAGTAGACTCCCTGCCTCGCGCAAATTCCCGTTCGCCGAGTGCCGCGCGACCTCCCGGTTTATTGTCGGGGCCAAACCTAGATCGAGAAGCTGGAGCAGGGCTTGCGTTGTCGCGAAGAATCCGATCAGGCCATAGGCCTCGATCCCGAGGTACTTGAGGTACAAGGGGACAACCGCCAGCGTGACCAGGGCCGACCACGTCGAGTTGACCAGACCTGCCAACAGATTCCGGCGCAAGCGCATTTCGGTCTACTCGTGAAAGTCGTTCGTATGGTATTTGTGCCGAGTCACCGGAGCGTCGGTCGCGCTCGGCGCGTCGCGGCTTCCGAGAAGTAGTCCCTCAAGAGAGCCTGAGCGTGTTTCTTCGGGGCAATCGCCGCGCATCATTGTGCATGACTTGCGCCGGCTTCTCGCGCTCCGCGTGCCCTCAACGTCGTATGGCACGTCTCGAGGCAAGCCTCCCATTTCGGTAACACGATGCCGAAGCCGCGCAGCAATTTTTCGTTGGATAGGCGCGAATTCTTGGGTCGTTGTGCGGGAGTCGGGTATTCGCTCGACGCGATCGGCGCGATGCGGGCCGGAGAATCGAGCCGCTCCAGCCGTGCAATCTCCGTTGCGAATCCATACCAGGACGTGCTCCCTGCCGCGGTCGCGTGATAAATGCCGCGGTGTTCTCCGAGGGCATCGGCGCCGTGGCGCCGCAGGAGCTCCGCGGTCATCTGCGCGAGCGCTCCGGCGGAAGTCGGAGCGCCAATCTGATCGGAAACCACGCGCAGTTCTTCCCCTTCCTTTAGCAAGCGCAGAATGGTCAGAAAAAAATTCTTACCGCGCGTTGCGTATACCCAACTCGTGCGCAATATCAAATGGGGACCGTCGATGCCGCAGATCGCCTGCTCTCCTGCGAGCTTGCTTCGGCCATAGGCGTTTATGGGATTGGGTGGGTCCTCCTCGACATACGGAGCTTCTTGGGTCCCGTCAAACACATAGTCGGTCGAATAGTGAATGAGCAGCGCCCGGACGCGCTTCGCTTCTTGCGCCATGATGGCCACGGCAGCGGCGTTGATCGCCTGCGCCGTGTCCGGTTCGCTCTGCGCGCGGTCGACCGCCGTGTAGGCCGCGGCATTGACGAGCACATCGGGTCGCACCGAGCGAATCACCGAGACAATCTGGCCTGGAACCGCGAGGTCCAGACCCGCGCGGTCAAAGGCGATGACCTGGCCGAGCGGCGCAAGGGCGCGCGCAAGTTCCCAACCGACCTGCCCGTTTTTTCCGGTCAGCAGAATCTTCACTGAAACACTTCGGCATCCCGCAGCCGCGTCCCTGCGGCGTCTTTGGCCGATAGAGCGGGCGGGCCGGGGAGGGGCCAATCGATATGAAGTTCCGGATCGTTCCAGAGGATGCAGCGCTCGTGTTCGGGGGCGTAGTAATCCGTAGCTTTATAGAGCACTTCGGCAAATTCGCTCAGCACGCAGAAGCCGTGCGCGAACCCTGCCGGAATCCACAGCATCTTGTACGATTCGGCATTCAGGCGAACGCTCTCCCACCGGCCAAAATTGGGCGAGCTGCGACGGATGTCCACCGCAACATCGAAGATCTCCCCGGCGACAACGCGGATGAGCTTGCCTTGCGGCTGGCGGATCTGATAGTGCAGCCCGCGCAGCACCCCTTTCTCAGAGCGCGAGTGATTGTCCTGGACGAAATGCACACGGATTCCAGCGCGCTCGAACTCGCGTTCGTTCCAGCTCTCGAGGAAAAACCCGCGCGAATCGCCGAACACCCGGGGTTCGAGAAGCAGCACTTCCGGGAGACGGGTCGGAATGAGCTTCATGCCTTGCGTGGGCCGTCCCGCAGCAGCGATAACAGGTAGTTCCCGTAACCGCTATTCTTGAGCGGCGCCGCCAGCGCCTCGAGCTGTGCCTCGTTGATCCACTCCTTGTGCCAAGCGATCTCCTCGGGGCAGCCGATCTTGAGTCCCTGACGGCGCTCCAGCGTCTCGATGAAATGACCGGCTTCGAGCAGCGACTCGTAGGTACCGGTGTCGAGCCACGCGTGCCCCCGCCCCAGCGTTTCTACGTGAAGCGTGCCCTCTTTGAGGTAGTGGCGATTGACGTCGGTGATCTCCAGTTCCCCGCGTGCCGAAGGCTTGAGCGATTTCGCGATGCGCACGACTTGGTTATCGTAGAAATAGAGACCCGTCACTGCATAGCGCGACTTGGGCTTCGCCGGCTTTTCCTCGATACTGAGGGCTCGGCCTCTTACATCGAACTCGACCACGCCATAGCGCTGGGGGTCCTGCACCCGGTAGGCGAATACCGTCGCCCCTGAGGATTTCTTCGTTGCCCGCTCGAATGTGGGTTGCAGGTCGTGGCCGTAGAAAATATTGTCCCCGAGCACCAGCGCGCAGGGTTCGTTCCCCAAGAAGCCCTCCCCGATGAGAAAGGCTTGGGCAATGCCGCCCGGGTTCGGTTGGACGGCATAGTGAAGATTCAGTCCCCAGCGCGCGCCGTCACCGAGCAGCTGCTCAAAGCGCGGTGTGTCCTGCGGCGTGGAGATCACGAGCAAATCGCGGATGCCGGCCAACATCAGCGTACTCAAGGGGTAGTAGATCATCGGCTTGTCGTAGACCGGCAGCAGTTGCTTGGATACGACCTGCGTCACCGGGTAGAGGCGCGTGCCGCTGCCCCCGGCAAGGATGACTCCCTTCACGACTCGCCTCGATTGGCATAGTTCTTCTCGATCCAGTGGCGGTAGGCGCCGCTCGTTACGTGCGCGACCCAGTCCGGGTTGTCCAGATACCAGGCGACGGTCTTGCGCAATCCGGAATCGAAGCTCTCGGAGGGCGTCCACCCGATCTGAATGGTGATCTTCGTCGCGTCCATCGCGTAACGACGATCGTGTCCCGGGCGGTCCTTCACGAAGGAAATCAACATGGAATGCGGGCTCTTGCGATTGGGCCTCGCTTCGTCGAGCAGCGCGCAAATCGCGTTCACCACCTCGAGATTGGTCTTCTGGTTGTAGCCGCCGACGTTGTAACTCTCGCCGACGCGGCCGTGCTCCAGGACTTGTCGGATCGCCGTGCAATGATCCTGCACGTACAACCAGTCGCGCACGTTCCCACCCTCACCGTATACCGGCAAGGGTTTGTGGGTGATGGCGTTCAGGATCATGAGGGGAATGAGCTTTTCGGGAAACTGGTAGGGGCCGTAGTTGTTCGAGCAGTTGACGGTCAGCGTCGGGAGCCCATAGGTGTGACAGTACGCCCGCACCAAGTGGTCGGCGGCGGCCTTCGAAGCTGCATAGGGGCTGTTCGGCGCGAAAGGAGTCGATTCGTTGAACGCCGGATCGTGGGGGCCGAGCGTACCGAATACCTCGTCGGTCGAGACGTGCAGGAACCGGAAATCCTCGCGTAGAGAAGGCGCTAGCTTTTCCAGCCAGACCCGCGTTTCCTCCAGCAAGGCGAAGGTGCCGAGGATATTGGTCTGAACGAACTCGGCGGGCCCGTGAATGGAGCGATCGACGTGACTTTCTGCGGCGAAGTGAACGACGGCGCGCGGGGCGTGTCGTTCGAGGAGGCTCCGCACCAGTTCCCGGTCGCAGATATCCCCGTGGACGAACACGTGCGCCGGGTTGTCCTTGAGGGGCTGGAGATTTCCCGGATTGCCCGCGTACGTAAGCTTGTCCAGGTTGATCACGGGGTCTGCGCCTTGCGCGAACCAGTCCAGGACGAAATTCGAGCCTATGAAGCCGGCACCGCCTGTGACTAGAATCGTCATTCCGAGGCGCGCTCCAACGCCTTCAGCTTCGCGTACTTGTTGAAACTATTCATGCAGCCGAACGTAACGTGCACCAGACCCGGCACACCGTCGAGGAAACCGAGCCGCAGCAGGTAGAATTTGATGAAGCGCAGCAAGGGTGAGAGTACCAGCTGCAACACGTTCGCGTGGCGGCCTGCGGCGCGCAGCGATTCGGCCTGCAGACTCGTGTAGCGGTTCTGCTTGTCGAGGTACTTTTCCAGCGTTTCCGCCGAATCGTGCAGGAGGTCGCCACGGAGCCTGAGCACCGGCAAGCGGGTTACGATCTTTTCATGCACCGGCTCGCTGCCCCAGCGCGCGTGCTCGCGGTGAAACAGGCGCACGTTCCAGTCGGGATAGCCCTCGCCGTGCTTGAGCCAGCGTCCCAAAAAGCGGTTGCGGCGCGGCATGGCGTAGACAAAGCCGCGCGGTGCCTTGAGCTCCTCGACGATAGCCTCGCGGAGCTCAGGGCTCAGGGATTCGTCCGCGTCCAGGCACAACACCCACTCGTGGCTCGCGGCGTCCACGGCGAACTGCTTTTGTGGGCCGAACCCGAGCCATTCTTTCCGGACTACGCGAGCGCCGTGGCGGGAGGCGAGCTCGACCGTGCCGTCGATGGAACCCGAGTCCACCACGACGACCTCCTCGGCAAAGGCGACGCTCGCAAGGCAGCGTTCCAGCTGGCTGGCGGCGTCGCGCGTGATAATGGCTACGGACAAGGGCATGGGTGCGAAGGGAGAGACGGCAAACCCGTATAATCAGCGGCTTATGCGCGGCATTCTAACCGCTTTCCGCGCCTGGTGGCCGCACCCTCCGGGATGAAAGAAATCCTGATCGTCAAGACCTCTTCGCTCGGCGATGTCGTCCACAATCTTCCGGTGGCGAGCGATATCCGGCGGCATTTCCCCGATGCCCGCATCGACTGGGTGGTGGAGGAACCCTACGCGCCGCTTGTAGGGCTGCACTCTGCCGTAGGGCGCGTGATCCCGGTCGCCCTGCGCCGCTGGCGGCAACGGCCTCTGGGCCGGGTAACGTGGAAGGAAATCGGCGAATTTCGCCGACTCGTCCAGGCGTCGCGCTACGACGCCGTCATCGACACGCAAGGCTTGCTCAAGAGCGCCTTGATTGCCCGAGCCGCCAAGGGCAGGCACCATGGTTTTGACGCCGACAGCGCGCGCGAGCCGCTTGCGGCGCGGTTCTACGATGTCACGCATCACGTTGCGCGCTCGCAGCACGCGGTGTCGCGCAACCGGGCCCTGGGTGCTGCCGCGCTGGGCTACCGGGTGGAAGACCCGATCGACTACGGACTCGTCATCTCGGGATCGGTAATGCCGCCGGAGCACCCTTACGCCGTGCTGTTGCACGGCAGCAGCCGCCGCGACAAGCTCTGGGCCGAGGCTGCATGGACGGAGCTTGGCCGCGCGCTCGCCGCGCGTGGCCTCGCTTGTGTGCTGCCCTGGGGAAGCGATGAGGAGCGCAAGCGAAGCGAGCGCATTGCGCAAGATCTGGATCGCGCCGAGGTCCCTCCCCTTGAGCCGCTCGATCGCTTGGCCGCGATGCTCGGCAAAGCCGTCGCCGTTGTGGGCGTGGATACCGGCCTCACGCATCTTGCGGCCGCGCTCGGACGGCCGGTTGCAGCTATTTACTGCGGCACGGACCCGAGTCTGACCGGGGTATACGGGGCGCCACGGGCGAAGAATCTTGGAGGCCCGGGCGCCAGTCCTTCGCCGGAAGAGGCGCTCCAAGCGCTCGAAGCGGTCGGGGCGTTCTGATGTGGCGCGCGGGCTACAGGCTGCTCCTTTGGCTCGCTTTCCCCTGGGTGCTCGCGCGCCTGTGGTGGCGCGGGCGGCACGAGCCGGGATACAGGCAGAACATAGCAGAGCGATTCGGCTTCTACCCGACGAGGCCCGCGAGGCCGGTGATCTGGTTGCACGCAGTATCGGTGGGTGAGACACGTGCCGCCGAGCCGCTGCTGCACGCGCTGCGATCCCGCTATCCGGACTGCGATCTTTTGATTACCCAGATGACCGCAACCGGCCGGGAGGCGGCGCAGCAACTCTTTGGCGGCGCCGCGCTCGTTGCGTGGCTCGCCTACGACTATCCCTCGGCCGTCAGGCGGTTTCTGCGCAACTTCCGGCCACGGCTTGGCATTCTGATGGAAACTGAAATCTGGTTTCACCTCGTGAGCGAGTGTCAACGCTCCGGCGTACCGCTCTTGCTTGCCAATGCCCGAATGTCGGCCAAGTCGGCGCGCGGCTACGCCGCGGTCGCGCCGCTCGTGCGGGTCGCTCTCGGGGATCTGAGCGCGGTTGCGGCGCAAACCACCGAAGACGCCGACCGGCTTCGATCCCTCGGCGCCCGCGCCGTGGAAGTCACCGGGAACCTCAAGTTTGATGCTGATCCGGGCACCGGGAGCGAATCGCTCGCGGCGCAATTTCGACGCAGGTTCGGCAGTCGAGCCGTGTTGCTCGCCGCAAGTACTCGCGAGGGCGAGGAAGAGTTGCTGCTCGACGCTTTGGAACAAGACGCTCTCGGGGACGTCATTCTGGTCATTGTGCCGCGGCACCCACAACGCTTCGACACCGTAGCGCGGCTTCTTGCATCCCGGGGTCTCAAGTTTATCCGGCGCAGCGCGAACACGCCGCTCGATGCCGACTGCGACATCGTGCTCGGCGACAGCATGGGTGAAATGGCAGCCTACTATCGGGCCTGCGACGTTGCCTTCGTCGGGGGAAGCCTGCTTGCCTACGGTGGTCAGAACCTGATCGAGGCCTGCGCGGCAGGCGTGCCGGTACTGATCGGACCCTACACCCATAATTTCGCGGAGGCGGCCGAGGGCGCGGTCGCTGCCGGCGCAGCGGTGCGGGTCAACGGTGCCGAAGAAGTGATACGGCTGGCGCGATCGATACTTCAGGATGCGGGGCTGCGCGAGCGCATGGGAAAAGCCGGGCTCGCTTTCTGTGCGGCGCATCGAGGTGCTGCCGAGCGCACGCTCGCGATCTGCGAGCGGCTGCTCAGCCGCAACACCGCCTCCCCTTAGGAAGCCTTGCCCTATTCCGGGCGGGGAAACAACAACCCGCAGCGGCGTTCGGGTTTCAGAGCAAACCGCGCGAACTCTTGGGCGGCCCTGATTAGAAAGAACTGGAACCTAGCAGGCGGTTCACCTCCTCGACGTCAGCTTCGCCGAGAGTTCCCGAGGCCGATTTCAACCGTAGGCCATTCAGGATCGTGTCATAGCGCGCCCTGGAAAGGTCGCGCAACGTACTGAAGACCTGTTGCTGGGCGTTCAACACGTCGATATTGATGCGCACGCCGACCTCGTAGCCGAGTTTGTTCGAATCGAGCGCGCTCCGGCTGGAAACAAGCGCTGCTTCCAGAGCCTTTACCTGGGCCATCCCGTTGGTCACGCCGACGTAGGACTGGCGCGCGGACAACGCGGCGGTACGCCGCGTACTTTCCAGGTCTTGCTGTGCCTTTTCGCGATTGGCGAACGCTTGCCGAACAAGCGAGCTGACATTCCCTCCTGCGTAAAGGGGGATGGCAAGCTGCAGTCCGATCGTGCGGTTCGTGGAGTCCGAAGGGGTGTTGTTGGTCGATGCGGCGCTCACGCTCGAGGAGTTCACGCCCGCGCTGCCGACGATGTTGAGGGTGGGCAGGTGCCCGGCGCGGGCGCGCTCGATCTCCCGCGCCCCGATTTCGAGCGCAGCTTCCTGCGCACGAACCGGATAGCCTTGGTTCGCGGCAGCGGTAGCCCAGTCCTCCATCGAGTTCGGCGTGGGCGGGTTGAGCTCGATGCCGGCCCTCAGCGGTTCGAGCCGCTCTGGAAACTTTCCCACGATCTGTTGCAAAGCGCGTTTCTTGATTTCAAGATCGCTTTGGGCTGCGATTTCCTGAGACGTTGCCAGGTCGAAGCGCGCCTGCGCTTCGTGAGTATCGGTGATTGTTGTGGTGCCGACCTCGAAATTGCGCTTGGCTTGGGCGAGCTGCTCGGAGATCGCCACCTTCTGCCCCTGGATGAATGCGAGGCTGTCCTGCGAGGCGAGTACGTCGAAATAGGTTTGCGCGACGCGCACTATCAGATCCTGGGTCGCTTGGCCGAAAGTGGCTTCAGCCTGCGCCGCCCTGAACCCCGCTTCTTTGTACACCTGGATATTCTGCCAATTGAATACGGGCTGCGTGAGCGTTACGGTGTAACCGTTGGAGTTGCCCTGACGCTGGGAATCCGGCGCGGCGCCGCGAAACGAGATGTTGATGTCGTTGTATTGGGTAAATGCGGTGGCGCTGACAGTGGGCAGGATCTGGGCCAGACCCTGCGGCAGGCTTTCCAGGCCGGCGTCGCGCGTTGCGCGCGCCGAGGCGTAGGTGGCATCGTTCGCGAGAGCGTCGCGATAGATCTGCAAAAGGTCCGCTGCGCGCGCGGGCACCGCCGACAACGCAACGGTCAATGACAGTGCGAAACAGAGCCGTGGCATGACCGCTGCTACTTGGCGGGGTTACCGCTAAAATTCGAAGCGCGCCGGCTGCAGCGCGTTCTTGAGCGGAGCGAGACAGGTCTCGAACAGGTCGGTGGCATGGTATGAGCCTTCGCCAACGCTGGTTATGAGCCGCGCTTCCATCACCGGGGGATCGCCCACTACCGCGAAAAGCCGCCCCCCTACCTTGAGCTGCAAGACCAATGTCTGCGGCAAAATCGGCGTCGAGCCGGTGAGTAGGATCACGTCGTAAGGCGCATGTCTTCGCCAGCCCTGCGCGGCATCGCCAAGCTGGACAGTGGCGTTCTCCACGCCGCCGCGGCGAAGATTCCCCTCTCCGAACGACTTCAGCTTCGGATTGATCTCGACCGAATACACGTGGTGCGCCTTCGCCGCGAGAAGTGCCGTGAGATAGCCGCTGCCGGTGCCCACTTCCAGCACTTGTTCGTTTTTCTTCACCGCCAGTTCCTGCAGAATGCGCGCCTCGACCTTGGGCTGCATCATGCGTTCGCCCTCGTCTGCACCCTCGTATAGAGGGATTTCCAGGTCCGAGAAGGCAAACGCCCGGTACTCAGCGGGGACGAATTCTTCGCGGCGCACCACATACAAAAGATCGAGCACATCCTGGTCGAGCACCTCCCAGGTGCGGATCTGCTGCTCGACCATGTTGAAGCGGGCTTGCTCGACGCTCATAAGAGTAGGAAGTCGCGCGAAAGGCGCCGATTCTAGCACTGTTTGCGGGGTGTTCCGGC
>Ga0137463_1000126_pt1 | contig 29962 bp, 27 predicted proteins | sample EasRivERMGT800_2_FD_102333 | JGI IMG/M metagenome (GOLD analysis project Ga0137463, IMG submission 102333) | Soil microbial communities from meander-bound floodplain in the East River, Colorado, USA - East River MetaG ERMGT800_2 | ecosystem: Environmental > Terrestrial > Soil > Floodplain ...
GATCGAAACGGGCATTCATCAGAGTCCTCGCTGTGACAGGATGGCTTCGCTCCAAAATCTGGTCCGAGCACGGATCACTCTTCGGTTATACGATGAACGGCGCTGGAAGGAAAGCGTTTCTCGTTCGCGGCGTTGTGATCCGTCGAACGGCTGGATTGCGACGCGCTGCGGGACGTGTCAGAATGCAGAAAAGCATCGCAGACAAACAGGAGCAAGTTGATCCATGCGTGTCGTGACGTTCGGCGAAGTCATGTTGCGGTTGGCCCCCGAGGACTTTCTGCGTGTCACGCAGGTCTTGCCCGGCCGTCTCGAAGCGACGTTTGGAGGGGGCGAAGTCAATGTGGCGGTCTCGGTGGCGCTCCAGGGGGGGCAGGCTACATTTGCCACGGCCCTGCCCGACAACGTCGTGACCGATTCATTCGAACAGGAATTGCGGCGTCTCAAGGTCGACCCCAGTCTCGTGAAACGCTCGAAATCGGGTCGCTTCGGCATCTATTTCGTGGAAACCGGCGCCAACCAGCGCGCCGGGACGGTCACCTACGACCGCGAACACAGCAGCATTTCTCTCACGCCGGCCACCGAGTACGACTGGTCGGCGATCTTCGCGGGGGCCACCTGGTTTCACATTACCGGAATCACCCCCGCGCTGTCGGCGCAGTCGGCCGCTGCGGCCCTGCATGCCGTCGAGACGGCCCGTGGTCTCAAGATCCCCGTGTCGTGCGATCTCAACTTCCGGAAGAAACTGTGGCGCTGGAAGCCCGGCGCCCAACCAGTCGAACTGGCTCGCGCAACGATGCGCAGCCTGATGCCCAATATCGATCTGGTGATTGCCAGCGAAGAAGATGCCGAGATGTGTCTGGGCATTCATGCGCCTGAAAGCAACGTCGAAGCCGGGACGTTGAATCTCGACGGTTACGCACACGTGGCGCGGCAGATCGTGAAGGAATTCCCGAATGTCTCGCGCGTGGCCATCACGCTTCGCGAGAGCATCTCGGCCAGCCACAACAACTGGGGGGCGCTGCTCTACGACCAGGCTACCGACGCAGTGCACCTGGCGCCGACCGGCCAGGACGGCCGCTATCGGCCGTACGAGATCTGCAACATCGTCGACCGTGTCGGAGCCGGGGATTCGTTTGCAGGGGGGCTGATTTTTGCTTTGAATACCCCCGGTCTCAGTGATCCGGCGACTGCCCTTCGCTACGCCACGGCAGCCAGTTGCCTGAAACACAGCATCAAGGGGGACTTCAACTACGCCACCCGCGATGAGATCGAGGCGCTCACGAAAGGGGGCGGCTCAGGCCGCGTCCAGCGCTGAGAGGACGTTACGTCGCGAAGTTTTTCCCGGGACAGACCGCATCGGAATGGCCAAACGCAACCGCCGGACGACCGATTTCGACTACTGGCTGGGAAGCGCCGAGGCCGCCGCCTTCATCATTGATCCCGAGCGCCGATTGCAGGCGTTCAGCGCCGGCTGCCAGGCGCTGACCGGCTGGACGGCCGAAGAAGTATTGGGGGAGACGTGCCACTACGGCAGCGTCTCGGAAATCGCCGGCGCGGCCGCCCTGGCCGCCAGCCTTTGCCCACCGCCCGAAGTCTTTACCGGCCAGTCGGCAATCGTCCCGGCCCAACTGGTACACCGCGACGGGCATGCGATCCCCCAGACGCTCCAGTTCGTTCCGCTCACCGACGACGAGGGGCGCACGACAGGCGTACTGGGACTGGCGCGCAGCACCGCGGCGGGAGCGCCGCCGGTCGAAGTCTCACCGGCCCGCGAACTGCACGCCGAACTGGCCGCACTTAAGATGACGCTCCGCTCCCGGTTCGGGGCCGATGCGCTCGTCGCCGGCGGCGTGACGATGCGCCGCGTCGTCGCCCAGTTAGAATTGGCCCAGCACAGCGGCGCTTTTGTTCTGCTCAGCGGTGCGGTCGGCACTGGCAAGGAACATCTGGCTCGCGTCATTCATTTCGGCAGTCCGTCGCGGAGCGGAACGTTCGTGCCTCTCGATTGCCGCCGGCTCGGAGCCGACGAATTGCACCGCGTCTGGAACCGCATTCTCGAAGCGCATCACGCCGAACCGGGCGCGCGGTCGGGCGCCTGGCCCCAGCCGGCCACCGTGTTCATGGCCGACGTCGAGTTCTTGCCGCGAGATCTCCAGGAGCGACTGGTTGGCGTATTCGTCCAGCCCGTCGCGCTGCGGCTCCTGGCATCCACAACGCTGGCGCCGGCCGAGCTGTCGGTCGCCGAAAACATGCGCGCCGATTTTTGCGCCCTGATCAGCCCGCTCACGATTGAATTGCCCGCTCTGTCACGGCGAGTCGACGACCAGCGGCTTCTGGCGCAGCACTTTCTGGAAGAACTCAATCGCCAGGATGCCAAGCAGGTGGGGGGCTTCGATGAACACGTCTGGCAGCTCCTGGCGCGCTACGACTGGCCCGGCAATCTCGACGAACTGGCGGTCGTCGTCCGCGACGCCCACCGCCAGACGGCCGATTCGTTGATTCGTCCCGGCGATCTCCCGTTCCGCTTCCGCAATAATCTGGCGGCGCAGGAAACGCCCCCGCCGCTCCAGCCACCGCCCCTGTTGCTGGACCCGTTGCTGACCAAAGTCGAAACCCGGCTGATTACGCTGGCGCTGGAACGCAGTCGCAACAACAAATCGAAAGCCGCCGAACTGCTCGGAATCAACCGGGCCCGACTCCTGCGCCGTATCGAACAGTTGCAGATCGGCCGCACACCGTCCGATCAATCGGCCGACGAGCCGGACGAAGCTGCCGGCGAAGCCGCCAACATGCCTGACGACGACCCGCCGGGTGGCGAAGCGATGCTCTAGGCGAGTGGTGCCCGGGTGGCACTCCAGTCCATCGATTGACGGCGTTCGCCCGTGCGGCAATGATGGAATCAAGCCAGGATTTGCCCACCCTCTCCAACTCGTAGTTTCGAAATCAACGGATCGTTTGCATGCCCAAAGCCAATCCCGCCTCCCAGAATGTCTCTCCGGGAGCGACCCTGGCCCATGATCTGATCGTCCAGATTGAGGACGTTCTTCAAAGCGCCACGAAACAGGGGCAGCCGATCGAACTCGACCCGCATCGGGCGCGCCTCTTTGAGCTGTTCGTCATGGCCGACGCGACCGGGTTTGTTGAAGAAGGCAGCGAGCCGGATTTGTCATGCGACGGAGTCGCCCGCGAACTGGCGGCCCGCTGGAACCTGGCGCGGAATCTCGGAGGGGGCCTGTCACAACCCAGTTCGCTCCCCCCCGATCAACTGAGCCGCCTGCGGCTCCTGTGGTCGTTCATGCGGATGTGGATGGAGTGGAGCTACGCCTGGAAGCGGTGGGATGAATTCCACGGCCCATCAGCAACACCCAGGCGCTGATTCTTAATCGCTCGCCGGCCCGGCAGGATTGATTCCTCAGGAATTGTGCCAACGCAGGCGCCGCCTGCTCACGAGTCGTTGTCTGCAGGCACCACGTACTGCCGGCGCAGCCTTTCGAGCTCGGTCTTGAGCTCGGTGACAATTCGGGCATTCGCCGGATCGGCATAGACGCTGCGCATTTCGTGCGGGTCCTGCTCGAGGTCGTACAGTTCCCATTCGTCGAGCTGATAAAAATGAATCAGCTTGTACCGCGCGGTCCGCACACCATTATGCCGCGGCACCATGTGCACAGCGGGATATTCGTAGTAGTGGTAGTAATGGCTCTGGCGCCAGTCGGCCGGAGTCGCGCCGGCCAGGAGCGGCGCCAGGCTGCGTCCCTGCATGTCGGCCGGAACGGTCACGCCGGCTGCCTCCAGAAACGTTTCGGCAAAATCGAGATTTGACACGAAGTCGGTGTTCACCGACCCCGGTCTGGCCTTTCCCGGCCAGCGGATCATCAGCGGCATGCGCAGCGATTCCTCGTACATGAATCGCTTGTCGAACCAGCCATGCTCCCCCAGAAAGAACCCCTGGTCAGACGAATAAATCACGATCGTATTCTTTGCCAGCCCCGATTCGTCGAGATAATCGAGGACCCGCCCGACGTTGTCGTCCACAGCGGCAATGCACCTCAAATAGTCTTTCATATACCGCTGATACTTCCACCGGACCAGGTCGGCTCCCGACAGTTCCGCTTTGCGGAACTCTTCGTTTTCAGAGCGGTAGAACTCCTGCCAGGCCGCAAGCTGCTCAGGCGTCAGATTGCCCGGTGGCATCAGCTTCAGATCGAGGTCGTTCAGGTGTCGGGCGATCGTCATTTCCTGCTTGAGTGCGGCGGTGCCGCGCCCGGCATAGTCATCGAACAGGTTCGCCGGCTCGGGGATCGCGACATCCTTGTACATGGCAGCGTGACGGGGATCGGGTTGCCATTCCCGGTGCGGCGCCTTGTGCTGGTACATCACCAGAAACGGCTTGGCCGGATCACGCCGGTTCTTGAGAAAATCGAGAGTGATGTCGGTAATGATGTCGGTCGTATAGCCGGTGTGCCTGACCCGCTTCCCGTTCTCGATCATCGGCGGATTGTAGTAGGGCCCCTGCCCGATCAGGATGTGGTGATAATCGAATCCGGTCGGGGTCGACTCCAGGTGCCACTTGCCGACGACGGCGGTCTGATATCCCGCTCCCTGCAAGAGCTTGGCCATCGTCTGCTGCGAGCCGTCGAAGACGTCGCCGTTCTTGCGAAACCCATTCAGGTGGCTGTACTTGCCGGTGAGCACGACGGCCCGGCTGGGACCACACAGCGCGTTCGTGCAGAAGCAGTTGGCAAATCGCATACCGCCTGTGGCAATGCGATCGAGGTTTGGAGTCTGGTTGATCTTCGAACCGTAACACCCAACCGCCTGCGCGGCATGATCGTCAGAAAAGATGAGCAGAATATTCGGGCGCTGTGTCTCCGCCCCGAGAACCTGGCCACCCGGACCGAGGCAGGCGACGATCATCCAGAGAGTAAACCGGGTCACGCTCTACCTCTGTCAGGATCAGGCCGACCGGCCGCTTGGCGACGCAACCGTCGAGTTACCCCTCGGTCGTCGAGCCAGCCAGTTCGGGTTGTGGCGCCGCTGGTGGATCGGCTCGCCGAAACAGGAACAGCGGTTTGATTTCGGGTGCGAAGTGGTTGGTCATCTGCGGACGGAAGATTACCAGCAACAACAGCGGAAGGTACCACAGCACGTAGACGCCCCCCTGTTCCGGATACCAGAACTGCGTTCCGATCACCATGGCCGCCGAATGTGGAATAAGCTGTGCCAGGCTCTTGCGCTGCGGCCAGACCGTCAGCGCCACGAGCATCACCAGATACGTCACGAAGACGGGAATGATGTACGCCGGTTCGTGCGGACCCCAGAAATTCTTCGACTTGTTGGCGGCATCCAGCAGCGAGTTTCCCGAAAATGGAACGTAACCCAGGAGCGGTTTGATCAGACTGTGCGAATCTGACGAAAGCAGCAGCAGGCACGACAAAATCGCAGCCGTCGTGAGCGCGACTGCGGTGCCAAATCGCAAACCACCGCGCCTCCCGTAGAACGCGGCCCAGAGCGGCAACAGAAAGATCGGAAAGAACATCATCGCGCAAGCCAGCCCCAGCAGCACGCCTGAAACAAACGGGCGACGGTATGCCCAGATGGCCCAGATCACGAGCGCCGCCGGAAGCACATGGTTGATCTTCCCCACGTCGTACGCCGTGCACGGGAGAAGCATATAGAGGGTCGCCATGGCGAATCCAACGTCGGAATCGCCGAAGATATGCCGACCGACCAATGTCAGCCCCAGAATCACTGCCAGGTGGGCAACAATGGCAATCAGCCGGGCTGTGACCCATTCCAGATCGGTTGTGGACGCAGCAGTTGCCGGATCGCGCTGTGCCACGGCTTTCGAAATCTTGGCGACTCCGCCGGCAACCAGCGACGTTGCCGGCCCTTCATTGGTTGTATCGGGTTGAGCATTTTCCGACCGGCTGACAACAACAGCCGATCGCTCGGTCGAGCTGGGGGATTCCCCGCCAATCAGCTCATTGGCCCGCCGGACCGACTCCACGGTCGACGCCGGGGGGGGCTCGGTGAGCAGTTTCGTGGTCAGAAACAGGAATGCCGCGGCGCACAGAAAGGCCATGCCAGCCGCATTCATGTTCTGCTCGAGCCGTGGACGGCGCGTGATCAGGCCGTCGGTTACAGCGCGCAGCAGCAGCAGGCCGGTGGCTACGAAGAGCCAGGCATAGCCCAATGCCGCCGTTTCTTCGCCATTCCGCACGAGCAACAGCCCGGGCGAGATCAGAAGCAGCAGGCCCAGATCGACGTTTCGAATCGACCAGAACCGGCTGAATTTGAAATAAACGGCGAGAACGAGCAGAAACGACAGATAAAACCACGTGGGATCGTTGAGGGTGTAACCCCCAATCAGGATCTTATCCATGCGGTTCTTAGCCGGGCACCCAAGTCGCTTCCCGCCCCAGCCGGACGGTAAACAACCTCGAGCCAGCCCCGCTCCTTTCCATCAGGAGACGGCTGCGCGGTCTCTCCTTATCCTCAGCGCAGTCTGAGAAATGTGACCCACAACCCACTGTGGCCAGCCCCTTGAATTCCCAGCTCTCGAAGGCCAAGCCAAGCCATACCTTAACCTTTTGCACACAGTTCGCCAAGGAAAAACGCCCTTTCCGCGAAAAAAAGTCGACATGCGGACCGGTGCAACCCTGTACACCGGTAAGGCTTATCTGGCTTCTCAGTTTGACGTTTCAAGCCCGCTCTGGGCGTCGCTAGAATATCGGCACGATCGTGCCGGCAATCTCTCGGAGTTCAGATGATGCAACAGGTTGTTGATGCGTTTGCGCTGGGTCCGGTCGAAGCGTCGTCGGAATTAAGGTCCGATCCACGCTGGCCGGTCTCGCTCCGCGTGACGGCGACAGGGCTGTCAACGGTTGCTGAATTCGCCCGGTCCCCGTATGCGAGGCAGTTTTCGGAATCGGACTGCGAACTGGTCGCCCTCCTGCCCGAAATGTCCCCTGATTCGTTGCGGATGGGGGCGATTCTGGCCTTTTCTCTGGCCAGTGGCCAGGCGGCGGCGGTCTCGCTGGAACGCATCGATCCCGACCTGCGAGCCGATCCCACGTGGACGCCCGAATTGTCCGACTGCAGAGTCTTGTATGCGGCCCGTAGCAGTCTCGGCCCGGCAGTGCTTCGGGTCAGTAAGTTGCGGCAGATCGGGCCGATCCGCCCTGTCTCGGAGCCAGTCTGGGACTGGTTGATCCGGGCAGTCCTTTCCGGCGAAAGGGTCCACGTCCAGCAGGCGCTCGACAAGTCTCAACTGAACGCATCGCGACTTCCCCTGCTCGCTCCGCCACGGCCGGGAAAGACATCAGCCTGGATCAGCGAGCACCTGTCAGCCGTCTCGACCGCGCGAATGAGCCGCGGGCCAGCGTCACAACCGCTGACGAAATTCGATGAAATTGCGATTCGGGCCGGGCTGTTCCAATGGCACGATCTCCTCGACGAAAGTCACGAACTCTCGCAGAGCATCGAAGGCCAGGGGGACAATCTCCTGGGAGATTACTGGCATGCCATTATGCACAGGCGCGAACCCGACTATTCCAATGCCAAGTACTGGTTCCGACGAGTCGGCAATCAACCGACATACCGCGATCTGCGGGCCCGTGCCGACGCCGTCCTGGCCGATTGCCCTGACAAGCGAAGTGCAATCTGGCGGGACCGGCTGCAGGCGGGCTCAAAATGGAACCCCCTGGCGTTTGTCGACCTGTGTGAAGAGTGCGCCGCTGACGAACAGAGCGACCTGGCAATCGCCGCGCGGCGCATTCAGTACGCCGAGATGTCGCTGCTGGTGTAATCGCAAAAAGGAGTCAGGAACCTTTTCAATGAACAGGTTCCTGACTCCTTTTTCTGCTCACCCGCGCTTGTCCATCGGCACGAAAGCCCGCTCGGTCGAGCCTGTATAGATCTGACGCGGGCGATTGATGCGGCTGGTTGGGTCGTCGCGAAGTTCCTTCCAATGGGCGATCCAGCCGGGCAACCGTCCCAGCGCGAACATCACCGTAAACATGTTCGTCGGTATCCCCATGGCGCGATAGATGATGCCGCTGTAAAAATCGACATTCGGATAGAGCTTGCGTTCGACGAAGTATTCATCGTGCAGCGCGACTTCCTCGAGGTGCTTCGCAATTTCCAGAAGCGGGTCGTTGATCCCCAGCAGGTTCAGGACTTCGTCGCACTTCTTACGGAGAATGATCGCCCGCGGATCGTAATTCTTGTAGACCCGGTGCCCGAACCCCATCAATTTGAAGGTCGACTTCTTGTCCTTGGCGAGCGCCACGAATTTCTTGTAATCGCCGCCGTCGTCCCGGATCCGTTCGAGCATTTCCAGCACTTCCTGGTTGGCGCCACCGTGCAGCGGTCCCCACAAGGCGCAGATCCCGGACGAGATCGAGGCGTACAGGTTTGCCTGGCTGCTCCCCACCAGCCGCACGGTCGACGTGCTGCAATTCTGCTCGTGGTCGGCGTGCAGTATGAGCAGCGCGTTGAGTGCGTCTTCGAGGACCTTGGGGACGTTATACGGCTCGGCCGGCACGGCAAACAGCATGTGCAGGAAGTTCGCGACATACGACAGTTCATTCCGCGGGTAAATCATCGGCTGGCCGATCGACTTCTTGTAGGCGTAAGCCGCGATCGTCTTGAGCTTGGCCAGCAGCCGCACAATATTCTGATCGGGGCCCGACTTGGGGTCGTCTGTGTAATACGTCGAGAGCGACGACACCATCGACGACAGGATCGCCATCGGATGGGCCGTCGGCGGGAATCCTTCGAAGAACTTCTTCATGTCTTCGTGGATCATGCTGTGGTAGGTCAGCTTCCGCCGCCACTCGGTCACCTGCTGGCGATTGGGAAGTTCACCGTAAATGAGCAGGTAACTGACTTCCGAGAACGAGGCGTGTTCGGCCAGTTGCTCGATCGGGTAGCCGCGGTAGCGCAGGATTCCCTTGTCCCCGTCGATAAACGTGATCGCGCTTTTGCACGAGCCCGTGTTGCCGAATCCGGGATCGAGAGTGATCGCATTCGACTTCGCCCTCAATGTCGAGATGTCGATCCCCACTTCCCCTTCCGAACCGACGAGTGTCGGCAAGTCGTAATCTTTTCCATCGAGGCTGAGCCGGGCACCCTCCATAACGAAATCTCCGAAAGCTGTGGCACTGAAATCAGCGAGCGCGTAATGCGATCAATCGCCGCAGATTATCGCAGGCTTTGTCAAACTTACAATGCCTCGCGAGCGATCCGACCAGCCGCGCCGATCACGGTGAGTCGGCCACTCACACCGGATTTGCAGAATGAAATCACTGAAGGGACCGCCGGCCAGTTGTGTCGTTTCAGCGACTCGAACCAGGCGCACAGAGTAGGTGACCTGATCGCCTTTCGCCGATATTCCTGAAGGTATGTCTTCCTCACCTGATATCGTCTCGTTCCCCCAGGCTACGGCGCCGGTGATCCACCCCCTGGCGGTCGTCTCCGCCACCGCTCGCATCGGCGCCGGTGTTACGATCGGTCCATTTTGCGTCATCGATGACGACGTGGAAATCGGCTCAGGCTGTGTTCTCGGCCCGCACGTCACGGTCCTCAGGCACACGACGCTGGGGCCCTGCTGCCGCGTCCATCCAGGCGCTGTCCTCGGTGACCTGCCGCAGGACCTGCGGTATCGCGATTGCGTCAGCCACGTCCGGATCGGAACCGGATGCGTGATCCGCGAGGGAGTTACGATCCACCGGGGAACCGACCCGGGTTCCACGACTGTTGTGGGAAATGACTGCCTGCTGATGGCGACCAGCCATGTCGGCCACAATTGCCGGGTCGGCGACCACGTCATACTCGCCAACGGCGCCCTGCTGGGAGGCTACGCCGAAGTCGGCGATTCTGCGTTCCTGAGCGGTCATTGCCTGGTCCACCAGTTCACGCGAATCGGAACCCTGGCGATGATGTCAGGAGGTTCGGCAATCCAGATGGATCTCCCTCCCTTCTGCATCACCCAGAGCTCTGTGACAAATATCGTGCTGTCGCTCAACATCGTCGGCCTCAAACGCCGCGGTATGTCCGCCGAGGAACGCCGACTGCTCCGACAAGCCTTCAACCTGCTCTACCGTTCGGGGCTGGCCGTATCGTCGGCGGTTGCCGCAATTGAAGCCCAGATTGACACGCCGTCGGCCCGCGAACTGTGCCAGTTCGTGCGAACCGCCAAGCGCGGGATCTGCAAATTCTTCCGCGACGAGCCGCGCCGCGCTCCCGAAGACGACCAGGCTCTGGCAGCCTAGTTTCTGCCGGTCATTTCTTCCCTCCGTTTACTCCCTCATCGCAGTGGCGTAAACTCGAATTGAAGCGCGGATCGGGATCGATGCTCGTTCCTGCGAAGTCCGCACTGTCCTGACTGAATCCGCGTTCGGAGCGTGCCGCATGTCGCGCGAGGCGATCTTTGAGGCCAGCCTGGGTTTCTTCCTGACTCCGATCAAGCAGTATCTGGAGGACCCGACGGTCACCGAAGTCATGGTCAACGGCTTCAGCGACGTGTACATCGAGCGCCGGGGAAAACTCGAACATACCGACGCCCGCTTCCCCAGTGAAGACGGCCTCTTGACCGCCGTCCATAACGTGGCCCAGTACGTCGGCCGCGAGATCGACGAGAATCGCCCGGTACTGGACGCGCGGCTCCCGGACGGATCTCGCGTGCATGCCGTCATTCCGCCCAGTGCCCGCCGCGGAACGTACCTGACGATCCGCAAGTTCTCGCGAGACGTGATGAATCTGGGCCGCCTCGTCGAACTGGGGAGCATCTCGCCGGCCGCCCGCGAGTTCCTCGAAATCTGCGTCAGGCTGCACAAAAACATCATCGTTGCCGGCGGCACCGGAACTGGAAAAACGTCGCTCCTCAACGCCCTCTCCACTGCCGTCCCCGACGAAGAACGGATCGTCGTCATCGAAGACAGTTCGGAATTGCGCCTCAACCAGCCCCATTCACTGTACCTCGAAGCGCAACAGGCCGACGCGTACGGCAAAGGGGGCCTGTCGATCCGCCAGCTCTTTGTCGCGTCGTTGCGCATGCGTCCCGATCGGATTATCGTCGGCGAAGTCCGCGGTGGCGAAGCGCTCGACATGATCCAGTCGATGATCAGCGGCCATGCCGGCAGTCTGACGACCGTCCACGCCAGCACGCCGCGCGACGCTCTCGTGCGCCTCGAAACGCTGTCGCTGATGTCCGACGTCGAGATTCCGATCTACGTGGCCCGGGCGCAGGTCGCTTCGGCCATCCACCTGATCGTTCAGCTTTCACGATTTTCCGAAGACGGCTCGCGGCGCATTACTCGAATCACTGAAGCCTGTGGCCTCGAGGGGGACACCTACTCCCTCAAAGACCTGTTCGTCATGAAGATGCAGGGTAAGTCCCAGGATGGCCGCATTATCGCCGAACTCAAGCCAACCGGCACGCTCCCCACGTTTGCCACCGAGGCGTACGAACAGGCGATGGACGATCGCATCAAGTTGACGACCTCGCTCTGGAAGCGCTGATCAGCTTTCCTATTCCCAAGTTCAAGGTACACCACCGATGCGCAACAGCGTCGTCAAACAGAAACTCGCCCGCAATGAACCTGTCGTGGGGGTTTCGCTGCATCTGACCGATCCGTCGGTTTACGAGATGACCAGCCTGGCTGGCTTCGATTTCATCTGGATGGACCTCGAACACCACGCCTACAGCGTCGAAACGGCAAGCAACCTGATGCGGGCCGCGCGGGTCGGCACTTCCGACATCATGGCCCGCCCCGCGAAAGGGGAATTCATGCGCCTGGGGCGTCTGCTCGAAGCCGGCGCCCACGGGATTCTCTATCCCCGCTGCGACAACGCCGACGAAGCCCGCGAAGTCGTCCGGTGGAGTAAATTCGCCCCGCTCGGAACGCGCGGCTTCGACAGCGCCAACCCCGACATGCCGTATTGCTCGATGGACCCGGTCGAATACATCCAGAAAGCAAACGCCGAGACCTGGATCGTCGTTCAGATTGAAGATCCGAAGGCATTGGCCCATGCGGATGAAATCGCCGCCGTCGAGGGAATCGACGTACTGATGCTCGGTCCGGCCGACTTCTCGATCCTCTCGGGAATTCCGGGCCAGTTTACGCATCCGAAGATCGACGAAGCGCTGCAGGTGCTGGCACGCGCGGCCGGGCGGCACGGCAAGGCGTGGGGGACGATCGCCGGCTCGCCGCAGCGGGCTCTGGAACTGATCGAGCGCGGCGCCCGCTGGACAACCTGCGGCTGCGATCTGATCTGGGTCAAGCAGGGCCTGGAAGAAGCCCGCCGGCGGATGGCCGAAGGAATTCCTAAATCAACGTCGCATTTCCCGTAATTCTCCAGCGGCTCGTTCGTCTCTCTTCCTGGCGAGGGCGGCTTAGCGTCCAAGCCGGTCCACAAGCCCTCCGAGCGAAGGAGCTTCATCATGCTTCGACAAATCCTGATCGTCGCGTTCGTCGCGACGGTTCTCTGCGGCACGCAGACTCAAAGCGTTCATGCCATGCGTGCCGAGTTGAAACGGCCGGGGATCGCCATTCCTACGACTGGTGCCGAGGGTCAGCCCGACGCGACGGTTGCAGCCATGAATAAGGTGCTTCAGTCACAGGAAAAGCAGTTTGCCGGGGGACATTTCATCAATGCCCGTACGGTCCTGCATTTCAATGGTGAGACTAAGACGATTAATGCCTTGCTGGACGAGCTCTCAAAAATCGAGGGAGCAGTGCTGCGAGTGCGGTTCTCGAAAGAATCGGGCTCGATTGGTTCACCGTATATCGACAAGGCGAAGCAACCGAAAATCTGCGATTGCGCCATCGACCACAACGGCTGGGGTGATCCGCATGAGTTGACGATCACCATCTACCGCAGAGGCGACAACATCGATCTGGATGACCTCATCTTCCCAGAATTCCGAGGGCGTGCCGGCCGCACGTAGCCCTTCGGTGAGCGTTACCCCAGCATCCCCTCGGCCCGGTTTCGAGCCGCCGCCGAGCCGTCGAGAATTCCCTGCACCAGGGCGTTCCCCTTGGGGACGGCAGCGAAAATGAAGGCTGCGGGAAACACGACGACAAACGCGGCTGTGTAGCCGGCTCCGTAGATCGCCTTTCCGGCCATTTCAAACAGGTTGGAAATCGTCTCCGGTGCATTCGCGACGGCACCGACAGTTTCGGAAACCGATGTGACTGCGGAAGCGACTTCAGACGCGACAGCGGACGATTCGGCCATGGGGAGGGCTCCTTAAGAGAGTTCGGGCACGTTCATTGTAACCCCCCGAGAGTCGCGAGTCACCCGGCCTCGCCGTGGGGCCGTCGTGGATTCGCCCCCGGATCGCGAGTGCCTGGGATTTGCCATTCCAGTCGGCTGCGTTAGACTGCAGCCAGCGAGGAATGATTTCCGCATGACTCCATCTGCCATCCGACCGCAAGCTGCGATTTCGATCGCCAGAACGATCGCCGGGTGCCTTGTCGCGGCATTTCTTGCGATGTTTCTCTTTTTGGCGTTTACGGCGGTAATGTCCCTGGTGGTCCGGGCATTTACGGACTTGTCCCGCACGACATTCGGAAAGCTGTCGGCGATTGCGATCCAGGCGATCGCTGCCGCCTTAGGCGGTGCATTCGCAATTCGCGTTGTGCCTCGCTGGCTCAATCAATGGAGCGACCCGGCGTACCGCTTCCCGCGCCTGCCGCTGTCGCGCGGGATGTTCTCGGGCCTGGACCGCGAGGTTCCCTTCGCTGTCAGCACGCTCGCGAGCGGAATTCTGGCAGCGATCCTCTTCGGCATCGCCAGCTTCAATGTCGCCTCGGGTCCGGAATGGCATATTCCGACATTCGTTAAGCTGGTAATGAGTGTCGGCATGGGCGCGTTCGGATTTGCGCTGGGAGCAATCGGCTGGTCATCGATCATCGAAGACCAAGACCAACGAGAGCCGTTACCCCTCGGTCAGAGTCCCGGCAAGCCAAAATCCACACTTCGGTTTCGACTGTGGGCGACCGTTGGGCTAGTTACAATTTATTACCCACTCTACTTCGGTCCATTCATGCAGCTGGCTGCGCTCGGATATCTCAATTCGGCGGACCAAAAACTTGTCGGTTCGCTCTTCAGGCCAATGACATGGATTCTTGAAAGCGGGCCTCCTCCGTTCCGCCAGCTCCTGATGTTCTATCTCTGTTTCTGGGGCCCGACGCGATAGACGGGACCAGCGGCCTGTGGTCGTTACGCTGTCCCTCGTATCGACGTGAGAGAGCCAATGCAGTCGGCGATTGGGCAGATCCTGAGTGACAAGCCCCGGCAGAGATCGCTGGCGGTTGCCGTCTGGCTGGCAACGATCCTCTTGGATTTCGGGATCGTCACATTTCACTTCGACGCGATGAGTCGCGGCGCCCTGGCCATCCTCTCGCTGACACTGATTGTCGGCCTCACGGAGGGTGACCGAATCAGTCTCGGGCTCAGGTTGGCCCCCAGGCAGGGCTGGGCTCCCTGGATTCGCATCACAGCGGTGATCAGCATTTCTGTCGCCATTTGTATGGCGATCGGAGTCGGGGTAATGCATCTCGCGGGCAGGCAGATTCCGTTCTATACCACGCCACCCGATCAATTTGTGGCCCGCTTACTCGATATGTGCTTCGTCTATCCGACCCTCGAAGAAGCAATTTACCGGATGGTCCTCTGCGTGCCTCTCGTTGCTTTGTCCGGATGCTGGAGAACGATCGCCATCAGCGGCATCCTGTTTGGTGCCCTGCATGTCGCGTACGGGAATCCCAGTCCCGAAAACCTCGTGGGGGGCTTTTTCCTCGCCTGGGCTTATCTGAAGAGTGATTCGATTCTGATCCCATTCATTCTGCACGCCGGCGGAAACTTGATCGTCTTGATCGGGCAAACTGCGGGCTGGTATTTCCTGTAGCTAACGCTTGAAGACGTTTTGCCATCTTAAGGACGAGCCGGCCATTCTCGAAATCAGACGCCGCAGGCACCGAAAAAATCTGGTCTTTTCGGGCTAAGAGGACTATCATTGGAAGTACAGGAGCATAGCGCCTATGCGTTCGATTCAGCGGCCGGCACGCCCGGGGGTCGCCCGCCTGCCCGTCGCAAAACGGGCCGGGGCGACGATGCTCGATTACGTGCTTGTAATAGGAGCCATCTTGCCGATGGCGGCCATGTCGTACTATTATTCAGTGCGGATTATCCGCGCTGTGTATGAGATGACCTGTACGCTCGTCTGCTGGCCGTTCATGTGACGCAGGACTCGAACCGGCTGAAATGGGAATTGGTAAGTCGTAATTTTGACGGTGATCGTAACCAGGAGCTCAAGAATGTCAAACTTTTCCGCAGTGCGCCGATTGCTCGGGAAGGTCCACCGTGACGAGCGCGGGGCAGTCAGCCTCGAGACGATTCTGATTATCGGCGCCATCGCGCTGCCGATCCTGATCTTCATCATCAAGTACGGCTGGCCGCGCATCAGGAATTATTTCTACAAAGGCATGACCGATCTGGAAGGCCAGAGCGACAGAGTCACCAACGGCCAGTGAGCCGGCTGTGGGCGACGGGCTGCCACCGACCTGGCTTTCGGAATGGATACATTGTCGACCGGACTGCTCATCCTCCTGACGGCGACGGCTGCCGTCACCGATCTCCGCAGTCACAAGATTTATAACTGGACGACTTACCCCGGAATCATCGCGGCCTTCGCCGTGAACTATTTCGAAAACGGCTGGGACGAAGGGCCGCGCTGTCTCGAAGACAGCCTGCTGGGCTTTGGGTTCTGCGGCGGCCTGATGCTGCTCTCATACGTGTTCTTCGCTGTCGGCGGCGGCGACGTCAAACTGCTCGCGATGATCGGCGCATTCCTCGGGGTCAATCAAGGTCTCGAAACGCTGCTGTGGACGTTCGTCCTGGGAGGTGCTGCGGGCCTTATCACGTTAATCTGGCGTGTTGGTATCGGTCGGCTGATCAAGGGGACAGTGCGGCACGTTTTGTGGTCTCTGCGACTGGTCAGCTGGCTCCCCCTATCGGAGGCCGAACGCCGTGAGCTCCAGCCTTCGCTCTTCCTGGCTCCCTCGGCGCTCTTGGCCGTCGTGATCGTCTGTTTTGACCTCGCGCGGGTTTTGTAAGGCGGATGTGGATTTACGCTCCCATTTTTCGTTTATACAACTGAAACTCGGCCAGTATCGGCGACTGACCTGGTCCACGAGTCTGAATTCGCGCTGAATCACCCAATGCATCGCGCAATTCTCGAAGCCTGCTTTCCGTATTTCCTGTGGATGCTGTCAGGCTTCACTGGAATCTGGCTGATACTGCGCATGAGCGGCGGCCGGCCGTCGCTCGGTAAGTTGCGTGCGTTGCACGGCTGCCAGGAGGGGGGAGTGCAGACGCTGTCGTTCGTGCTGACCCTCCCGATCTTCATGATGCTCGTGCTGTTCATCGTGCAGGTCAGCCAGCTCATGATCGGGATCGCCGTAGTGCATTACTCGGCCTATGCAGCGGCTCGGGCCGCAAGCGTCTGGCTCGCAGCCGAGATGCCGGGCGAGCCAGCCAACGAAATGGACCCGATCGCCATCGACGCCGAAAAATCGATTTATCCGCTCTGGATGAGCCGGATCATCGTCTTCAATTCGATTCCACCGGGAAGGGCGTGGAAGTACAACAAGATCTGGTCGTCGGCAGCGATCGCCTGCATTCCCATTGCCCCATCGCACCGGTATCTGTCGGCCTCGTCCCTGCAGCAGCTCGACAGCAATATCGCGGAAACGATCGTGACCCTGTACCGGAGGAACGTCCCGAAGTCGGCCGGGAACCCTCAGATTCCAAATCGCCTGCGGAACAAGGCCGCCTACGCCGCCGAGCACACCTATATCATGATCAAAGGGGCCGACTTAAGTCTCAACAGCTCGAACGGCCCGACCTACAATCCACTCGACCATCCACAGCCGTCCGATCCCGATTCACCCGAGTTCAACTTCCCCGACCGCTGGCAATACCAGCAGAACGAAATCGGCTGGCAGGACCCGGTGACCGTGCAGGTCTGGTTCCGTTTTCCCCTGCTCACCGGTCCGGGCCGGTTTCTTTCACCGGGCAAGTTTCTGTCAACAAAGCTTTCCAACTCCGACGGAACCCCCGACAAAGTCAGCAACCGCATCCAGCTCTGGGACAAGAAGGAACATCCGAACTATGCCGAAAGCATGTACGTCACTGTGTTGACGGCAACGGCCACGATCAGCAATGAAGGGGTCAAGTCGGTCATCCCGTATCCTCAGCTCCCCGAATCGCTCAAGTGAGTTCTGCGAGCGACTGTGGGGGACTGTCCAGATGCGTTTCTGGCCGAATTGCGGTAACTTGATATCAGCCATTTCGAATCGCGAGTCAGATTCCTGATGGTCCGACGCGACGCGATGGAGCCCATCGACGCGACCAGGAAAAGCCCTATGCATCGAGCGATTCTGGAAGCCTGCTGGCCGCTGCTCCTGTGGATGCTCGGTGCGTTTGCGGGCATCTGGCTGGTTCTACGGACCAGCGGCGCGCGGCTGTCGCTGCGCAAGCTGCTGAGGCTGCACCATTGCCAGGCGGGAGGGGTCCAGACGCTGTCGTTCGTGTTGACGCTCCCGATCTTCATGATGCTGGTGCTGTTCATCGTCCAGGTCAGCCAACTCATGATCGGGATCACCGTCGTCCACTATGCTGCGTTTGCCGCGGCACGGGCCGCCAGCGTCTGGATACCGGCCGAAACAGCCGACGAACCTGCCAACAACATGGGCCCGGTCGCGATCGCCGAAGGAGTTCCTACCTACCCCGACTGGTATGGAACGCGCCACTCCGACTTCAATCTGATGTCGCCAGCCGACAAACAGAGCCTGGCGAAGTATTATCGCATCTGGTCGGCGGCAGCGCTGGCGTGCGTCCCCATCTCACCGTCGCATCAGTACATGACCGTTTCTGCGATGCAACAGATCGACGCCCAGAACCACGTCGCCGGACCACTCACGGCGCTGTACCGCAATCTCGTTCCGAATTCGGCCCGCAACCCCCAGATCCCGGCTCGGCTGCGAAACAAGTCAGCATATGCGTTCGACCACACGCTGATCACGATCTACGGCTCCGACGTCAGTCTCAACAGCCTCAACGGTCCGACATACAATCCTCTCGACCATCCCCAACCGACCGACCCCAAGTCACCGGAATACAATTTCCCGGATCGCTGGCAGTTCAAGCGCAGCGAAGTCGGCTGGCAAGACCCGGTGACCGTGAGCGTCAGGTTCGACTTTCCTCTGCTCACCGGGCCGGGACGCTTTCTTTCTCCCGGAAAATTCCTGTCGACGAAGCTCACGCCGGCTGACGGCACGCGCGACAAAGTCAGCAATCGGATCAAGGTCTGGGAAAAGGACAAGCATCCGGGATACACCGAGAACATCTATGTCACGTGGCTTACGGCGACGGCGACAATCACCAACGAAGGCATCAAGTCCAGCATTCCGTATCCCGCGAATACCGACTGGCTCCGGTAGAACCTGAGTATTCTGATCACCATGAATTTCACTCGACTGATCATGAAATTTGCACGTCGCCGCGCCGAACTCCTGGGGGCGCTCCCCCGCGACGAACGCGGGACGATCAGCATCCTCTCGGTGCTCACGATCTTCGTGCTCACGATCGTGCTGGGGATGGTGATCAACGCCGGACGGCAGGTGGATGAGAAGATCCGGATGCAGAACGCCGCCGACGCGGCGACTTACTCGGGCGCGGTCGTCATGTCGCGCGGCCTGAATGCACTGGCGTTTTCGAATCATCTGGAAGCCGAAGTCTTCGCCCTGACCGCATATATGCGCGCCGGCCGGGACGCCGGGCCACGCAAGGATCCGACGACTCTGAACATGGAAAACTCGATTCTCGACGCCTGGAACAAGGTCGGCGCGATTTTCGCCCAGTCAAAAATTCCAAAGTTTGCAGCACTGGGACCGGCGATTCAGCAGAAGGTCCCGATGGAAAAGGACGCCGTCAAATACTTCCTGCAGATGACGGAGCTGCAATCGAACCTGACGCTGTCGGTCTTTGAATCGATCTTGCGCGGGCCGGCGTCGCAGGCAGGAGGCTCGCCCGACCCGCTGGGGGGCGTGATTCCGCGGTTTCAGCGGGCCGTCGTCCTGACGACTCCACAAACCGCGCAGCTGACAGCCGCCGAAGTCGCCCGCATGCACGGCAATATGACGACAAACGGCAAGATCAGCGGGCTGGAGCGACAGCACCGCAATCAGCCGTTAACTGCAGTTCTGTGGCGTACCAACGTCACGCCGATCAGCCTCGGTAACGAAACAGACCCGTTTTCGCGCACGCTGCCGGTCTTCGACCCCAGTCCAACCGGGCCCGACGCGCAAGCCAGCAGCGTCGACTATCTCGAACTGGCTCGCTGCCAGCGCCGACGGTGGGCCACGAATACCCTGCGGATCTGGGATCAATACCTGATGGGAACGTTTTTCAACGGCATCCCGCTCTACAATCCGCTCCCCCCCTACAACATCCTTCCGGGAGGGGCCTACTTTGCGAAAATGTCGGCGCTGTACTGGGTCTGGAGTGTCTACACCTGTGCCCAGCTCAATAAGCTGCTTGACGTCGAGTATTACGGGACGAACGTGCCGCACGTCTATTGGGTTCCGAATGGCGCATTCCAGGGAGCAGGGCAACAATGCCAGCCCCAGCCGGGTGTCTTCGATTGCAATTGCCTGACGTTGCAGTACCGCAATCTGATGTATCAGATGGTCGACCCGTTGCAGAACCAGCAACTGCCTCTGCATCTGGAGCAGTACCACACCTTTGTGGGGGTGGTGTACTGGCCGCCGCTGATGCAAACGTCGTCCGCTCGGTTCTTCAAATATCCGATGTCAGCCGATTCGATTGCCTTCGCCCAGGCCACTGTCTTCATCCCGAAGGCCCGCTACGTGAAGTTCATTCCACGGATGTCCGGACCTCCGTGGCTGCACCAGACCCAGCGTGACCAGTTCGGCAATCCGCTGTTCGGCAACAATTATGACAACTGGCCTCAAGACTGGGACAACCTCAATCAGAGATGGGTCCCGGTCTGGGACGTAACGAATCAAAACTGGATGGCCAAGCTCGTTCCGGCGACGAGCGACAGTGTCCCCGCGATCCTGCAGAGCTCACAGGCACAGGTATTTGCTCCAAACATCCGATTGCCGAATCTGGGGGGCCTGTCGGCGGCTGAACTGCGCAAGATCAATACGCATTGATGCGGTCAGGAATGGGAGAGTCGTGCTGGCGAGTGGATGAGAATGAAAGGGTTCTGAGTGCGGAATTCGGAATTCGGAATTCGGAATGGCAGTAAGCGACTCGGCGAGTCAGCTGCGGCGGACCACCGCCGCCCGCCTCGGGTCGTTGCCGACGACAATTCTGTCCCTCGCGCTGGACTCGCGCCGCTGGAGCTTGTCCTCAGTCTGTTCTTCCTGCTGCTGATGATGGCTCTCATCATCAACTTCGGGACGATTGCCTCCTGGCGGGCGCGGGGAAATACGGCGGCTCGATTCGCGGTGTGGCGGACCGTTGGCTTGCGCACCGGTGCGGCATATCCCAACCCGCCCAACTGGACCACGCAAACGGCCACGGCGGGGCTGCTGCCGGGGTTACCAGCCAATCCCCAGACGATCGGCCTGGCGTGGAATCAGGGTGATCTCATGCAGCCTGCACTCCGCGGTCCGGCGGTCGTCGATCCGAGTTCCGGGAATTCATTTCAGGTCGGCAACTTTCAATACGTTGAAATGGTCAACCAGATGCAGATCGGTTCGGCCAGTCTGACCAAAAAGATGCCGCTGATCCCCAAGCTTCGACAGTCCTCCATTAAACCCATGCATCCTGTTCTCGATCCCCTCTGGCGTTTTGAGGACATGTCACCGAAGACGAACTCCTTCGCGATGCGCAACAATGGCGACTGGCGCGCCTACCAGTGGTACCTGTTCGAACCACAGCAGTTGGGAAACGGCGATCTGCTGAACCTGTACATGCAGTTCCAGCAGGCCGATCAGAAGATCCAGCAGAACGGCGGAGCGGCATCGCTCCTGCCGCTCGATCGGGACGACGAGCTCACCGCGTGGCGCGGTTCGCCCCCCGACTTCTATCCCCGGCTCAATGGATGCGAGATTCTCCCCTCGAACGTACAGATGAATCTCGTCTCGGGCAAAGGCGGACTCATCAGTCGGATCGAAGGCCCCAACGGCGGCGGGCGCGGCGGCGTTCCCGATCAACTGTCCCAGGCTTTCCTGAATATGTACAACCAGCAACTCAAGCAGGCTCAACAGCAGCAACCGCCGGACCAGCAATTGATCAGTCAATTACAGGACAAGATCCAGCAGATGCAGCAATTCCGTGCCACGCTGTTTTAGCATGAAAGTACCGCCAGACATCGTGGGGCCAGAACCGCAACAACATGATCAACAGGCAGCGGGCGACATTGCCGGGCCGGTCGGCTTTGGTGATGTGGCCAGACGCATCACCAGCCGGACGACCGACTTCCTGGCAATCTCGATTGTCCTGGTGGCGACCCTCACCCTCGGGCGTCAGATTTTCGTGTGGTGGCATGTCGCCCCTCCGTCCGAATCGGCAGCGCAGCAGGCTGGTCCGCCGCAGGCTGCCTGGGAGGGCGATCAGCAACCGGTCGCCCTCGAATTCGGAGATTTGCCCGTTTCGGTCACTCGGCAGATCATTTCGGGTGAGCCGGCGGCAGTGGTGGCCGCCCTGGTCCGAAATTGTGAGATCGCGACCCGCGCTGCTGAGCGTCCCCTGCGGGAGCGCGACGAGACTGAGGACCGTCTGCTCGAGCGGCTGGCCAATTCAAAGCCCGCCGCCGAGGAATCGGGGACCTGGCAGGTGCACGTTGTCGATGACCGGTTTCTACTCGTGGCCGGCCTGCGACGGCTGCCGGATGGCCAGTCGGGGGAGGCTGCCCGATCCGAGTGGCGTCTGGTATGCTGGGGCATTGGAATGCCGGCCGGGCCCGAGGTCTGGACGACATTCGTGATGCAGGGAACGGGCGGTGCCTCTTCCTCGCGGGGAGGGGCGCTGGACGTGCCGATTCCGCCGGACTCCCGGCGCAGTCTGTCGCTCAAGGATGAACGCGGCGCGGCGCTGGTCGGATTTTCGGGAGCCGGCGAGCCCGACCGCTGGATGCAGTTTTACGACCGCTGGTTTGCCGGCAGAGGTTGGACTTCGAGTGATGGGTGGTCGGTCGGTCAGGACGTCTGGTCGGCCCGCTTCGCCGGCCCAGGTGAATCGGACCGGGAACGGGTGGAGCTCCGGTTTGCCCGCGATCGGCGCGGTGAACTGGCGGGGTTGTGGCAAGTGATTCAGCCAGCATCAATTGATTAGAAGCGAGGACGTGCATGAAGGGCGCGCAGGGGCTGTTGATTGCAGTGGCGTTGGGGATCGTCGGCGCTTTCTGTAACTTCTTTTACCTGGCGAACAAGGGCAGAGAACTCGACATGGTCGACTTCATTGCCATTGACCAGAATGTGAAAATCAACGTGGGGGACAAGTTCAATGATTCGCACTTCATGCGCGTTTCGATTCCCGGGAATGCCGTCGGCAATCTCGATCAGGTGGCCGTTCACTGGAAGGACATGGCCACCGTGATCGGTGAACCGGCCACCAAGAGTTACGTCCCGGGTGAGCTGCTGCTGCAGCGGCAGATCCGCACTCCACCCGAAATGGATATCAAAAAGCTGCTGGCGGCCGACGAACGACTGCTGTGGATCCCCGTCGATACTCGCACGTTCGTACCGGCACTGGTCAGCGCCGGCGACGTCGTCTCGTTTATCATGCCGCGCATCACCCCGGCGACCGCCGACGAAGGGGGAGACAAGCATTCCTCTTCTTCGACCGAAATCATCGGCCCGTTTCGCATTCTCGCGCTGGGCAACCGGCTGGGGAGTCAGGACGTCTTGCGAGCTTCCGGCGTCACCGCCTCGCAGGAAAATGTGATGGCTGTGGCTTTCAAAATCGTGGGGGGCGATTTCGATGAGAAGGGACAGCGCCTGCTCGAATCTTTGCGACTGACGAACTTTCAGCAGGTCCAGGTGTTGTTGCATCCCAGCCCCGAGGCTGCCAAGGGCACAAAATGACGATCGGGCTCAATCTCTCATGAAGGTCTGGTACAACAAGATCCACGACAGCCGGCGGACGATGGTCGAGATCGCCGAGCCGGTAATCCGCATCGGGCGCGATGGGTCCAACACAATCGTGCTGCAGAGTCCGCTGGTCTCCAAGCACCACGCCATCGTCACCCAGCAGAATGGAAAGCTCAAGCTCGAGAACGTCGGCATCAACGGCTGCATGGTCGGCGAAACCGAGGTGCTGGGCGGCCAGTCTCTGGAATTTACGCCCGGCCAGCAGGTCCGCATCTGGCCCTACTCGCTCACGTTTGAAGCCGAGACGGCGTCGGTCATCACCCGCTTGCAGCTCGAAGCCCACTTGCGGTCGATCATGGCCGATCTCGAACTGCGCATTCACAAACAACTGCTCGAACGGCTCGACCTGTACGAACTCGAATCAAACCGCGTCGGGAACACCGAGAGCATCCTGCTGCTCGAAAATAATATTGAAGATATCTGCCGCGAACTGAACCTGTTCGGCCCCGAAAACGCCCCGCTCCTCGAAGAAGTCACCGGGCTGACCCTGCGCGACTACCTGATCAATCAGTTGATTCTCGAAGGGGGCTCGGCGCAGCTGGGGACCGCCGGGGCGCTCATCAAGAATGAATTCGACATCCCTGCCACGCTGATCGCCGAACGTGAGGCCGAGCTGCAGGAGCTGTTGCGGTACACGCGGGAGCGGCTGGCGCTCGACGGCGAACTTGATCTGTCGGGGCGGATCCAGAAGGTCGAGTCGCAGTTCGCTGCGGTCTTCCCGCTGGTACGACCACATCTGCATCAGGAGCTGCGCAAGTACCTGATCCTGAGAACGCTCAAAAAGGACCTCAAAGACACGGTCTTCGGGTTCGGACCGTTGCAGGACCTGATCCGCGCTCCGACGATCAACGAAATCATGGTCGTCAAGAGCGACCATATTTTCGTCGAGCGCGATGGCGTGCTGGAACTCTCGGGACGTCGCTTCATCTCTGATAAGGTGACCGAGTCGATCATCGAGCGGATCGTGGCCCAGGTGGGGCGGCGCATCGACAAAAGCCAGCCGCTGGTCGACGCCCGGCTGCCAGACGGCTCCCGCGTGAACGCCATCATCCCTCCCCTGGCGATCCGCGGGCCGTGCCTCACAATCCGCAAGTTCCCCGCGCATCGCTTCACGATGGACGACCTGATCGAACTGGGGAGCGTCAGCCCGTCGGCCGCGGTTTTTCTGCGGGCCTGCGTCATCGACCGCAAGAATATCCTGGTCAGCGGCGGCACGGGGACCGGCAAGACGACCATGCTCAATGTGCTGTCGAGCTTCATCCCGCACAAAGATCGAATCGTCACGATCGAAGACACGACCGAATTGCAGTTGCACCAGGACCACGTGGTGACGCTGGAAAGCAAGCAGGCGAACGTCGAAGGGGCCGGGGCCTACACGATTCGCGACCTCGTCAAAAATGCCCTGCGGATGCGCCCCGACCGCATCATCGTGGGCGAATGCCGCGGCGGCGAAGCCATCGACATGCTGCAGGCCATGAACACCGGGCACGACGGTTCGATGACCACAGTGCATGCCAACAGTTCAGAAGAAGTCATCAAGCGGCTGGAAGTGCTGGTTTTGATGGCCGTCGATTTGCCCGTCGTGTCGATCCATCGCCAGATCGCCTCGGCGATTGACGTGATCGTACAGATCACGCGCATGCCGGGGGGCAAGCGGGTCGTGACACAGGTTTCGGAGGTGACGGGGATCGATCCCGAAACCAAACAGCTGACGATCACCGATATCTACAACTTCCGCGACGGCAAAACGCTGCATCCCACCGGATACCTGCCCTCATTCGTTGAGTCGCTGATTCAGAAAAAGCTGCTCGAGCTCAAGTTTCTTTACGGCGGCGAAGGGGCACTTGAGCCAGCCGGCAAAGCCGCAACGCCCGACGCCAGGCCCCCAGGCAAGTCGGGCTGACCATGGACGACTTCTTTCTGCTCACGGGAACGGCGCTGATCGGACTGTCGGTCGCGACCCTGTCGATTGCTGGACGCGACTGGTTCGCTCGCGGGCTTGGATTCATTGAAGACGACCTGCGCGACAAGCTGCGACGTTTGCGAGTCAGCACACGGTCGCTGCATAAATGGGTCATTGCCTGGGTGCTGGCCATCGTCGCAGCACTCTTGGGATTTACGATTGGCGCCGGCAGCCTCCCTTTTGGAATCATGTTTGCCGTGATGCTCGTCTGCGTCCCGTGGTACGTCGTGCGGCGGATGGCCGAAAAGCGACGGTGGCGAATCGAAGACCAACTCGCCGACGCCATGGTTTCGCTGTCGAGCGCGATCAAGGCGGGGCTCTCGCTCGGGCAGGCGCTCGAAATCCTCGCGCAACAGTGTCCGGCTCCCATATGCGAAGAATTCCGCCAGATGTACGGCGAATACCAGATGGGCAAGCCGCTGGAGCGGGTGCTGGTGGAAACGCGCGACCGGCTGAAAAGCGAGAACTTTGCCCTGTTCGCCGCCGCCATGCAGGCCAGCCGTGAAAGTGGGGGGCGACTCAACGAAACGGTCGAGCGCATCGCTCATTCGGTGATGGAACTTCAGCGGTTGGAGCGCAAGATCGTTTCAGAAACGGCCCAGGCGCGAACCTCGGCTGTGTACATGGCGCTGGCCCCCTTTGCCGTCATGCTCATGTATTATTTCTTTATTGACCCGGAAAATACCGAGCGCCTGTTCGTGACGGTGCCCGGGCAGATGATTTTGTGCACGTCGCTTGTGTTCAACCTCGTCGCCTACATGTGGGCCAGACGAATTCTGAATTCTGACATTTGAATCGGAAAGGATGCTGATGCCTGCCCTCGACCTGCCGACTCACGCGTTCCCGATGCTGGCCGATACTGGCGTCGAGGAGGGGCTGGCTGTGCTGGCGAGCCTCCTGGTCGCCGCGTCGGTCTTCGCACTCGTGCGAACGGTCACCAATACGCTGCAGAGCGCCGATCTGGAACAGGATGAAGCCTGGCGACACGACGTGAATCGGATCAACGAGCTGCGGCGATCCGACTTGCTGTACCGCGCGCTGCAGCCTCTGGTGCATGCTCTCGCACGATTCAATCGGGTTACTTTCCGCGACAATCTTCCGGAGATCGCCCGTGAAATTCAGGCAGCCGGATTGACCCGTTTCTGGACGGCCGAGGAATACCTGGCAAAACTCGAAATCATTTCGCTGCTCCTGGCACCCGGTTACGTCTACGGCTTCGTGAGCATGATGGGACCGGCCGGCGGAGTCATGGCGCTGGTCTTGACGGTCGTGACGGCCTGGCTCCTGCGCCGGCGGCTGGCGGCCCGGGCCCGCTATCGCCTGATGCAGATCAAGCGCCGCTTGCCGTTTCTGCTCGACCTGTTGACGCTGCTGATGGAAGCCGGCTCGACGTTTCTCCAGGCTCTGGGAGACGCCGTGGCACAGTTCGGCGATCACGCGGTCGGTTATGAATTCGGGCGCGTCCTGTCTGAAATCAACATGGGCAAGGGACGGACCGGCGCGCTCGAAGCCATGCGCGATCGGTTGAGCGACGATGAGATCACGAGTATCGTCGGGTCGATTATTCAAGGCGAAGAGCTCGGGACTCCGCTGGCCCGCCTGTTTCGCACTCAGGCCGACGTCTTGCGGATCAAACGCACGCAACGTGCCGAGACAATTGCCGGCGAGGCGGGGGTCAAAATGCTGCTCCCCGCAGTCCTGGTCATGGCCTCAACCGTGCTGATCATTCTCGGCCCGTTTGTCCTCGGCTTTATCTATGCGCCCATCGGCTAGTTTTCGGCGTGCGGAGTCTGAATGGGGAAGTTACAATGCAGTTTTGAGGGTCCGCGGCGCCTGTCGCCTCGTTTTTCTGCCGGAATTCTTCCATTTGGAACGACCGGCCCGGGCACCGTGTCGGTTTTTACTTCTGACATCCCTATCTCTGGAAAATGTCTGCCAGCGCCAGGATCACCGTAACCGCCGGCCCCGATCGGGGCCGGGTCTTCGAGCTTACCGGGGAGATGATCCGTCTGGGGCGAAATCCCGATAATGAAGTCGTGTTTACGGATGCACAAATCAGGGAACATCACGCGAACATCGTTTGCCGCGATGGTCGTTTTGCGATTTTCTCGTCTCTTCCCGACAGCCTGGAAATCGACGGCCACGACGTTCCGCCGGAACGCTGGGTTTGGCTCCCCGAAGCAGCCACGATTCGGATGGGCAACCGGACGAGCCTGGAGTTTTCGATTGGAGAAGCCGCCGGCGCGACTGAAGAACCAGAAGTGGCCGCCGCCGCACCGGCTGCGCCACGTTCTCCCGGAAGCGCGTCGCTCGCGTCGGCGCCGGCAGTGGGTCGCGCCTCAGGCACCAAGGGACGCAAGACAACCGAAGTTCCGCCCCCCGGGAGTGACGTCCAGACGCGACAGAAGCGAAGCGGCGACCGCACCAGCAAAGGAACGCGCACAATCGCGCGGTTCATCACCGATGGTCCGGGTGATCCCCTGGTCAAGCTCGGTGAGGATGGCCACCTTCCCGAATTGGCGCTTCGCGAAACGCAGGCGGGCGAAAAGACCGAAGCGGGGCCAAAACAATCCAACCCGGCGGTTTTGCTGGCGGTTCTGGGACTGTCGTTCGGCTTGACGATTCTGATGCTGTTCATCGATGTGGGGAGTTTTTCCAACAGTCTGGAATCGAAGGAACAGGCCCGACAGGAGATCGCCGAATATTATGGCGCCGAAGGAGAGCCTCTCAAACCCTACCAGGAACACCTGCGCGAGGCGCGCCGCGCCCGTTCGCGCCGGGACTTTGAGACTGAGAAGGGCGAATATCGCAAAGTTCTCGCCCTGCTGCGGTCCGAAGCCAAGGATAAACTGAATCGGTATACCGGCCTGACAGGACGGATCGACTATGAGGATACGGGCGCAAGCAAAAAGAGCGACAAGCGCCTTGAGGAATTGATTGGCATCCTGCTGCGAGAATAGGCCGGGGCGCCTGACGGCAGTTGGCAGACTGGAATCGACCGGGACAAATCGGAGAAGCGACCGCGTGCAATCTCATCCGCGATACCAATTGCTCGATAAAATCGCCTCGGGCAGCTTTGCCACAGTGTACCGGGGCCGCGACCTGGAACTGGGGCGCGAGGTGGCCATCAAGCAGATTCACGATCAGTTCCTGACCGACCCACAGCAGCTCGACCGATATTGGGCGGAAGCTCAATTATTGGCCAGCTTTCAGCATCCCAACATCGTCACGATCTACGATATCGTCCGGGACCGCGGCTGGCTGATCATGGAGTTGATGCAGTCGGACCTGTCCAAGATCGCGGGACGCAAGCAGATGCCGCTGGAGTCGCTCAAGACAACTCTCGCGCATTGCCTGCGGGCACTGAAATTCCTGCACGCCCACGGCATCGTGCATGGCGATATCAAGCCCAGCAACATGATGATTGATCGCCGCAAACGCGTGAAAATCGGCGATTTCGGACTGGCCCGCCGCGTCAGCAATGAAGAAGGGAGCCTGATCAAGGGAACGACCAAATACATGGCGCCCGAAGTTGTTTCTGACGAATTCGGCGACGTGGGCCCTGCCAGCGACCTGTATTCCCTCGGCTTTGCCGCCTTTGAACTGATGTGTGGCGAAAATTTCGAAGAGCTGTTTCCCGGGCTGAACGCGTTCGGGCGCGATCGCCAGATGGCCTGGATGATGTGGCACGCCGCTCCCGATCGACGGCTTCCCGAGATCCAGCGGGTGCTCGCCGACGTTCCCGAGGATCTCGCCCGCACCATTCAGAAGCTCATCGCCAAGCCGCAATCCCAGCGATACAGGTCTGCCGATGAGGCACTCTCGGATCTGAATATCGATCTCAAGCTCGTCAGAACTGGTGAGGAATCGGCCGAGAACCTCGCGCGACCCGGTGCCAAGGGCCCTGCCGAGAAGCGCCGGATGATCATCATCGGCGCGTTTGCCGCCAGCGTCATTCTCTCGCTGGCCGCCTTGTTAATTCCCAGTGGCGGTACCCCTCCGCCGCCCGCGCACCCCAGATCGCTCGTCGGAATCATTCGCGAGGTCAAGCCGCAGGAAGGCAAGCTGATCATCGAGGATGAACAGGGTGTTCCTGAAGAGATCCAGGTCGGCAGGAAGCCGCGGATTCGTCTATCGGAATTCGACAAGGTGGACGACAAGTACGTCCTGCTGGACGAACTCGAACCGCGCGATCGGCTTGAGATTCGGTTTGAAGAGTCCGGCGATCGGCGAACCGCCATCATTACAGTCTTGCGGCCGACCCTCAGCAGCGGAAAGATCAAGGAAGTTGACGCCGAGGGCAAGAAGCTCGTCGCCACACTGGCAGCCGATCCGCAGCCGCAGGACGTGCCGATGTACGTCCCATCGGGGGCCAAGCTCCTGCTCAACGGCAAGATCGCCACGCTGGCCGATCTGCGGCCCGACGACCGAATTGAAATCTTTCATCTGAAGGATACCCAGGACAGGGCGCCGCGCGCCGTCATCAAGCTCGAGGCGCGGCGCACCCAATCGCTGACCGGCTTCGTCAAAAGTGTGACGCCCCGCAATGATAAGCTCTGGCTGTATGTCGATCATCTGCGCACCGAATCGGCGGTCGAGTGCTCCGACGCAGTCCGCGTCACCATCAACGGTCAGGGCGAGGAAGACGGCCGCAAATTCACCGCGACAGATCTCAAGAAGGGGGATCGCGTCCACGTCCTGTTTGACACCCATGCCAGCAAGATTGCTGCCATTCGCTGCGACAGCCGGACCGGGAGCGCCCTCAAGAAGGTCGACCAGTCGTCGAGAGAAAGCGTCGTCCAAC
>Ga0137463_1000127_pt1 | contig 29640 bp, 22 predicted proteins | sample EasRivERMGT800_2_FD_102333 | JGI IMG/M metagenome (GOLD analysis project Ga0137463, IMG submission 102333) | Soil microbial communities from meander-bound floodplain in the East River, Colorado, USA - East River MetaG ERMGT800_2 | ecosystem: Environmental > Terrestrial > Soil > Floodplain ...
ATTGAGCTGGCTGGTCCCCTTAAACGTGTTGTTCGACGAAACGTTGTTGCTGGTGTAGTGCGGGGCCGAATTCATCGCCGAGAAGCTCGAGCTGTGTGAGCTGCCGATCCCCCCCGCGAAGGCGGCCGTCTGGCAGAAGGCCACGAGGACCGAGGTCCTGAGCATCGTTTTCAGGTTCTGTTTGTTGAACGTTTTCATGATTAGTTCCCCTGATCGCTTGAGTTCCGAGTGACTTGTTACCGCCATACTCAGCGACAGCGTAAACCATCCGAAAATGTTACAGGCACATTTCACGATTGTCGTAAGTCATGTGATTCCAATGACTTGAGGATTTTGTGTTTTGGGCGCAGCCGGGAAATCCATGGTCGAGACGTCCGTTTTGACGAAGATTTCCCCCGCAACGACGGCCTTTCCTGGTTTCCTCCCTTCCTGGGTTCCTGTTTCTTGCCTGGGCACCTTTCCGCAGGCTTCGGTGTGGAACGGAGAGGTCTAAAGCCAATCGCCGGGCAAACCCCACGACGAATGATCAAGGCGACCGTCCCTGCCCCCAGGTCATGGGGGATCCCGTCCCAAGGATGACAACGAAGGCAGGAAAACAGGAAGCCAGAAGACGGCCGCTGTTGAGGAACGCGCAAGTTCCAGGGTCACATTGCGCGACCTTCGGAGTCAGGAGTGCCATCCACTCTCGCCCGGAAAACCGGGTGGAGTGGATGGCATCTGGCCCAACTCTGACCGAGCACCTTACGAGCCCCGGCAAACGGGAATTTGCTCCGATACCTGTCCAGTGGTTCTGGAATCCACGAGAGAACCGACGTCACGCCAGCCGGCTGTCCGGGTCAATCCTCTACGACATTTACAAAGCGCGCGCCAAAGACGAGTGATGAGGAGAGTTGTTCTTCGCGCGGGGCGGCGGTATTCTCAATTAAGACATCGCGTCTGGACTGGTCGGTTACGATTTCGGAGAAGCGACATGGATCGCAGATTGCCCTGGTGGAAGACCATACTGGTTGCGTGCGTCATGCTGTCGACTGTTGCGGCGAACGCCGCTGGCGAACCACCTGACCCGGGCGACGATGCCGCTATCGAGGGGTTTCAAAAGTATGCGAAGGAAACGGCCGCGCGCTACGAGTTTCGTTCGCAAACGAACGCGGATCGCAAATTCTCATTGATCGATGAATCGATCCTGCGTTGGACCAATCCCGTGGGGGGCAGGCAGGCACACGGCGAGGTCTTTCTCTGGACCGATTGGGGCCGCCCGGCAGCCGTACTCTCGCTTTATCAGGTGACCGAGGCAGGAGTCGTTCATGAACATCATGAGTTCTGCTCACTATCCCTGGAGGGTCTGACTGGCCAGCGATCTGGGCAGCCCGCCTGGTCGCCAGCCGAGGCCGGAGTTGAATTGAAAGCCTTTCCCGAGGGGCCAGCCGTGCAGGACTCGGCTCGGCTGAGAATGGTCCAAATGCGCCGGCTGGCCGAGCAGTTGCAGGCCGACAAGACGACCCGCGATGGAGTTAAGCGCGAGCTGCGTCTATTGCCCAAACCGGTGTATCGTTATGAGAGCAGCGACCCGGACATTCTGGACGGGGCGCTGTTTTCGTTCGTCGAAGCAACCGATCCCGAGGTGTTTCTGCTGATCGAGGCGCGCTCGAAGGGGAAGGATGAACACGAGTGGCGGTATGGCCTGGGACGCATGAATAGCATTCGCCTGCGCGTGCTCCGCGGCGAACAGATCCTCTGGGAAGCAGCCGAACTTCGCTGGCGCGACGCGCTCGACCGTCCCGACAAAGCCTATACTGCAATGCGGATTCGCTAGTCGTCCTCTGAACGAGCCCACTGCGAGGCCCGGAACGTTTGAAGTGCTATTCCGACGCTGCGGACGACGCGGAATCGTAGCCGAAGTCGTGAGACTTCGGGGAGCGGGACACCGGCCGAAGTCTCACGACTTCAGCTACAGCCACCCTGGAACCGCTCTCCGTGTAAAACTTCCTCAAAAAAGGCCGGGCGTAGGGTCTTTTTTGTAAGTCAAAGCTTGCTCGAGTGACCAATACCTCTGGAAGACGGTGCCTGTTCGAGGTCCGGGTCCTGGGAAATTCAAGGAACATCACGTGACGAAGAGCGCATTTCTGTCGATTGCCATCGGGCTTGTGATCTTCACCGAATTGAATGGGGTGCGGCCGGCGGCGGCCGCGGATGTCGAAACGTTGCGGCAGCGCACCGACCGACTGGTCAAGCCCTATCTCGACAACAACATTGTCGTCGGCATGACAATCGGCCTGGCGCACGACGGAAAACGGGAAGTCTTCGGTTATGGCCGGATGAGTCGCGACGATCGGCGAGCTCCTGATGGCAGTACGATTTATGAATTCGGTTCGGCCACCAAGGTCATGACCGGAATTCTGCTGGCCGATGCCGTGGTCCAGGGTCGAGTCAAGCTGGACCAGCCCGCTGGCGAACTGCTCCCCGCGGGCGTGAAGATGCCCGCCAGGGGTGACCGCGCCATCACGCTGCAGGATCTGTCGACGCACGTGTCGGGTCTGCCCAGGATTCCCGACAACATGAAGTTCGGCGACCCGAATAATCCGTATGCCGATTACCTGGAGGCAGACTTGTACTCGTTCCTCAACAATTACCAGCTCGCGCAGGCCCCGGGAAAACAAATCGAGTACTCCAATCTGGGCGCGGGGCTGCTTGGTCACCTGTTGTCGCTGCAGGCGAAAACGACGTACGAAGACCTGGTGCGAAACCGGATCGCCGTGCCGCTGAAGATGTCCAGCACGACGATCACCATCGACAAAAAATCGCAATCACGGTTTGCGCCCGGGCATACGGGTGACGGTCAACCCGCGGCTCACTGGGACCTCCCCGTGCTGGCCGGGGCGGGAGGCGTTCGCAGCACGGTCAACGACCTGTTGCTGTTCACCGCGGCCAATCTGGCTCCTCCCAAAAACAAGCTGGGTCAAGCGATCGAAATGGCCTGGACCATTCATCAGAAACCGATCAATAAGGGCGACGCGACGCTCGGGCTGGGATGGCATCTGACGCCCGATGGAACTCACTGGCACAACGGTCAGACGGGCGGCTACCACTCGATGATTCTCATCAACCGCAACACCAGAACGAGCGTGGTCCTGATGACCAATACCGCCACGGACGAAGTCGATCAACTGGCAACCGACATCTTGAAGATGATTTCTGGTGAGCAGGTCGCCCCACGCAAATTCGAGAAGCCGATCGATGTGCCGGCCGAAGCGCTGCAGAAATTCGTCGGCAATTACGAACTGGCCCCGGGTGCGGTTCTCACCGTGGAGGCCGTCGACGGCAAGCTGATGGTCGCTCTGACAGGGCAGCCATCGCTGCAGGTCTTTCCCCACTCGGAAATCATCTGGTACTACAAAGCCGTCAGCGCCACGATTCTGTTCAATGTGGACAAGAACGGCAAATGCGATTCGCTGGTCCTGCTTCAGAACGACACGAAACAAACGGCCAAACGCAAGCCAGGTCCGGACCAGGCAGTGCAGAAAGACGATAAGCCGATCGATGTGCCGGCCGAAACGTTACAGAAATTCGTCGGCCGCTATGAGCTGGCCCCGGGTGCGGTGTTCACCGTCGAGGTCAAAGAGGGCAAATTGATGATCGGCCTGACGGGTCAACCATCGCATCAGGTTTTTCCCCGTTCGGAAACCGTCTGGTTCTACAAAGTCGTCGACGCCACGATCACGTTCAATCTGGACAAGAATGGCAAATGCGATTCGCTGGTCCTGTTTCAGAACGGGATCAAACAGACAGCCAAACGCAAAACGTGAGTCATGGAACCATTGTCATTGACGCGCCCCGCCAAATAAGACAGAATGTCTATACCGGATGCTGTGCCGGGCACCTGCAAACATGGGGAGCGGATCCGTGAAGTCAGTGCATCATCTTGTTCTGGGTCTGTGCGCCGTGATCGTCGCCGGCTGTTCGCAAGGTCCGCCACCAACGACCTCGACCCCCAAAACGGCCGTGTCGGCGGCGCCCGGTGAGCCTGCGACCAGGATGACACCGATCCTGGCATTGCCACCGCAGGTCCTGGATCCCGATTCGAACGATCAAGCAGACGCTGGTGACAATTCAGAACCGGCTCAGCCGCAACCGCTGTTTCGAGACGATTTTTCCGATTTAGCGAATTCTCGCAACGGTCTTTCCGACGGCAAACGAACGATGGATTCGAAGGGGACCCGTGCCGTCTGGCCGTTTGCCGGGACGCAGTTCAAAGGTCGGCTGGCGCTGATCATTTCTGAATTGCCTGAAGTGGTGGGAGCCGACAGCCGGCCAGGAGTCCTGCGGGTGGAATGGGAGCATGTTCCTGAATCCAACGACTACAGTGGGTTTCGTTACGAGGGACGCCATGGGGCTGCCGGACGATTGACGTTGCCTCAAATCATGACGGCCAGGACTCTTGAGGAACTTCGAGGCTTCAAGTTTCGGGCGAAATTCAAAGCGGAAAACGAAAACCTGGGAGACGCAGCCACGATCAAGTTCAATCTGCGCATCGAGCCCGTCGAAGATCGAAGCTCCGACAATCGACTTGATTTCGGCACGGTTGAGGCGTCGTCCATGTGGAAGCCGTTCGAAATCGATCTCGCAGACGGAAAAAACGGGGAACGATTTGTCGAGGCGTTTGCCCGCCGGGGATCAGGATTGCTGGATGTGGTCTTTGCGCAGGCAGGTTCCATCAACGACTATCACGACGGCGACGGACTGCTGATCGACGACATCGAATTTCTGGACCAGCGGCCTAAAGAAAAATGATTGACGGCCGCGGTCGAAGTAGTCGCCCGAAACCATTTCGCGGGCCGAAGTCGCAAGGTGCGTGTCCGCTCGAAGCGAAGACACCTTGGTCTGTACTTACGCAATCAATGAAAAGGCCAATCGTGTCAGGATCTGGATTCCAACTGATCGCAATCCTCTGCGCCGTCATGGTCGGTTTCTTTCAGAACGGGCTGGCGCAAGAAACACCCGCCAACGAGCGGACCGAACGAGCCGAGGCGCTGAAGCAATTCGCCTACTTCGACGCCCTCGCGAAACACTTCAGCGCCAAGCTGGCATCGGGCGTCCCGCTCGAACGATCTGGCGATTCGCTGCTCAATTGGACGATCGACCGATCGTGGCACGGCAGTTACTACGTCTGGACGGCACAGGGGCGGCCGGTGCTGGTCGGTTGCTTCCTCGCTGATTCAGAGAAACCCGATCGACGTCGAGCGTTCATCGAGCTGCACACGATGACCGATGAGCCCTTTACCCCTTTGTCCTTTTCTGCGGGACAGACGTATGAGTGGAATCCTGTCGCGGCCGGAAAATCGACGATTTCGTTGAATGATGTCGCGGCACCTGCCAGGCAGGAGCAAGCGCGCCGATCGCAGATGCGGGAAATCGCCGAAAAATTCGAGCTGACGATGTATCGCGAAGCGGGGGCCAGTGACGCACAGGAGGAATTGCGGATGCTGGCTCGTCCGTTATATCGATACCCCGCCTCGAACGACGGTTCACTGGAAGGAGCGATTTTTGCCTTCTTGACACCAAAAGGCACGGATCCCGAGTTCTTGCTGGCGGTCGAATGCGATCCGCGCGCGACAGAGAATTCCTGGAAAGTCAGACCATTGCGGTCATGTACCAGGCGGCTGGAGCTGCGACGCAAAGGCGTCACCGTCTGGCGCTGCGACGAATATTCCGAAGCGCAGCAGAAGACGAACCTTTCAGAACCCTACGTGATCATCACCTCCGTCGAAACATCGACGAGGAATTTCGAAGCCATCCGTGAGCGGATGATTAAGAGCGCCGTCAAATGATCGGCCTCGCGATTCGTCGCGCGATCGATTGGAAACTTACTTCTTCAAATAATCATCGCGGATTTTGTGAAGTTGTTTCCAGATCGCCGCATCCCGGGCCTGTGGTGAGACACAGACAAAGATGTAGTTGCGGTCGTTCCCGGACCATGTCCGAAACTCCAGGTTCAGCTTCTGTGCCTTGTTCGTGGCGAACGGTTCGACCCAATCCAGAGTGCCTGTGTACAGCGTCGGCGTATCCGCCGCTTTTTCGTCCGAGGCAGGCTCTGCATCGGATTTCACTGGCTTCAGTTCCAGCGTGAATTCAGACGGATCGACGTCCGGGCGCTTTCCGTTGAGAACTGCCTTGCACAGACCGCGGTAGTATTTCAGAAACTCCTCTTTGAGAACCGCTTCCGTCAGACCGGGCTTGGGCTCCAGGTCGAACACAAAGGCATACGAGAAGAATGAATCCGACTCGGGTTTCATCATTCCGGGTGCGAACCGGATATGTTCAGAACCTTTCAGCTTCATGTCGGGAGCAAACGCCGGCGGCAGTTCGATGGTTTCCCCACCCCACTCTTTGGGGGCGGCCAGCTTTAGAGAGCTCGGCTCATCGCCGACCAGAAGCGTTCCGGATATCAGCAGACTGACAGCAAACAGGCGAAGCATTGCAACCTCCTGCCGGCGGGGATCGAGCGAACAGAGCCAACGGTAACTTAGACGACGGCGGCGGCGAAGGAAAGTGCCATCCACTCGCCTCTGGAAAACCGAGTGCATTCGTTAATTGGGTGTGCTCTTTGCAGAATTTCTCGCCGGTGAATGCCACTGCACCGACCCCGCGTCGGTGGGAGGACGACTGAATGCTTTATTGGGCCGAAACGGCCATTTAGCGTATTCCGTCTCCCTCTGGGCATAGGTATCTACACATCGCATTTTGAGCCGACTTCAAACATTCTCCCTCCCCCCGTCGTGAGGGAGGGCCGGGGTGGGGGGGGCGAATGTCGATTGACGCTCGCCACCCCCATCCTAACCTTCCCCCATCGAGGGGGAAGGAATCAGTTTCAGCGACGCGAGTTTTGACTTGTGTAGATACCTTCCCCTCTGGGAGAGGGTTAGCGTGAGGGCCGGTCCGCCCATACGACGGGCGATTGAGGGATGCCACTTTTCCCATGGCGCGAATAACCGGCGCGATTCGCTTCAGCACCTTGCACAGGAGAATTACGCCAGTGCTGCCAGAACCGCAGTGGCTTCCGCGAGATCCGGTGTCGTGAACCCTTCCGTATATGACCCATAAATGGCCGCGAGCATGTTGCGGGCATCTTCGCGGCGGCCCTGCTTGTTCCAGAGCCGTGCCAGACTTGTTGTGGCGCGCAACTCCCAGGCCCGGCTCTTTTGGAGGCGGGCGGTGTCGATGGCCTTGCGGAACCAGACGTCCGCGGCGCCGACCTGGTCGGGCGACTCCGCCAGCACGAGTTCCCCCTGGAGGCGGTAGAGCTCGGCTTCGTGGCAACGGTCGTCGTTCTTCTCGGCAACGGCCAGCGCTTCATCGAGCGCCCGGTGCGCGTCCTCGAAGCGCGCGGATTGCGTATACGCATCGCCCAATAGGCCCAGGTAAGCCGGAATTCGGACTTCGGCTCCGGTGGCTCGGAATGCCTTAAATCCCTTGAGGAGGAGCGGCAGTGCTTCCGCTGGCCCCGCTTGCAACAGCAGCGCCGCCCCCTTGTGGAGCGTGCCCAATGCCTGCCAGAGCTGAAAGCCCTGATCGGTCCCGATCGCCATCTCTGCCTCGGCTGCCGCCTGGACCTCGGGTCCGAGCCGACAATAATAAGAGAGAAAGGCCGTAAAGTCCGTGGCATGCCCGAGGCTGTAGGCATGGCCGATCGTGCGCGCCAGTTCGCGCGTCTCGCGATCGAGCTTGGCCGCCTGGTCAGGGTAGCCCAGGTGCCACAGGTCCAGCGCGAGGTAGCAACGGTGAGTCACGCCGGCGTTGTGGCCGGAATAGGCGCTCCAGAGCTTCGTTTGCTCTCGGTCGTCGTAAGCAGCCAATGCGTGCTCATGGCAAACACGGGCAGCCTCGAACTGGGCGCGGTAAAACATCGTCGCACCCTGCATGAACAAGGCTTCCATCTGTATGCCGGGGTCGCTCAAACTTTCGGCGAGCACCATTCCTTCGGCAGCGAGGTCCACTGCCAGCCGCAGGTCTCCGCGCACGAGCCGCCACTCCCACATCCCCAGCATGATCCCGAAGAGCTGTTGCCGATCCCCGATGCGCTGACACAGATCGCGCGCACGGAGCAGGATCGGCCCCACCTCGGGCGCGGCATAACCGCGCACCGCGATGTACGCCGGGCCCAGTGCGGTGACGAACTGCAATTCCCGCACATCGCGCTCAGGCGTTGCCTCCAGGGTGTCCAATAGTGCAAGACCTTTCGTCAGGTGGCCAATCGCCTCAACGTCGGCCGACCGCTCCTTCGACCGCAGCCCCGCACGCAGCCAGTAGCCAACTGCCTGTTCGGTGAGGCCCGCCGCGGTAAAGTGGTGAGCCAGGAGCTCTGGTTGCGTCTCGACCGTCTGCGGGAACTGCGCTTCGAGCACCTCGGCGATGCGTCGGTGGAACTGGGTGCGCTTCCCCTTGACGAGCGAGTTGTACAGCGCGTCTTCGAGGAGGGCGTGCTTGAAGGCATACGTGCATCGAGGTGGCCGGCCTTTCTGGAACAGGATTTCCGCGTGCACAAGGTTCGCCAGTTCGGCCTGGAGTGTCGGCTCGTCCTCGGTGGCGACGGCAGAGAGCACCTCATAGTTGAACTCGCGACCGAGGACCGCGGCGAACTGCGCCAGCTCCCGACCCGCCTCCATCCGGTCCAGGCGCGCCATCACCAGATCCTGCAGCGTGCTGGGGATCTCGCGCGACGGTACAGCCTGCGCTTGCGCGGCGCCGTCTGCTGCACGTTCCGCCGGCCCCGATTCCTGCACCATCTTCGTGAATTCTTCGACGAACAGCGGCACCCCCCCAGCCCGATCATAAACCTGATCGACGACTGCCTCAGACAGTTCAGCGCCCGCTGCCTTCCGCATCAGATCGCCTACCTGGCGCCGGGTGAGGCGGGTCAGGGCCAGGCTTGTCTGGTTGGCCAGAGCGGGCCACGGTGTCTGAAACTCGGGACGAAAAGTGAGCAAGGTGAGGATGCGGTCATGGAAGCCCTCGGCGAGAAACAGCTCCAGGAGCGCCAGGGTGGACGCGTCCACCCAATGCAGGTCCTCGATGACGAGCAGCGTCGGCCGCCTGGCCGCGCGCTGGTGCAGCCACTCCAGCATCACCTTGAACGTTTCGTCTTTCCACCTGGCCGGCGTCAATGTGAGCGGGGGAAACCGATCCGGGATCGGGAGCGACAGCAGCGACGCCCACAGCGGCACCGTCTCCGGCCGCGCCAGGTCGTACCGCTCCAGGCGCCCGAGCAAGCGGTCGAACCGCGCCTGTGGCGAATCCTCGCGGGCGAAGGCGAGGGCCCGCTCGTAGAAGTCGATGGCCGGGTACAGCCCCGTGTTCTGGAATTGCGGCGAACAGCGCCATTCGATGACGGGCGCGTCCACTTCCCCTTCGACCATCTGTCCGAGAACCAGCTCCTTCAGCGTATGCACCAGCCGCGACTTGCCCAGGCCCGCTTCGCCGACCAGCAACACGACCTGGCCCATCCCTTCCTGAGCCTGCTCCCAGCGGTCGTTCAGCAGGCTCAACTCATGGTCGCGGCCAGTCAGCGGCGTGAGGCCGGTCGGTCCCTTCACCTCGATCGCGCTGCGCGCGTGGCCGACTCCCCGAATCACGAACAGGTCCACCGCCCGGGTCACTCCTTTGATCTTGCGACTCCCCAGCGGTGCGCATTCGAAGAACCCTTGAATGAGCGCATGTGTGGCGTCGGTGCACAGAAGTTGGCCGGGCTCGGCAACGTCCCCCAGTCGGACGGCCAGATTCCTGGCTTCACCCAGCAGGGAGATTGCCCCCTCCTCTGTCTGCACGACCCCCAGCCCGGTATGGATGCCGACCCACGGCTTCAGTTCCAGGTTGTGCTGGCGCTGGAACGGTTCGCCGACGGCCTTGATGTTTTCGAGGATGCTCAAGGCCGCCTGCGCGGCGCGGCGGGCCGCGTCTTCATGGGCCACCGGATAGCCGAAACAAACCACCACCCCTTCGGCATTGGCCTGCACGACCGTTCCGTCAAATCGGCGCACATCCTGTTCGCAGGATTGATGGAGCGACCGCAGCACTTCGGCTTGCTCCTCGGGTTCGATTCCCTCCAGGAACTCCTCGGAGGCGAGCGCCTCGCAGCCACAGACCAGGACAGTGACCTGGCGCCGTTCGGCTTCGCGGAAGCGGCGCTCAGACGCGGATGTCGCAGAGCCGGAGGAACGGAACGATGGCGGCTGCGTCAGGGCCGGATCGCGGCTGGCAGGCTCCCTCAGTGAGATCGCAGAAGTCGACCAGCTTCCAGTGTCGGTGACGGTCAGCAGGACTTGCCGCAGTTCCTCGGCGAAGTCTGCTGCGCTGCTCTGGCGGTCCTGCATTTGTTTCGCGAGCGCTTTGAGACAGACCCGTTCCAGTTCGGGAGGCAGATCGCGGATCAATTGACGAAGAGGTTGAGGTTCGTCGTTGCGCACCTGCCGCAAAAGTTCCCTGGCCTCGCTCGACCGGAAGGGCAGCCGCCCGCAGAGCATCTCGTACAGCATGACCCCCAGGCTATAGATGTCGGTCCGACCGTCAATGCGGTGGGCTGTGCCCGAAACCTGTTCGGGCGACATGTACGCCGGAGTCCCCGCGACGATACCCAGTTCGAGACCGGCGCTGGCCGATTCGTCGAGGCCGAGCCCGAAGTCCACGAGCACCGGCGTCCCCTCGTGCGTCAGAATGATATTTCCGGGTTTGACGTCGCGGTGGACGGTGATGTTCGCGTGCGCGTGGGCGAGTGCATCGGCCACGGCGGCCGTCAGGCGAGTCGCCTCCCGCCAAGTCGGGCGGTTGCTTTTGAGCCAGACATCGAGACCTTGACCATCGATGAAATCCGACACGATGTACACGAGCCCATCCTGCTCACCCACGTCGTGAACCGCGACGATGCCAGGGTGGCGCAGTCGTGCGACTCGGCGCGCCTCCTGGAAAAAGCGTTCACTCCTGTGCTGGGGGACATTTGGGCCGCCATGCAGCACCTTGATGGCCACGGGTCGATCGAGCTGGGTGTCGTGTCCCAGGTACACCGTTCCAAAGCCCCCGGCTCCCAGGGCCTTGCACACACGATACCGGCCAAAGGCGGCGGGTGGCGCTTCCGCGGCCCCCGGCGGCGTGGAACTGGTCAGGTGGGCCTGCGGATGATCGGTGCTCTGCTCAATCGCGCTGGCCGACTCGGCCGAGCCAATGACCGCGGGCCCAATGACCGTTTTTTGCTGCGCCGCGGCCGCCTGAATGTCAGCAGGTGTCGGGGGCGGCGTGCCACGCGAGTCTTGGCCGGTCGGTTGCAATGCAGTTTCTCTTTGGCACTTTGCGGCTTCGGGCTCTTGATGCAGGAACGGCCCATGCGCTCGGGAGAACTCTGGCAACCGGGTGCAGATCATCCATCATTTGGGTCTTCAACCAAGCCTTTATCATACCCATCAGGGATCACTCGGGACAACAAGCGAGTCGGACATGACTCAAGCGATCGAGCGTGGACACTGCCAGGTCGATCATGCCTGGTCTTTGCAAGGAAAGTGCCATCCACTCGCGCCCGGACAACCGCGTGCAGTGGATGGCTGCTGGCCCAACACCGAACGAGCACATGACGAGCGGCGGAACTGTGGAGACGCGGAGTCGTAGCCGAAGTCGTGAGACTTCGGGGAGTGGCACACCGGCCGAAGTCTCACGACTTCAGCTACATGCGGGAGATTTTGAACGATGAGGACCGAGGATGCCCACGACGAGCCCCGGCAAACATGTAATTACCCGGTCCATCCAAACGACTGGCGATTCATGGATGGCACTTTCCCGCAGACGCCGGAATTCTGAAGTTGGGCAACCTTAAAAAACTTGAGGCTCTATCGCTCGGGGGCGTGCCGATAACCGATGAAGGAGCCAGGTACCTGATCGGAAGTCACTTGTTATTCGTGCTGTCCGCCTTGTCTTCAGGCGCTGTAACGACGGAACTCAGAGCAACACGAAACCCGAAGTCGCGGCCCCGGTGTCCGGGCAGAATTCTGAAACGGTCCCCCGATCGGCAAGCCTCGGCCTTTGCCCCAAAACCGCCACCCCGGAAGACTCGAAACCTACCCTCGGATTTCACCTCCGGATCGCGTCCGCCCTCTAAGATCTCCTGGTAGACATCGCCGCACCACTCCCAGGCGTTTCCGTGCATGTCGTACAACCCCCACAAATTCGCCTTCTTTTGGCCGACTCGATGCGCGAATTTTTCTCGTGCATCCCATGCATTGTCCTGAAACCAAGCATAATCTCCCAAGATCGATTGGTCGTCACCGAAATTGTATTTGGTTGCGGTTCGGGCGCGACAGGCCCATTCCCATTGGGCTTCCGTCGGCAGAGTATATTCCCAGTCGTCGGACAATCGGCCCGCCTGTCGCTCTTGGTTTGTCAATTTGCGGCAAAAATCCATGGCGCGTTCCCAAGTAACGAAGGTGGCGGGAAAGTCGTCGCCGTCTTTTCCGTCCTTATCATCCTCCCAGGGTTTGGTTCTCATCACTTCATTCCATTCGGATTGCGTGACTTCGTATCTCCCGAGCCAATACCCCTTGGTCAGGATGACTTTTACGGGGATGATTTTTTCAGTCCGTCGCGGCTCGGGCTTGTCTTTGGGCTCAGCATCAACAACAACGTCATCATTGCTCGCCGGCTCGTCGAGCGGGCCGGCGGCAGGCACCACGATGACTTCGACGTTCTGCATCTTGAAGAACCCTGGCGGGCACCAGACGAGCTTCATTTTCAAGCCGTTGTCGTCGCGAACGTCCCCCGGCTCTTTGCCCCGCATGTGATCGGCAGCGGGAGTTTGCGCTGTATTGGGCTCATCCGATACGGCCTGCGGTGTCCACAGAAGGACAACGGTAGCAATCACGCACAAGGTCAGCGACAGGGATTTCATGAGACAGATCCAGAATGCTGGAACGGTTCAGGTCCGGCGACGCTTGGCGACATCATACCAAAAACCTGTCAGGTTAATCTGGAGACAACCAGAAGCCGGCGACTCGACGCCGACGTGGCCTGCGGGATCACTCGAAAGCCCGATCCAGGAAATAGAACGTCCAGTCATCGTGGATCTGGTCGTCAACTTCCACGAGCGGCAAGTTGGCAACCTCGGTCTTGTCGAGGCGCAGGCGCGCAGACCAGATCGTCAATCGCCGGAAGGCAAATTCCCATCTTAACTTTGCGTCGCGATCAGGTCGTGCCTCCAGCAGCAGCAGAAAGATGGGCGTCAGGTTGCCTCCATCGTGATTCACCAGGCTGAAGACGGCACCCTGCGGCAGTTTTGAGGCCGGATCGGCGTATTCAAACAGCGGTTTGGGGAGGCATTCCAGGTCATAATCAATTCTGCCCTTCGGTCCCCACCCGGCGACGTGCCCTGTGAAGCGATCTTTCAGCGCCTTCAGTTGTGCAGTTCGAGTCTTGACGTTGTCGGCCGGACGTGGGGCATCGGGAATCGGCTGAAACTTGACGCCCGGTGTGCGAGCCGTAAACCGGCGGTCGCTGGGCCAGCTCACGTCGAACAGTCCCTCGTACGTCGAACCAAAGCAGATCGTCCATTTCGGCTTGCCGCCGATGTTGTTGACTTCCACTTTCTGAAAGGCGATCGGGCGCTCGCGATGCGTCCAGACCCAGAGCATGGCATCATCGGCGAATACGTCGCTGGAGTAGCGGAATATCGGCTGAGGAACGAGTTTGACCTTCGCGTCGTTTCCCCGATCGGCATCCGCAAGTTCAATTGTCGTCCCCTCTGAGTAGTCCCGCATCCAGCTCGAGTATCTTGCCTTTCGCTCTTTTGCCGCCTGCCGGTCGGCATCGGTCGCTGGATCATCGGCTCTCACTTCCCGCGCTCGTTCTCCCCGGCCTGGCTGCCCCCCAGGAATAGTGATGCACAGAGCGACAACGACGATGGGCAGACGAATGAGACGTCGCATGAATCAGCCCTCTGGAGTGTGCAGCCGCTTTCAGTGTGCGGTTCTGCCAATGCATTTCGACATGCCAAGTTGCAACGATACCCCCGCAGCCGTCCAAATGGTATCGCCTGTCGTTCCCTGCGAGGAAAGTGCCATCCACTCTCACCCGGAAATCCGGATGGAGTGGATGGGTTCTGGTCCAACTCGAGTCGCCGGACAAGTCGTGAGACCTCACCGAGATCGAACGGAGGATGAGAAAATCGCCAATTGGGACTTACGTCGAGATGGCGGCCGGGCTTGGGCGCCGTAAGTCCCGAATTTGAGCGCTGCGATCAACGAGTGACGACTCGCTGATCCATCCGCTGGTCGTTCGTCACAAATCGAGGCGCGACAATTCGTTCCGATGGCGAGGACGATATTTCAAGCGCGAATGAATAACTCAAAGGCGGGAATGAATAACGTCGCGCAGCCGATCGGCCTGCCACAACGTCAAGAATCTCGGATTGTTACGCCGCGCACCGCCTTAAGGGCTCTCACAATGGGGCGCAATTCGCGCACCGAACTCGACAGGCGACAGTGGTGCTGTAATTGGCAGTGCCACAATCAGATGCGCCGGTTCCGCGTCTCGAAAACGCCCGGCGCCCGATTCCCAGAATTATTCACACTGAGATTATTCATCTTTGGCTCGCGACCAGCGCCCATCGCAGACGCGGGGAGTCGTCCGAGTTTCGCTCGTTCGCAGCCTCGACGAATTCGACGCAAGTCTCGCGCGTTGCGTCACGCCCAACGTCGAACGGTGGCGGGTTCTGCAGAGGGACATTTGCAGAGGGTCAGGGACCGGAAATCTCCGGCTCGTGGCTGCGGCTCGCAAGATTTGTAGGGATCTTGCGGGCCGTCCCTGACCCCGCTCGTTGACGGGCATCCCGACTCTCATTGCAGTCGTCGCAAACAGCGCAGCGCCAGCGACAGGAACCGACGTTTCCGGGCTGCGGTATCCTGTTCCGACCGGATTTCTTCTGAGAATTCAGCCGACAAAATCGTCATGTCCGTTCCCTCCGCCACGTCCTGAACGCAGATCCTGACGTAGAGTTCTCATGCGGGCTGCGGTGAGGTCATGCCCACAGGTCCGCAGGTTCAACATGGTTGCCGCCAAGTCCCCCAACATCTCCAGGGAATTATCGATCCGCGCCCAGGTGGCGTTTGCCGTGCGGTGCGCGCGCAGGGTGGTGCATCTGTTTCGACTGCCATCGGGACACTCGCAACTGGCCAAGTGCTGCAAAGCGCTGGGGTCGGCCGTCCGATTTGCGGAAGCCTTTGCCGCCGGAGAGTCCATCGACCTGGATGAACTGGCGCAGGCCGAAGAGCGGGCGGCCAGCGCCGTGGCGGCTGTCGCTGAGATGGACCCGCCCAACAGTCAGTCGGAGTGTACTGTGAAATCCGTCTATGCCGCCCTGTGCGCCGCGAAGATCGGGGCCGAAGCCAAGAACGGAAAAGTTTCCGCCAAACTGGCCGAGCGAATCGCCGAGTCGGTCGGAACGGCTCGCGACAGCGCCGCAGCGGCCGACGGGAATGTCGAACGGCACGCCAGCTACGACTGGGAAAAACTCCGCGAAATGGACCTGGGGCGTTTTCCCGATTTCGGCGAGGCGATTGACCCGGGAGACAAGGGCCCGTTGGGCCCGCTGTTTCAGGATTTCAGCCGCGGTGGGCGCAGCAGCACGCGCCCCACGACAGGGGGTGCCGAGGAGTCGCGGATGACACCTTCGACAAAGGCCAGGGCCGATCAGCTCGCCGAGATCGACGACCTGCGCAAACAGATCAAGGCCGAGCGAAAGCAGCTCCAGGCCGAACGGGCCGAATTTGACGCCGCCACGCAGGCTCTCCAGGAACAGCTCGAGGGGCAGAAGTCGGAATTAGAGGAGAAACAATCGTCGGCCGAACAGCGTTCCGCCGAGCTGGCGGCCCGGCAACAGGAAGTCAACGCCCGCGAACAGCAATTCGCCCAGCGGCAAGCCGAGCTCGAGGCCGCACGGGCCGAATTCGACGCTGCCACCCAGGTTCTCCAGGAGCAACTGGAGGGCCAGAAGTCAGAATTAGAGCAGCAGCAGACGTCGGCCGAACGGCGTGCTGCGGAGCTGGCGGAGCGGCAACAGGAAGTCAACGCCCGCGAACAGCAATTCGCCCAGCGGCAAGCCGAGCTCCAGGCCACACGGGCCGAATTTGACGCCGCCACGCGGGCCCTCCAGGAACAACTCGAGGAGCAGAAGGCGGAACTGGAACAGCAGCAGACGTCGGCCGAACGGCGTGCTGCGGAACTGGCAGCGCGGCAACAGGAAGTCAACGCCCGCGAACAGCAATTTGCCCGGCGGCAAGCCGAGCTGGAGGCCGAACGAGCCGACTTCGACGCTGCCATGCAGTCTCTCCAGGAACAACTCGATGCGCAGAAGTCGGAATTAGGGCAGCAGCAGACGTCGGTCGAACGGCGTGTTGCGGAGCTGGCGGAGCTGGCCAAGCGGCAACAGGAACTCAACGCCCGCGAACAGCAGTTCGCCCGGCGGCAAGCCGAGCTCGAGGCCGAACTGGACAAGCAGGAACAGGAACTGGCCAATTCGCGACTCCAGCTCGAAGCCGAGAAAGACGAAACCCACGCCGCCTTCGACTGGTTGCAAAAAGAGCGCCGCGAGTTCTTCGAACAGCGCCTGGGCTGGAGTCCCGAATCGCTGCGCCCGTGAACGCGCAGTCTGCCGGAACGATCGGGATCCGGTCGACCTGTTCCTCACCTGCGGCGCCGGCCCGCGGTTCTCTCCGCAGCGGCAGGATGATTCTGTAAGATGCATCGGCACAGCCCTCGCGTCCAATACCGGGAGGACACCCCTCATGACTGTCGAACGCTATCAGAACGTCGTGATTGGCAGCGGTGAAGCGGGAAAATACATGGCCTGGAACCTGGCGAAGCTGGGCCAGAAAACGATCGTCGTCGAGCGGGCGATGCTCGGCGGCTCCTGCCCGAACGTGGCCTGCCTGCCGAGCAAGAATGTCATTTACAGCGCCAAGGCGATCTCTCTTGTCGATCCCACTCGGGGCCTGGGAGTCGTCACCGGATCGGTGCGCGTCGATATGGCCGGCGTCGCCCGTCGCAAGCGGGAGATGATCGACGGCCTGATGGAGCTGCACCGCGGCCAGTTCCAGGCCAGCGGTGCCGAACTGGTCATGGGCGAAGCATCCTTCACGGAACCGAAAACGGTGCAAGTGGCGCTCAATGCCGGCGGGATGCGCTTCCTGCACGGTGAACGAGTCTTCCTGAATGTGGGATCGCGCGCCAGCCTCCCCGACGTGCCCGGGCTCGCTGCCGCCGCGCCGATGACGCATGTCGAAGCCCTGAACCTCGAGCGCCTGCCCGAGCATCTTGTCGTTCTCGGCGGCGGCTACATCGGTCTGGAATTCGCCCAGGCGCTGCGCCGCTTCGGCAGCCGGGTGACGATCATTCAGCACGGCAGGCAGCTTCTGGGACGGGAAGATCCCGATGTGGCCGGCGCGGTCCTGGAGCTGATGCGGGAGGAAGGGATCGAGGTCCTGCTGCAGGCGGAAGTGGCAAACGTCTCGGGCCGGTCCGGTTCCAACGTGAGACTGGAAGTGCAGGCGGGTTCCACGGCGAGAACTCTTGAAGCCACCGACATTCTTGTCGCGACCGGCCGAACACCCAACACCGATCGGCTGGAACCGGCCAGAGGCGGCGTCGATCTCGATGCGCGCGGGTACATTCGCGTCAACGATCGGCTCCAGACCAGTGCCGCGGAAGTCTGGGCGATGGGGGACTGTGCCGGGAGCCCCCACTTCACGCACGTCGCCTTCGACGATTTTCGCATCGTTCTCGAGAATCTGGGCAGTGGGAACCGCAGCACGCGCGGGCGCCTGATTCCCTATTGCCTGTTCACCGATCCCGAGCTGGCTCATGTGGGCCTCAGCGAATCCGAGGCCCGGGCGAAGAATGTGGCCTATCGCATCGTCAGGCATCCCATGTCGCTCGTGCTCAGAACGCGCACTCTGTCGCAGACCCGAGGATTCATCAAGGCCTTGATCGGCCCCGACGATCGCATCCTGGGCTGCACCGCGTTCGGCGCGGAAGCCAGCGAAATGACGGCCGTCGTTCAGACGGCGATGCTCGGCAACATGCCTTACACTGCGCTCCGCGACGCGATCTTCACCCATCCGACGGCCGCCGAAGGGCTGTTCGGTTTGTTCTCAAAAACACCATCGGAGCCCGGACCGATACCGTCTGCGTGAACCCAACTTGGGCAAAGGCCAGTGCCGAACGGATCGCTGGGATCGACGATCGGCAACGGCGGCTGCGGGGCGGGGAATCACGAGATCAGCAAAACCCTGATGCAGAAATCAGGTATCGGCCGGGGAGGGTTTCCAATTCCGCTGCGGACTTCATCTTGACGAGCCGGGCGATCCCTCTAAAGTGAGAGCTGCGTCGCTTGAGATCGCCGATTTGTCCGGGATTCAGATGTTCAGGAAGCTCCCTCACCGAATCAGTTTGTCGTCGCGGGCCGGCCGCTGGCCGTGGCTCGCGCGGGCCCTGGCGCTGGTGGGGATCCTGCTCCCCGTGACGAGCTGGCAGGCGGCGGCCCAATTGCAGAGTCGCTATTGCGAGGGGGGCTCTGCCGACGACCGGGAGAACGAATTCCCCGGTGACAACGAGGAAGGCGATTCGACTGACGGCGATTTCGAAGCCCAACTGGTGTTTCGACGCTCGCCGCGAGAAGCTCTTCGTCCAGGGCTTGTCAGATCGACCTGCGAACGACTCGTCGTGACCGGGGATTCGGTTTGTTTCGCCCACGCGCACCGCAGCGATCCGGCTACTGCCGCCTGCAGCGCGGCGCCGCTCCACATGCGCTGTTGAGCGCCCTCCTCTGACGCCGGGCTTCGCCTGCGCTTCGACAACCTGGTTCCCGGAATGCGGTTCTCGGCCTCCTGCCGCGCCTTTCGGTAAACCAAGGCTCTGAACGACGGCGACGACCCCTGGTCCTGTGACATGGGCATTCCCTGGACACGGGTTCGTTGGCCTGGCTCGGCAATGGAATCGCAGTATTCCTGTCATTTGCTCTGTGCCGGAGGGACTCCGACCCTCCAGCACTCCCTCCCATTCTCACCATCGACGACGGGTTGTCTTCGTGACCGTGCGACTTTTCCCGCCGACATTCGACCTGAGGAACAACGTCATGAAATTTCGACTGCTGGCCACCGACCCCGACCCGATTCTCCTGCAGATCTACAAGGCCTATTTCCCGAACGTCGGGTTTGAAGTGGCCACGGCGGGCGACGGACTGGAATGCCTCAAACTGCTCCGTGAATTTCGCCCCGACGCCCTGATCTTAAGTCTCGGATTGGCGTGGGGCGGGGCCGAGGGAATCCTGGCGATTGTCCGCGACGAAACTGCCATGCGGCCGATTCCGGTCGTCCTGACCACCGATGGAATCCGACCATCGAAGGCAGTGAATCTCCTGCTGCCTCCGGTCGTCAAATTGCTGGAAAAGCCGTTTCGGTTGCAAGATCTGGCGGCGATCATCGAAGCCGAACTCCAGACGCGACTGGAACGTCCTGTCGCAGAAGGCATTCCTTCTCCGGGCCGGTTCGTCGGTGATGACGGGCGGGCTTCCGACAGCGATTACTCCCTCACGACTCCTATTCAGTGAGAAAGGACGCTCCCCATGTTCAAGTCTCCGAACGAAAGAGTTGCCGCATTTCTGCAAGCGTCCCGATCCATTCTGGTCGTGTCGATTGTCGGTGCCGTGTCCGCTGCCGTAGTTTTCCTGTTCGCATTCGTCTTCCGTGCTTGCTAAAGCGACTCCTCACGAGTCGGCACCGTCGTGGGGAATATTGAATCCAGGTGCTTTGCCGGACCGAGAACAATCGGTTTTTCAACTGCCTGCCGGATTCATCACCCGCCCGATGAACAGAATCGTCCCGGAGATTTTGTCGCGGACCAGGAACAGGAACGGCCGGTCGGCACGGAACACCGGCGTGAAGGGGACGGTTTCCGGGATCGGGCCGGGGGGAGCCCTCGCGATCACCGCCGTGGCGGCGGCGGCTTCCGTGCCTTTTTCGGTCACTTCGACCTGGGCTGCGTGCAGCACTTTGCCAATCGATAATTTGAATTCCGGATCATCGCTCGCGCACATGCCGTCGAACTGCGCGCCACCTGGTCCCGGCAGGGCAAACGGTCGGACCATCCCCAGCGCCTGGAGCGCTGCCGACGCTTCAAACGATTTGTCGAGCTTGAACCGCGGGACATACGTGTCGACTGCCCTTGAGACGACGGACTTCAATAGTGCCGGCCAGCGCTCGCCGGTCACCAGCTTCTCGACGCCGGCCAGGCCGTCTGCCGTTCGCGGCGCAATCAGCACCATCGACAGTTCGTCTCCCTTATAGGGGAGTTCGAGCAATGTGAATCCATCGTCGCCGGGATAAACCTGCGGCTGTTTGCCAACGGCCGGAATGTCGCGCGGAGTTGCGAAGGGAGTCCCATCACCGTTGAACGCCGCATAGCCGGCCCCCAGATGGCCGTGGTGCATCAGCGGCACTCGGGCTTTGCCCTGACGACCGGTGAAGAAGTCTTCCTCGCGGGTCTGCGCGGCGTCGAACACCTGCGACCATTCTCCCTTGAAATAGATGGCGTTCGTCAGAATCAACCGCACGCGCTTGCCATCTTCGGGGCTGAGAACATTCTTCGAGATCAATTCGGGAATCTTCTGGTAAGTCTGCTCGGCGGCCCAGCCGTTGATCTGCCGGCGAGTGGCCTCATATTGATTGCGGAAATCGACGGTAAAGACCCCCCCGGTTCCGTAGTAGCGGTCAATGGTGCCGATGAAGTCCTGGCGGAAGGGATACGTTTTTTCTCCCCACAAGGCGTTGGCGATCCGCAGCTCGAACTGATCGACCTGCGTCAGGAGCGGGTTCAGTTGCCTCGCGAGGTCCTGGGATTTGAGCGCGATCTTGTTCGATTCTTCGTCCTTGCCTGCCTTGCGCAATTCGAGCGCCTGCCGGTTCGCTTCTCCCAGGGCCTTCCTCAATGATTCGATCTTCGTGCGAACCGCCTGATCACCCCCATCCTTGCGGTTCCACCGCTTGTTGAGTGACGCGAAGCCGGTGTGCAGCAGCCCGACATTGAACGGAATTGCCTGGGCGTCGGATCCCACGTGCCGCGTTGCTTCCGAAAAATGCAGGACTCGCGCCATCTGCTCAGCCGTTTCGCCGCGCGCTCCATCAGCCGTCATCGCCAACGCGACTGACAGCGAATAGGGGGAAAAAAAGAGGCTGGCCTCGGGTTGCTGCCGCGCCATCTCGGCGTACAAGTCGAAGGCAAATCCGTTGTTGGCCTCGACGGCGAAACCGACGGGGGGTTTGTCGCGATCGGCAGCGAGAAGGTAGCCGCTCGTCCCAGTCAGTGTTTCTGCAGGCGTCGCCAACGTGACCATTCCCGCCAGAACCAGCACGCGCGTCATGGTTGAAGGCATGGCAATTCCTTTACCAACAAGAGGTCGTCAAAGATTCGTTCCTCGGATTGTACTCCATTCACTGTGCCACATCCCGTTCCGCCGGCCGGCGCGTGCCGATGAACATCAGGGCCGCGCCTGCGCACACACCCAGGGCGCCGGCGGCGATCCAGCCGGGGGGGAGATGCTGCTCGTGCGAAATGCCGATGCCGGCGGAAGTCAACTGCGGCTCGTAATACATCAGCAGGATCAGCAGCGAATTGTTGACGGTGTGCAGGACGATTCCCGGAAGCACCGTCCCGGTTCGCCAGCGGACCCATCCCAGCACCAGTCCGATGAGCGTGCTCGAAAGAACCCGCTCTGCCGCCAGCGGATTGGGATTGATGCCGTGGAACAGCCCGAAGGCGACGGCCGACAGAACAATTGCCGCCGCCGGCGACATTCTGGTCCGCAGTGCCGGCAACAGATACCCGCGGAAAAAGATCTCTTCGAAGATCGCCGGCGTCACCGCCATCATCAGCACTACGACAATGGCCGGCAGGTTCCGCAACCCGGCGACGTACTCCTGCACCAGTTCGATGAATTTCGGCACGAGTGTGAGCTCGCGAACCTGTTGCACGCTGACGACCGCTTCGTGGCCGATCACCCAGAACGACAGCCCCAGCACGAGCGCCGCGCCGATCGAGATCGCGGGTGACGCCGGCAGGCCAAAGGCGGGCGCGATCGGGACCCGCCGGGCCCGCATCGCCGCCAGCGGAACGCCGCCGAAGATCACAGCCGTCATGATCGCCCCGGCGATCTGCTGGCCGAGGATGTCCCCCCGCAATTGTTCCATCGCGCTGAGGGCAAAAAAGTACGCGGGAAACATGATTGCCAGGCACACACCAGCGGCCGTGGCGGTTGGCGCCGGCTGTGCCTCGGACGGTCGGCGCAAGAGATCTGCCCAGCCACTGTGCGTGCTGTACAACACCGATTCGGCCCCAAAAATCCGCGCCGCCACGCCGATCGCCGTGGCGGCGTAGAGGAGCGTCGAGACGACGACGATCAGCGTCGCCGATCCGCTGGCTTGCAGTGCAAACAGATCTCGCCCCAGCAGCACGATGTTCGCCAGGGGAGTCACCAGCAGCAGTCCCGACAGCTCGACCCCCGGCATCAGACCAAGAACCCCCGGCCCCAGCGCCAGGAGCATCAGCGGAATCAAATACGCCTGCGCCTCTTTAAAACTTCTCGCTGAACTTGTAATCGCCAGCAGGACGGCCGAGAAAAACGCGGCGAACAGGAGCAGCAGCCCGAACACCGCCGCCAGCACGCCGGGCGAAATGCCGGCATCCCCGAACAGCAGCCGGCCCAGCCCGCCGACGGTGACCGTGACAGTCATCATGGTCAGGTTGGCAATCGCCGTCAGCAGCGCCACTGTGAGCACGGCGACGTATTTGGCCAGCAGCACGCCGATCCGGGGGATCGGCGCGGCCACCAGGATTTCCAGAGTGCCGCGCTCCCGTTCACCGGCCGTCAGGTCGATCGCCGGATAAACCGCGCCAGTCACCGTCATCAGGATCAGAATGAAGGGGACGACCGCCGTGATCGAAACGGCGCCGGTCGCCGTCCCCACTTCTTTCACGGTCCGGCGGACGACGTGAATGGGGGCTGCCGGCTGGCTGACGCCGAGAGTTTTCAGGCGCATCGCCAGAAAGTTCTCGTTGGCGGCCGTCAGAGAATTTTCAACGATCGTGGCCGCGTCGCGGCTGGCGATCCAGTCTTTCAGATACAGGATCTCCACATTGACCGTCAGGTCGTGCCGGGGGTCGTAGTGCTGTGACCCGCTGCTCGTGAGGCGCAGGCCCAGGTGGATTTCGTAGTCCTCGATCCCTTCCGTCAACGACTGGCGCGTGGCCACCTCAAAAACCGGCTGCGCCGGATCGGACTGTGCCAGGCCCTGTTCGTCCCCCAATTCGAGCAGATTCGCTCCCCCCGCACGCAGCAGGCGGGCGAGATACTGGCCGTCGTTGGCGTTCTCGAAGCCCAGCCTGTATCGCGGGGCTTTCGTCGTCGAGAGCTGCGAAACGAAGAACTGCTGGAAGGCGATGCTCATCAGCGGATACAAGAGGAGCGGCATCAGGAGCAGAGTGACGATCGTCCGCCGGTCGCGCAGGATCTCGCGCAGTTCCTTGAGCGTCAGCCGACCCAGGCGCCGCAACCTGTCGTTCGAGTTCGTGGCAATCTGGTCTGTCACGCCGAGCCCGCCCCCGCCAGCGCAGGTCCATGAACCGACAGTTTCAGAAACATTTCCACGAGCGACCGGCAGCCGGTTTGAGTGCGCAGCTCGTCGAGACGACCCTCCGCCACGATGCGGCCCTTGTCCATCAGGCCGAATCGATTGCACATTCGCTCGGCGTCATCGAGATGATGCGTACAGATAATGACGGCCTTCCCCTCGTCGCGCAAGAGGGAGATGAACTCGATAATCACCTGCGTTCCCAGGATGTCCAACCCGAGTGTCGGCTCATCGAGCAGCATCACCGGCGGGCGGTGAATCAGGGCCCGCGCGAGGTTGACCCGTTGCCTTTGTCCGGTGCTGAGAGTACCGCAGGCTCGATCGAGAAATTCTTCCAATCCCAGCAGCTTCGTCAGCCGCGCCAGTTCGCCTCGCGCGCCACTCGGGGAAATGCCATAGAGGTCGGCGAAGAACAGCAGCATCTCGCGGGGAGTGAGATACTGGTACAACCCGGCGTTGGCGGCGACGAGCCCCACGCGGCGCTTGACTTCGTCCGGAAATTCGTCGGACCGGAATCCGCCGATCGAGGCGCAGCCCGACGTCGGCCTGAGCAGCCCCAGCAGCATCCGCAATGTGGTCGTCTTGCCGGCGCCGTTGGGGCCCAGCAGGCCGTAGACTTCACCGGCAGCCACCGTAAATGAGACGCCGTCAACCGCCGTCAGGTCGCGTCCGCCGGCCAGCGGATATTGCTTGCTCAATCCCCGAACGTCGATCATGAAGTGCTGCCCGGCAGGCGGTACGCGACGTGCTCTGCGAACCTTCAGTATGCTGGCCGCCGACCGCTAAGTCGAGCGCGCAGCCCAATACTTACGCCAGGCAGCGGCGTCGCGTTGGAAACCGATTTCCCGGTCGCGTACAATCGTTTTTGGATCGGCGATATTTCTGCGCCAATCGTCAAACCTTCACTCGACGGGCCAGCCGTTCGGTCTGGTATTCCGTTTCAGGACCGGTTCACCCACCTTGCCTCACGAATCCGAGCCAGATTCGCACGTTCTTGCCGCTCTGCGACTGTGCCTGGTCGACGGAGTGGGGCCGCGGATCCGGGAGTCACTGCTGACCCGATTCGGAAACCCCGCGGCTGTGTTCAAGGCGCCGCATCCGGAGCTGCTCGAAGTTGACGGAGTCGGTCCCAAGATCGCCGCCGCGATCGTCGCCGCCGGCCACGCCCGGCAGGCGGAAGCCGAGCTGGCGCGGTGCCGCGAGCTGGGGATCAACCTGGTGTTGCGCGACGATCCGTACTATCCGCCGGCCCTGGGACGGATCCACGACCCGCCCGGCGTGCTCTACTGCCGGGGAAGCCTCGAACCGCGCGACGAGCTGGCGATCGCGATGGTTGGTTCACGGCGCTGCACTGTCTACGGCCGGCAGCAGGCCGAACGGCTGGCCGGTGCGCTGGCCCGCGCGGGAATTACGATCATCAGCGGCTTGGCGCGGGGGATCGATGCTGCCGCGCATCGCGGAGCGCTCGAAGCTGGCGGCCGGACGATTGCCGTGCTCGGGACGGGGCTGGCGAGCATTTATCCGCCAGAACATGCCGAACTGGCCACTGCCGTGGCGCGGCAGGGGAGCGTCATCACCGAAGTTGCGCTCGATACGGCGCCGCTGCCGGGACTTTTCCCCCAGCGCAACCGGATCATCTCGGGGATGTCGATGGGAGTGGTCGTCATCGAAGCCTCCCGCAACAGCGGAGCGCTGCACACCGTGCGGCACGCGCTGGAACAGGGGCGCGAAGTCTTCGCCGTTCCGGGGCGGATCGACAGCCTCGCCAGCGAAGGCTGCCACGACATCATTCGCGACGGTGCGACCCTCGTGCGTCATGCCGACGACATTCTGCAGGGGCTGGGTCCACTGGCGGCGCCGGTCCATCCAGGCGGCGACGGCTCGGTCCTCACGGCGCGCGAGTTGCTGCTGGACGACCAGGAACGGCGAATTCTGAACCTCGTGCCGATCGATCCGGTGCACGTCGACGAAATTCTGCGCGAGGCCGGCGTCGAGCCGTCGCGAGCACTGGCGACCCTCACGGTCCTGGAAATGCGCCGCCTCGTGCGTCGATTACCCGGCAGCCAGTATTGCCGGGTGACGTGACATTCGGGATCCTGCTACTTCGTCCGAAGGACTTTGCCTTCGGGCGAGACGGTGACCTTCTTGATGCGACCGCTGTCGCTCGGCCCACGAAATTCGTAGTCGCCGTCGCTCCGTTTGAGGACCTGGTCGAAGTTCACGTCGGGCTGTGCCTGGCGGGCCGCTTCGAGCAGTTCGGCGGGGGCCTTGTCGAGCGGCAGAAGCTCGTCGCGTTTGCCTGAACCACAACCGACAATCAGACAAATCAGCAGCATCCAGCACGCGTGCCGCATCAGAATTCCCCCGTCACTTCGCCGCCGGCCCGTGTCGACAGGGCCTGGAAAATCGCCTCGTTGATCGACGTCGAGACGAACTGCACGTGTCCATCGGCAAACAGGAACTGCGCCCCGCCGACATGCAAGCTCGAGAATTCGTTGCATTCGGTTCCCGGCGCACTCGGCGGACCATCCGAGGTGTGCCCGAGGACCATTCCGGCCGAGTTTTCGGTCACGCGGACTGCGGGAGATCCTGGCGGAGGGAACATTTTCGCGCTGGTGACGGCCCCCACCCACGTCGCCTCGCACCACTTCTGCGACCGCTCACCAACCATCAACGTGGACGTCGTCCCGTCGAGGATGTCGCGCGTGCCGATGGAGCTGTTCCGGAAGAAAATCCCCTCGCCTCCGACGCCCGGCTCAGAGACGCCGAAGACGCCGATGTAATTGGCGGCCGCGACCTGACAGATCGTCCCGGTCGGATTGCCGACGGCGTCGCGCATGACAACCGGCCACGGCGTACGAACAGGATCCGACGGACACAAATGCACCGGCAGCGACACAATTCGAGGGACTGCGTTGGCCGCCGCTTCGATCGGCTGACCGAACGCGATCCCGTTTTGCAGCGGGGCCTGTTCGAGTTCCGGAAGAATCAAGGCACCCCACCCCCAACCCGGACCAGTGTCGTTGCCGGATCCATCAAACAGCGAGACGTATCCAGGCGGAAACGATTTGGCTTTGTCGTGGTAATTGTGCAGTGCCAACCCGAGTTGCTTTAGATTGTTTTTGCATTGCGATCGCCGCGCGGCTTCGCGCGCCTGCTGCACGGCCGGCAACAGCAGCGCCACGAGCACGGCGATGATCGCGATGACGACCAGGAGTTCGATCAGCGTGAACCCGCCGCGGCGCCGAACTCGGGACATCGAGGCGAACAGCATTTCAGCACTCCTGCGGTTCCTGAAAACCTCAAATCAGTACGCTCCCTCGTCACCGGGCAGGTTGCCCGGCGGTAATCATTGTTCCGGCGCAGCGATTGTGCAAGGTCCGGCGGAATGAACGGTCCACGAACCAGCGGGAAACTGCGGCAGGAAGTCCGGCATCTTCGATGATCCTCGATTTTCCCGGACGACTGCTCTAATCTCTGATTTATGTCTGAAGTGCACGACGAACTCGCTGAAGCCCGGCTGCGGATTGCGGCAGCTTACGACCCGGAGCTTGTGCGCCGCGCGGGCCATACGCTCGCCGATCTCCTGGGAGCGCATCTCACCAAGGTCCAGCAATCGGAATCGGCGGTTCTCAACTGGGCGGATCCGCGTGACTACGCGGCACAGGCGACGGCAATTGCGGACGGGGGAATAGGGACCGGGGACCGGGGACCGGGACGGACACAGCGCGGGCTCACCTCGGGCGAACTTGCGAAACGGTTTGGACAGCTTGTCGAGCTGTCGTTGGCGCGGGGGATTAACCTGCATGATCCGCGGTATGTCGGGCACCAGGTGCCGGCTCCGGTGCCGGTGGCTGGCCTGTTTGACGCGATCGGTTCGGTGACGAACCAGTGCATGGCGATCTACGAAATGGGTCCCTGGGCGACGGCTCTGGAACAGGCAATGATCACGCGCCTGGCCGAGTACGTCGGCTGGCAAGGGACCGACTACGCCGGCATCGTCACGCATGGGGCCTCGCTGGCGAACCTCACCGCTCTGCTCGTCGCACGGAACGTTGCTCTCGGTGACAGCTGGGAAGCTGGTCTCGCGAATGGGCCCTCAACCGTCGGAACGCCGAAACTCGTGGTCCAGGCCGACGCGCACTACTGCATCGCCCGCTCGGCCGGTATTCTGGGACTCGGGACGAACAACGTCGTCAAAGCGGCGCTCGACGAACGGCGGCGGCTCGATCCGGTGCAGCTCGATGCCACGCTTACAGCGCTCAAAGCCGCGGGCGACCGGGTGGTTGCCGTCGTGGCGTGCGCCTGTGCGACGCCGATCGGCGCCTTCGATCCGCTGGAACAGATCGCCGATGTGTGCGCGAAGCACCAGGTCTGGCTGCACGTCGATGCGGCGCACGGCGGGGCGGCGCTCCTCAGCCGGCGGCATCGGCACCTGGTCGCCGGGCTCGAGCGGGCCAACAGCTTCACCTGGGACGCCCACAAAATGCTGTTCGTTCCCGCACTCTGTGCGTTTCTGTTCTACAAAAACAAGCGGCACAGTTTCGAAGCCTTCCGGCAGAACGCCCCCTATCTGTTCGACCCTTCTGCCCCCGGACTGGCCGAATTCGACAGCGGTCTGCGGACCGTTGAATGCACCAAACGGGCCGCCGCGTTCGGGTTGTGGGGAGTGTGGTCGCTGTTCGGACCGCAGCTGTTCGCCGACCTGGTGGACGTCACCTTTGCGCTCGGCACGACCTTCTACGAAAAGCTGCGAGACGCCCCGGACTTCGACGTGCTTCACGAACCTGAGTGCAACATTGTCGTGTTCCGTCATCTTCCCGCCGCGCTGCGCGACGCATCGCCGGAGCGCGTCGGCGAGTTTCAATGGCAGCTCCGCCGGGCTGTCATCGAGTCTGGAGAATTCTACCTCGTCCCGACGGCCCACAAGGGAGTCGCCGCCTTGCGCTGCACGCTGATCAATCCGCTGACGACGGCTGCACATCTCGACCAGTTGCTCGAAACGCTGCGGGCCCGCGGGCGTGAGATTCTGGACCGAGCTTCCTGATCCCATGAACAAAGCCTTCGTCAAAGAGCAGGATTCCACGGAAGGGCGCTGCCCCCGCTGCGGGTCGCCGGGGAGTGTCGTGTTCCGCGAAACGCTGGCCGCGCACCTCGCTCCGGAAATGCTCGAGCATCTGACCGAGTCGGCATTTTTCTGTGCACAGCCCCGTTGCAGCGTGGTTTATTTCGACCTGTTCGACCGGGTCATCGAGGATTCGGCCGTCAAGACGCAGGTGTATCCCAAGAACCCCGCTGCGCCGCTGTGTGCCTGTTTCGGGCTCACCTGTGAGGATGTGGAACTCGATATCAGCGAAGGGGTGGTGACCCGCACGCGGAGCTGCGTCGAACAGGCGAAGTCCCCCGCGGCGCGGTGCGCCATCGCGTCGCCCAGCGGCCAGTCGTGTATCGCAGAAGTCCAGCGCTACTACATGCAGCACCGAACAGAGTAGCCGATCAGCGGTTCGTCGGATTTGCATCGGCCGCCGTGACGACCGGGTAGATCTCGAACGTCTTGAATGCCGGTCGGCCGCCGACTCGAACCTTCAGCCCCGTGCCCCAGCGCTCGAGTTCGGTCTGCCATTCAGGCTCGAGCGTATCGAGATCCTTCGTCGCGCGCGGCGCAGGTTCGGCCGGTCGTAAAACGCCCATGGCGACCAGGTCGGCGAACCGTTCGGGGGTCACAAACTCATTGTAACCGTAGCTCCCCGGCACGCGGTATCTGAGGATTTCCAGCCAGTTAACGTACACATGCGTGATTTGCTCGCCGGCAAGCTTGCGGCGGATCTCTGCCGGATCGCGGAACACCCCAGCCGTACCTGCACCTGGTAAGGCGGCGACCCAGGCTTCGAAGATCGACTGGTCGAAAACGGTGTTGTAGACGACCGGGAATCGC
>Ga0137463_1000128_pt1 | contig 28949 bp, 28 predicted proteins | sample EasRivERMGT800_2_FD_102333 | JGI IMG/M metagenome (GOLD analysis project Ga0137463, IMG submission 102333) | Soil microbial communities from meander-bound floodplain in the East River, Colorado, USA - East River MetaG ERMGT800_2 | ecosystem: Environmental > Terrestrial > Soil > Floodplain ...
CGCCACCGGCAGGTTGTGGTTCGAGTCGGTCGTCGCCTTGTACTTCTTCTTAGCCCTCGCCTTGATCCCGTGCAGCACCATGAGCTTCCTCACCCGCTCCTTGCCCACCCGGATCCCCTTGGCAAGCAGCTCTTTCCACATCCGCGGCCAGCCGTATTCGCCCTTCACCTCGGCATGGATCGCTTTGATATGCACCAGCAGCGCATCGTTGCTCAAGCGCTTTCGCTGCTGCGGGCTCGCCCGCCGGCGCCAATGCGCGTGGTACCCACTCGGGCTTACCCCCAGCACTTCGCACTGCACCGACACCGGCCAGTGCCACTTGTGGCGCTCGATCCAGGCGTACTTCACTGCGACCCCTTCGCGAAGTACGCCGTCGCTTTTTTTAGGATGTCGCGCTCCATCTTCACGCGCGCCAACTCCGCCCGCAATCGGCTGATTTCCATCTGCTCAGGACTCACCGGCCTCGCCGCCGTACCCTTCAGCAGCCCACCTGCCTCGGCCTTCACCCAGTTATGCAGCGTCTGAGCCGCCACCCCCAGCACCTGCGACACCGCCCCTACGCTCTGGCCCCCGCGCACCAGTCGAACCGCCTCGATCTTGAATTCCAGCGTGTACTGCGCCCTCTTGCTCTTTGACATTCCCGCTCTCCTTGCCCAAAGTTTAGTCGCTCAGCAAGGGATACGTTTTTCAGGGGCAAGGTCACTTTTGAGGTATTCATGCCGTCTCTTGATCGAATAACCCTCAACGGAAGCCTGAAGAACATACTTTTGAAATTCGTCCATGAGACTTGGGTTACTAGGCCTTTGATATTTACTCAAAAGGTCCATGTTATGTTTTATCGCGTCGAGTAGCTTCACATAGAATTTCGCAAACTCGGTCACCCGATTTGTCTCACCTCCTTTTAATAGCTCCTCGACAAACAAATAGCCGGACACGGCGACGGCCCTACTCGAAATCACAACAGCGGTTCCTCCAAACGCCTTATCCATTAGCTTGAGAACGCTCTCAATTCGAGTAAGGTTCCCATCGTTCTTATCTAGGTCATGATTCGCCTCAAAAAGCAACTCAATATCTTGCAATCTTGCCCTGACAAAGTCGCCTTCCGGTTTGGCCCTAGCAAACGAATTTATAACAATCTGCGCAAGAGTAAATGGCCTCGAGAATCTTTTTTCAGATAAGTTGGTGTGCCTGAAGAATGGCCCACTGTTACCAATCTCCTTGTATATGAAATCTCGAATCGTGCCGGTTCGAGTCTTCAGCAATTCACCTGAATTAAGTCTGATACCGAGCTGCAACCGTCTAAAGATTTCCCTTACATATTCATCATCAATGGATTCATAAATACAGAAACTCAGTTTGTAGCTTTCAAGCTTCCTCGCTATGGATGGGTGCGTCTTCTTAAGTTTTTTGTAAGTGTATTGTCGCTGCAAAAACCGCACCATTAGCGGCGATTCTTCGCCACTCGCTGGCTTGAAGAACCTAGACAACGAGATCATGCGTTGTTTCCCATCAACACACTCATAGTCAAATTGCTTGTTATCTTGCACTTTGACAAGATAGAGTTTGGGGATGTCAATGTCGTTCACTATAGAATCCAACAGCGTTTCCTGTTGCTTTGTTGACCAAATTGTCTCCCTTTGATAGTCGGCGTCTAAGTCGATTCGATACAAATAGTCATCTATGAACTTCTTCACAGAGATATTCAGCAAAGCCCTTGGATGTTCTGATCTGGTTGGCATTTGTTTTCTCTTCTTCACACCGTCATAAACATTTCTTCAGGTGCCTCGTTTTATGAATATCCTCACCCAACATCCTTTCCGCCTTTGCTTTTAACCAAATCTTGAAAGGATTGCCCACCTCGGACTTGTATATAGCTTGATCCGTAATGAGGGTTTCCTCGATCTCTATCGGATCTACAATCCCTGGGAAGAAACCATAGTTATTTCTAATCGGGTGATGGCCATTCAGCGGTTGGAAATCGATTGGTTCAATGTCGATCTTCTTGCCTCTTTCCAAATGCGCTTTGAACAACAAATCTACCAGTCCTGTGTCATTCTGGTTGAGTGAACAACCAACTATTCGAAGAACATCGCAATTCACCAAGAGTTCAAATGCACGACCCCGAATAAAATTATAGGGAGGGGCTAAATAATTCTTGTTGATTCCTATAGGAACAATCGATATATCCTTGCGGCGCCCATAAATCGTAATTCGTCTCCAGTTGAATGAGCCGTGAAGCTTAAGCAGGGGTCTGGTATCACCGGTTGCAGAAGTAAAGCAATAGTTGAGGCTATGCCCCAAGACGTTTCCGTAAGCCTCGTCCAGAACATCATCGTAGTTGAGTGAAATCATACCTGACAGGGTTTCTCTTTCCTCAATTCTGAGGTGAAGCTCGAACAAAGCCTTGTGCAAGTAGAATTGCCTCCTTCTACTGTCTGACAACCTTTTTCGGATATCCTTCTTAACCAAGTTCTTTAGATACGCAATGTGAGAATCAGGAACGCGATTGTTCTCAAAGAGACTTATCAACATCTCGATATTGAACGAGCCCTTTGCTGATGTGAATACATCTTCATTGTTTTTGAACCAACGATGCTTCTGCGCTTCCTTAATCACCCGTTGGGAAACATTAGAAATGAGTAAGCCGTTTCGATCTCGGAATACTCCGCTAGGGGAATCTTCTTCTAAGGTCAAAATCTCGGCATGAGTTGCGCCGGCTCCAAAGAGATATACGACGTTCTTAAGTGACATTTGTCAGAAGATCAAATAGGGTCAACTCGGTCTGCCTCATTACTAGTGGCGGTAAGAAAAATTAGGGCCCAACAAGACTCCCCGCTTCTACGCCCCGTACTTCAGCTTCGGCCACCACCCCCGCGCACCTCCGGTGTGGCAGGTCATCGCTTCTCGTGCATCACCCTCCCACCCACCACCGTCATCACCGCCTCTATCTCCCCGATCTCCTCCACCGGCACCTTGAAGTAATCCTTCGACAGCACCGCCAGGTCCGCGAGTTTCCCCACTTCCAGCGACCCGCGCTCTTTTTCCGAGAACGCGAACGACGCGCTGCCTTGCGTGTACATGCGCAGGGCGTTTTCGCGGGTGGGGGTTTCTTCGGGGCCGCGGAGTGCGGCGCCGCCGACGATTTTTCCGTCGAGCATCCAGCGCAGCGCGACCCAGGGGTTGTACGAGGCGACGCGGTGGGTGTCCGATTCGCCTTTGAAGTAGCCGGCGTCCTGCAGCGCCCAGCCCACGCCCAGGGCCTGGTTCTCGCGAGCCGTTCCTGATTTCCGCGTCTCCTTCATTTCAATGGCGTGGTGAAAACGTAGGTTCTGCCACTCCATAACCAATTAATGGGGGTTAAGAGAAGTTGTGTCCTGTAATTCCATTTGCTGCTTTCAGGTTTCCCGTCGACCGTCCATACAGCCCTGACACGCCATTGATAGTCGATATCGGGTTCCAGTGGATCTTCAACCGCGTAGTACGTTTCCCGCAGATCGTCCTTGAATATCCGCTTGCCTTTTTCGCTGACGATCTCAAGCTGATATCTCAAATTTTCCTTGCCGGCAACATCGGTATAGGCCTCCCATTCCAATCTGGGCTTCAGCGTATTGACGCGTGAGTTGCGGTTGCCGAGATCATATTTGGGATAGATGGGATCCAAGCCGTGACCGATATAGATGCAGCCGGACGTCGCCAAGCACGCACAGACGGACACGATCGCGATTCTTTTCACGGCTTCTCCCAGGTTCACAACGGTGATTCGCCCCGCCTCCTGCCCCTGCGCCCCGAACACGGCGCCCGCGGCCGGCGTGGTGAGGAACTCGATCAGCGCCTTTGCCGCCGACGAGTCCTTCGAACCCACGCCGACGCCGGCATGGAATACGGTGTAGTGCTGCAACGCGGCGGGCAAGGGACCCAGCGCTTCGACGCCGGGCACGGTCATCAATTCGTTGACGAGGCTTCCCCGAGAGCGCCGCGCACACCGCGTCGGTCCCTCCGCTCAATTGCCCTTCTTCCTGCCACCGTCCTGATCACGCTAAAAATCAGCGTTGATGCGCACCTGCTCCTCCTGGTAGCGCTGCGTCGCGCCGTCGGTCAGCGGCCTGCTCATTTCCGAAACCTGGCGGGTCACGTCGACTGCAGCTTCGTTCGCTGCTTTCACGAAGTGCCGGCCCGCCTCGGTCTTGAGAAATTTCATGGACGCGTCCAGATCGCGCTCTTCGAGACTGCGACTCCAGGAACGGATGTAGCTTTCGCGAAACAACCTTTCGTTTGAATTTGCCTGGCAGTATTCCTCTGAATAGGCAGCCCAGGCAACCATGAAGCGCGGCCAATGCCGGGACTTTTCGTTCAATCCGCCGAAGTAGTTGGAGTCCTTCTTTACGTAATAGGACGGCGACATGGTTCCCATTACACGAAGGCACTCTTTGCGGTAGATCTCCATAAGGTCTGGTCTTACCCACATGCTCACGAACTGTGCGTACTTGCCCAATGCCCTCACCTGCTGTTTTGCCGCAGCCGTGCGCGCGGCCTGCGTCGATCCGCGTGACAAACGGTCTTCCAGTTCCGCAAGAGCCGGCTTGATGTTCGCCCCGATGGATATTTGAGGGTCGGAGCCGTCGAAATCCTCCTGCTTTTCGCGTGCCGCGATCTTCGGCTTCGCCTTCTCGAAGGCTTCGGTGAAGGAATAAGTCTCGCGCAGTGCCTCGTCGAAATAGGCCTTTCCGAAGTAGGTGAAGTCCGCGTCGTTGTTGCAACCGAACGAGTTGCGATTGGCCGCGGACGCAGCGATGACAAGCGAGTTTTCGTCCTTGAGCGGATCGACGAAGCCGCCCGAATAGCACGCGGACACGACGACGACCCGCCGCTTGATGCCGGATTCGTCCAGCAGGGTCCGCAGGGTTTTCGGATCGAGCGGCTTGAAGCTCATCGGCCAGAACTCGAGCGAGAACCGGTGTTCCTGCGAGCCGTGCGAGGTGAGAAACAGGAAAAGGATGTCTTCGTCGCGATCCATGACCTGCGCGATTCGCGTCAGCGTCGCTCTGAGAGCAGTCACGCTTGCGATCGGCGCCTCGGCGAGGGTCTTCGCGTTGTTGATAAGGCGAACGGTATGGCCTTCGGCGTCGAAGCGCTCCTGGAACAGCTTGCTGACGGAGTTGACCTCCTTCATGAACACGTCCTGACTTGCGTAGCCAGCCATGCCGACGAAGTAAAGGTCGATGATTCCCTTCCGTCCGGGTTTCAGCGCTGAAAGTTCCCGGTCGAGCAGCTTTGCCTGCTCGTAGTACGCATCTTCGCTGGCGATCGCCATGAATCGGCTGGAACTCGCGTCATCGGAATCGCGCCGCGGCGTCCAGATCGATCCCTTCCAGGTCAGGGCTTGCGGCAAGGCGAGAACGAGCAGGACGACGACAAACGCAGCTCCTCTCCTCGGCAAACGAAGCGCGAGGAGGCGACCGCTGGCCACGGTTGCCGCGAGGATGAGCCACGCCTGCGGCAGGTAGTAAGCCATATAGCTGGCGCCGCGCATCCATCTCGGGAGACCGTGCATGAATGCGGTTCGATAGAGCGCACTGATCACGTCAAGCGGAATCGCCAAGGCGAGGAGAGCGATCGCAAATGTCAGGGTCTGCTCCGGGCGCCGCGCGAGACGGGCTACTCCATAAGCGGCGACCAGGGTCAAAGGGACATAGAAGAGCACTCCGGGCAGGCCGTACGCGAAGAACTCCCCCTTCAGGCCGACGTTGACGAAGTCGGCAGCAAAAGCCGCGGCGAGCCCAAGAGCGATGAGGGCGACGACCTGAAACCACGACGTCTTGATGTCCTCGGGCGCGACGCGCATGAAAAGCGCGAGCTTGATGCCGCTCCGGATATTCCGGCCGAAATCGCGCCACGCGACGGCGTCTCGATTCTCGGGTATGCCGCTGCTATCGTTTTCCGACATTAACGACATTTCCTTGGCGCTGCGTACGCGGCTTCCGTACCTTTCAGCATCAGGTACTGCTCGCATTCCAAATCACTCCCGCCGATGTTGACCAGATCGCGCAGCGTGTCGATGACGGCGGGTTTTTCCTTCTGCACCAGGGAATACACCGGATCGAGCGGCGCTGCCATGGCGCCGGCGCAGCCCGCGGCGAGCACCGCACCGGCGAACCTGCGAATCGAAAACGTCATGGTTGCTGCCTTATCACATCGTCCTCATCGCTTCTCATACACCACCCTCCCTCCCACCACCGTCATCACCGCCTCGATCTCCCCGATCTGCTCGACCGGCACGGTGAAGTAGTCCTTGGTCAGCACCGCGAGGTCCGCAAGCTTCCCCACCTCCAGCGACCCTCTCTCTTTCTCCGCGAACGCGAACCACGCGCTCCCCTGCGTATACATGCGCAGGGCGTTCTCGCGGGTGGGGGTTTCCTCGGGGCCGCGCAGCGCAGCCCCGCCGACGGTTTTCCCATCGAGCATCCACCGCAGCGCGACCCAGGGGTTGTACGACATGACGCGGTGCGCGTCCGTCCCCGCGCCGACGTGCACGCCGAGGTACAAGGCGCTGTTCATGCGCGGCATGCGTTTCAGCGCTTCCGCGCCCTTGGCCTTCAGCTGCTCCTCGCCCTCGAAGTAGCCGGCGTCCTGCAGCGCCCAGCCGACGCCCAGGGACTTCATGCGCTTCAGGGTCGGTTCGGAAGCGTCCTCGAGGTGCACGAGCGTCCAGCGCAGCTCGCCGATCGGGTGCTCGCGGTTGACGCGCTCGAAGATGTCGAGCACGAGGCCGACCGACTTGTCGTTGTGCCAGTGGATGTTGAGCGACATCTTCCGGCTCGCCGCCCATTTGCAGATTTCATAGAACTGCTCGCGCGCGCCTTCAGGCGGGTTGTCGTTGTTGTACACCCCCCAGGCGACGTTCTCGCCGATGCCGTTGAAGCGCAGCATCCCGTCGCCGAAGCCCATGGGCAGGAGCTGCGTGAGGGTCTGGTAGTCCTCGAGCTCCTTCCCCCGCCCCTGCGCGAAGATGGTGTAGGCGACACGCAGCGAGAGCTGCCCCTCGCGCCAGATCCTGAAGAGCGCCTGGTAGTCGGGCGGCGCCATGCCGAAGCCGCCCGGGTCGATGACGCCGGTGAGGCCGAGGCGGTTGAGCTCAGAGAAGAACTTCTTCGTGCCCTCGACCTGCTCGTCGAAGCTGGGCTTGGGCAGCCGCGCGAAGAGCGCGGTGATGGTCGGCGTGTTGCCGCTGATGCCGCCGGTCAGGTTGCCGCCCGCGTCGCGGTCGAGCTTGCCCGCGGGCGGGACGTCCTTGTCTTCCTTGATGCCGAGCGCCTCGAAGCCCTTCGGGTTGAGCATCGCCCAGCCGTAGAAGAGCTGTATGTATACAGGATGGTTGCCGCCCGCGGCGGCGAGCTCGGCCTGCGTGGGCCTTCGCTTCTCGGCGAACTGCTCCGGCGTCCAGCCGCCCGCGACGATGAGCCAGCCGCCGGGCTTTGCGTTCTTGGCGCCTTCGGCGAGGCGCGCCAGCGCCTCGGGAATGCTCTTCGTCCCGATCCAGTTGACCTCGGTCGAGAACGACAGCGCCGCGCGGATCGCGTGCATGTGCGAGTCGATCAAGCCCGGCACGACGGTGCGGCCGTGGAGGTCGATCACGCGCGTGCTCTTGGCGATGAGCGGCTTCACCCTGGCAAAGGCGCCGAGCGCGACGATGCGCCCGTCGCGGATCGCGAGCGCCTCGGCGACCGTGGATTTCGCATCGAGCGTGGCGATCCTGCCGTTGACGAGGACGGTGTCGGCGGGCTGGGCAAACGTGCTGGCGCTGGCGAGGACGCCGGCAAGCATGAGCATGCGGTTCATGACGTGACTCCCTCCCGGTAAGAGCTGCCGGGCATCGTACTCCGGCGCTCCCGACAAGGTAAGTCGGGGAAACCCTACAAGCCCATCCCCCTATCAGTCTGCCGATGCGGAACCGGGCCGGACCGCTATCTCGCCGATCGCAGCGCGTTCGGTCTGTACGAGCGCAACGGGAGGTTCGTCGACCGCAAGCGCCGGCCTCAGTCAAGCTTGTAGCCGAAGGAAAGGCCCAGCCACAATTTGCCGCTGTTGGCGATGTTCTGCGACTTGGAGAAGTAATCGGCGCCGGCAACAAAGCCGACATTGAAGGTCCCCTTGATATCCAGGAGGTAGGCGAGCGCGGCGGACATTCCGGTTGCGTTCGAGGTGCTCGTGCTCCCGTCCGGATTGTTTGTCTTGACATTCGCCGTGGCGACGCCGATTCCAAGCGCGAGCACGGACGAGCTGCCCTGCCGATCGTGCAGGCGATACCCCAGGTAGGGCCCGACGGAGGCGCCCGCGCTGAATTCCCGTTCCTTTGTGTAGAACTTGAACGGCGCGATGAGCGCGCCGTACGTCCAGCCGAACCGATCCCGGTCGCGCTCTTGCACGATCATTCTTTTCGGAACGTCATAGGACAGGGCCGGATCGAGCAGCGGCAGCGATCCCTCATCAAGACACTTGTAGGGGGGAAGGAGCACGCGGGGAAACCAGCCGGTTATGAATATCCCCCGGGCGACCTTCTGCGCTGGATCGTTCGGATCTTCGAATTCCTGGCTGACCCTGAAACACGAGCCCTTGGGCGCGGTGACTTCACCCCTGAGCTCGCCGTCGGATGCCCTGAAGTGCTCCACCTTGGCGTTGAACTTGAAATAGTCGCCGACGGTGCTGATGTTCGCAGCCTCGATTCCTGCGGGTCTCTGTTGCGTTGCCTGCAACATGGATTGAGGGACTGTGGGACCTTGAACATCGGCCGCCAGATTGGCGTCCTTTATCTGGAGGTCCGGCGGCTCGGCCAGGTCAGCCTGGAAAGAATTGCCGCTTATGTCCGCGCCGCCAATTTTCGCCTTCTGCGGTCCGGGACTCGGTTTCACGTTCTTGAGGGTTGCGCGTCTCAAGAGGGTCCCGTTCAGGGATTCCGCCGTCACGGTGCCTTGCGCCATATCCACGGTGACTGTCGCCGGCCACGTCAAAATCCCGCCTGATGCCGTTCCTGCCGATATTTCCCCGCTGTCAATTGCGAGATGCTCGATCTTGTCTCCGGCTTTTACCTCCAGCGTCGTCCGTTGGCCTTTGCCGGCGTCCTGGTACGAAAGCGTGAATGCGTTGACCGCTGTCGCTGAAATGATCGTCGTCTTGCCTACCGAGCCGCCGCTTAGCGTCGTACCCATTATGTTGGCAGTCTTGGTCCCTTGAGCGAAACAGGCTGCGGTCGGCGCCGCGATCAGGCTGAAAACCAGCAGGCGGATCAGCCCTGTCGCGCTCTTGGGCTGAACGGAGAAGTTCTCGAACGCGTCAGCGAAGGACGGCATGGTGTTCCTCCTCTGTTGTCTGGAGCATCCTACTCCCGCGCTTTCGTTTCCGCGAGGCGGGGTCACCCGGCGGGAATACGAACACGGCTACCTGACATCGCTCGGGAACCGCGCCTGCAGCACCCCCGCATCCACGACCGGCTCGTTCGCGAGCTTGCCGAACACATTGACGCCGATGTGGTGCCCGAGCCTGCGGTAGCTCTCGAATTGCGGCTCGTCGAACCACTGGTCGGCGGTGCTCTCGTGCGGAAACTCGGCATGCATCGATTTGTAATGCTGGATGTCCACCGTCTCGTCCCCGGAGATCGAGTTCTTGACGTAGATCAGCGTGCCCTCCTCGCTCAAGGGGTACTTGATGGATCCGACCGCGAAATGGGCGGCGCACGGGCCGTTCTTCTGCGCCGGGCGCAGCGCGTCCACCTTGATGCTGATCTCCACGCCGAGGTCGGTCTCGCACTTGCGTATGGCGTTGCCGAGGTCCTCGAACTTGAACTCCGGGTCGGCGCCGGCGTCGCAGGCCACGATGACCGCGCAGCGGCGCCGCACCAGCTCGTAGATGCCGAGGTTCTCGAAATGCCCGCCGTCGGAGAGATAGAGGAACTCCGACGATTCGTCGGTATCGGCCAGCAGCTCGCGGAACAGGTAATGGTTGGAGAACAGCGGTCCCGGACAACGCCAGGCGTTCTCGATCGCGGTGTTGCCGCACCAGCGGCCGAGGCGCACGTTGAACACCGTCATCAGGAAGGCGAGCCCGGGCGAGGTGTGGTAGCCCTGGTTCGGACTCGCGGCCGCGCCGGAAATGGTGAGCGGAACGCCGAGCTTCATGCCGCTCAAGGCGCGGCCGAGGTCGGAGCCGTAGTACTCCATGTTCCGATAGGCGCCGCGCCGGCTGCTCGCATAGCGCAGCTCGTATCCGGCGAAGAGCGGCGAGAACACGAAGCTCGCCGCCTTGCGGTGCTGCCAGCCGAGCTCCTTGGGGTTGGCGAGATTGAGCGCCGTATTCACCAGATGGTAGGGATGCTGCCTCTTGTCGTTGTCGTCCTTGAGCGGCCGCGCGAGGTCGTGCAGGCGCGGGTCGTCGTCCGGGTCGAGATCGGTGAATTCGTTCGGATGGCGCTGCAGCTCGGGGCTCTCGTTGCTGCGGGCGTACTTGGTCGCGCCCAGGAAGCAGCGCACCAGTCGGTTGCGGTAGAACTGGTGGTAGGCGAACAGGTTGATGTCGAAGCGCCAGCCGAGCAGATACGAAGCGAGCACCGAGAAGGCGAGCAAGGCCAGGTGCAGCCGCCAGAGGCCCGTCGAATCGAGAAGAGGGACCTTCGTTTTCGACGTCTCGCACAAGGTGCGCGCAAGGTGGTCGAGAAAACTCCCGGAATCGTCCGCGACGTCGGCGAAGGGCTGGCACGCGGCCGTGTCGAAGGGTGCGGTGAGCAGGAGGTGCAGGCAGGAGGCGAGGAGGAACAGAAGGCCCAGGACGAACACGTAGGGCACGAGTGCGAGCAGGCGGTCCTTCCAGGCGCTGCCGAGCGCGAAGGTCTGCTTGCTCTTGGCGGCGAACAGCCCCGCGAGGGTGGTGACGAGCCACGCCGCGCCGCCCGAGTACAGCCACGCGCCCGCCTCGTACATCAAGGGCGGCGCAAGCACCACGATTCCCACCCACACGACCCACACCACGCTCCACTTGAGGAGCAGCGCGCCCAGCCGGGCCAGCCACTCGCGGTCGTGCTCGGAAAAGCCGCGCTTGGCGATGCCGATCTGCAGCATGACGGCCAGCGAGGCAAGCAGCACGAGCAGCGGCGCGAAAATCCCGATCGCCATCCACGGCAGGAATTGCGCGTCGGCGGCTTGTTCGAGAATGATGCGCGGGCCCGCAATCACGCGCTCGACCGATTCGATCCCGCAGCCGGCCGCGCTCAGGCAGGTCGCGAGCTTGGCCGAGCCGTAGAAGACGATGCCGAACAGGGCGCCCGCGACGACGGCGCCGACGAAAAAAAACAGGCCGCGCTTGCTCCATCCGTCGGCGTCGTCCTTTTCCCAGGCGATTCTGGGCAAGCGACGGCGCACCGCCCGGCCCACGCCCGCGACCGCCCAGACGAGGACGTTGACGAGCACCGCTCCGGCCACCCACTTCGGCAATCCGCCATCGAGGGCCGTGGGAGCGCCCGGGCTCGCCAGCCAGTCGGCGGCGACCAGGCAGCCGGCGAGCGCGAAAATGCACGCAATCCACGGAGCCACCCGGTCCTGCCTCGTCTTGAGCGGCTCGCCCATGCCGAAGCCGATGAAAAACGCGCACGCGCCGACGAGGACGACTGCCAGCTCGAGCGAGCCGTGGAAGCTCCCGACGAGGTCGGCGACGAGGTAGGGGATCAGCAGGACCGCGATGAAGGTGAGCAAGAGGACCGCGAGGTTGAGCTGCAGATTGCGCAGGTAAGTGACGACGCCGGTCAGCGTGTCCAGGCCGAGCAGTCCCGTCCGCGGCGTGAGGAAGTTGCCGTAGCGGCGCAGGTACTGGATGGCGTAGCTGGTTTCGTCGACGAGCCTGGCAAGCGCCGTGTCTTCCAGGCCGCAGCGCGCGGCCTGTTGCTGAAAATTTCCGGGCGTGGTGGCGAGCGCCGATTCGATGCGCTCGACGTGGCCTTCGCCGCTCCGATGGATGAGGGCCGAGAGCCAGCTGCCGATGTAGCCGCCGCCGGAGACCGTCGACAGGTAATGGAACTTGGACAGCAGCCGGCACTCGGCGAGGGCCTGGATGACGCCGAGATTGAACGTCGCGCTGCGGATGCCGCCGCCGGAAAACGCGAGGCCGACGGGCGCGCCGGCCGGCGCGTTCGTCCTTTCGAGGAACTTGCGCTCCTCCTCGATGACGTCGATGAGCTCGTACTTGCGCAGATCGGGCTGCGCCGCTTGCTGCGGGGTTTCAGCCATTTCCAGCCTCCTCTCGCCTGGAACGCCGACACTTCGATCTTGCTGCCGCGGCGCGGATTTCTCGCCGGGGCGATCCGTCCTGGGGGCATCCTACGCTTGTGCTCCCGTAAGGGTAAGTCGGGAAAACCTGACAACCCCCGCGGGCGCTTCCCGAGGCCGCCGTATGCGCCTATTTATGTTGACATGACATCATAATTCAGCTAGGCTTGCCCCATGAATCCTCGCGAAGCCCGGCGCCCGGGCCGGCCCAGGACGAGCCCCCATCCGCGCCGCGAGCAGCTCCGGCGGGCCAAGCGCGCGCAACGCGAGCGCGACCGCCGCGCGGGCCTCGTGCTCTGTCAATTGAAGATGCGGGCCGCCACCGCGGCGCGCCTGCGCGCGGCGCTCGCCGTTCCCACGTTCGAGGAACGACTCGATGCGTACCTTGCCGAGGCGATCGTCGAAGCCCGCAAGTATCCCAACCTGCAGCTGCTGATGTGGAACCGGGCCGACCGCCACCTCACCGATCGCGACGCATTCAGCCTTTACGAGCGCAACTGGAGATTCGTCGACCGCAAGCGCCTCGGCCCTCAGGAGCTCGCCCTGATCCGGCGCCTTGCGGCGAAATACGGCAACGACGTCCTCAATGTCTGAACGCCGCTATTCCCGGCCCAGGCACGTCCTCGTCGAGAACATCCTGCACTCGCTGAACGCGGCGTTCCTCGAGAAGGCGCAGTGCTATTTCGGCGGCGGCACGCGGATCGTGCTCGACCTGGGCGAGTACCGCGAATCCGCCGACATCGATCTGCTCTGCTCGAGCCGGGAGGGCTATCGGGAGCTGCGCTCCACGGTGAGGAACGACTCGCTCGGGAAGATCGCCGCCGACAGGATCGTCCTTGCACGCGAGGTGGTCGCGGACCGCTACGGGATCCGGACTTTTATCGAACTCGACGGGGAAAAAATAAAGTTCGAAATCGTCAACGAAGGCCGGATCGACCTCTCCGGTTCGCCCCACCCCCGGCTGCGCGTGCCGTGCCTCGGCAAGGACTCCTGCTTCGCGGAGAAATTTCTTGCCAACGACGACCGCTGGAACGACGAGGCGGTCTTGAGCCGGGATGCGATCGACCTCGCTTTCATGATCGAGGGATGGGGCGCCGCGGCCGCTCGGGAAGGCTGTGCCGCCGCGCGCGGAGCCTACGGCGATTCCGTCGAAGACTCGGCGGAAGCTGCGGCCCGCAAATTGATCCGGAAGAAGGATTACTTCAAGAAGTGCGTTTCCGGACTCCGCGTCACGCGGACCGAGACGCTGATCTCGGGCCTGAAGAAGCTCGCCGCCGGCAAATGGACCGGCGTACGCCGGAAATGAGGAAGCGCGCCCGACCCCCATCGCCCTCCCCTGCCCCGCTCAGCCCGGCTCCTGCCCCTTCGCCTTGAAGACGGCGCCGGCGGACGGCGTGGTGAGGAGCTTGACGAGCGCCTTTGCCGCCGCCGAGTCCTTCGAGCCCACGCCGACGCCGGCATGGAAGACGGTGCAGTTCTGCAGCTCGGCCGGCAAGGGCCCGAGGACTTCGACGCCGGGCGCGGCCATCAATTCGTTGACGAGGATAACGCCGAACTCGACTTTCCCTCCGGCGACGAGCTTCCCACTTCCGCGCCCGAGGCGGCGGGCACGACCTTCGGCTTCATCTGATCGGCGATCCCCATTCGCTCGGGCACGCTCGCGAAATAGATGCCGCTCTGGCCTTCCTTCGCCCAGGAGATCGACTTCGCGGCAAGCAGCGTGCGCTTCAACGCATCCGGCGTGCCGATGTCGGGCCGCGGCGCGCCCTTCCTGATGCCGATGCCCACGCCTGAGCGCGCGATCGAGGCGCGCGAGCCGGAGTCCACCTTGCCCTGCTTCGCGAGATCGTCGATCCCGGCGCTGGTGAGGATGGCGAGGTCGAAGGCTTCGCCGCCTTCGATCTGGCGCTTCAAGGCGGCGGCCAGGCCGAAGCCGATGACGAGCTTGTGTCCGGTCGCGCGCTCGAAGGCGGGCGCGAACTCCACCAGCGCCTCCCGGACGCCGTTCGAGGCGAGGACCTTGATTTCGGCGGCGCGGATCGAGGCCGTGGTCAACAAAGCGGCGATCCCGATGACTGCGGTGACGAGCGTTTTAACGCTCATGTGATCTCCCCTAAATTTCAAGCAAATCGCGCCCGACGATGATTGGGCCGCCGTAGTGCTTGCGCGCGCCCTCCATCCACATGTCGTCGGTGATCGAGGCGTCGTCCGAGGGCACGAGGTGCGAGAGGACGAGCGTTTTCACTCCCGCCGCGGCCGCCACTCTTCCGATGTCCTCGGTCACGGTGTGGCTGGCGAGCAGGTGCTCGCGCAGCGTCGCGGCGTTGGGAACTTTCTTCAGGAGATTCTCCAGACCGCCGAGGTGCATTGCCTCGCAGACGAGCACGTCGGCGCCTTTGGCGAGCGCGATCAGCTCCGGCGAATAGGTCGTGTCGCCCGAGATCACGATAGCGCGGTCGGCGCTGTCGAACCGGTAGGCGTAGGCGTGCGCTATCGGAGGATGGCGCACGCGCGCCGCGGAGACCTTCACGTCCGCGTTCTGCATCACCAGACCCGGCTCGCTGAACTCGTGCGCGGTGACGAGCTTGCGCAAGTCGGGCCGGCCCTCGTCGGCGATGCGCGTCTCGATGTCGAAGCGGTTCAGCTGCCAGTACGCCTCGGTCATGGCCCTGATCGGCGGCGGGCCGTAGGCGTCCACCGGCGTTCGCAGGCCCCACGCCCACGCGTTGTAGATCAGGTTGCCGTAATCCAGATCGTGATCGGAGTGGTGGTGCGTGATGAAGACGTAGCGTAGCGTGTTGAGCGGCACGCCGGCGCGGATGACCTGCTGCGACACGCCCGAGCCGCAGTCGATGACGTAGGGCACGCCGTTCGCGACGATGAGGTTCGCGGGCCTGGCGCGGCCGTTCGGGATCACCCGGGGGCCGCCGCCGGTGCCGAGCAGGACCAGCCGGGTCTTCTGCTTGGCCGGGCCTTGAGCGCGCGCCGCACGCAAGGGCGCGAGCGCCACCGTCGCCGCCAAGGCTGCCGTGCCGGAAAGAAAATTCCGGCGGGAGGGCGAGATCATTTTTTTCTCAGTTGCTTGCCAGATATTCCCGCGCGGCGCCCAGCTCGGGGCGCGCGTCGCCGGCGCCGGCATTTTCGAGCAGGCGGCCGTAGAAATAACGCGCCTTGTCGCGGTTGCCCGAGCGCGCCGCCGCCTGCCCCGCTCCGTAGAGGCTGCGGTAGCGGTTGGGATCGCGCACCTGCGATTGCTCGTACGCAACAAGCGCTTCCGCCGGCTTGCCGTCCTCGAGCAGCATGTCGCCCAGCAGCTCGTTCGCGGGGACGAGGCGCCCGGGGCTGACCGCGCTCTTCTCGCTCTTCGCCTCCAGCTCGGCCGAGGCGCGCATGAGCCTCTGCGCTTCCTCGCGGTCGCCCTTCGCGTGCGCGATCCACGCCGCGGCGCCGAGGCGCTGCACTTCGACCTCGGTGGACCAGTAGGCGTCCTTCGCGAGCGCTTGAGCGATGCGCGCGAGCTCCTGCAGGTCGCGCTCGGCGGCGGCCGGGTCGCCGCTTCGCGCCGCTCCCAGCGCGCGGGCGAAATGCGTGAACGCCACCGTGTTCGGGAAGCGGCTTCCCCGCGGCTCAAGCTGCGCCGCCTCCTTCCATGCCCCGCGCTCGACGGCGTAGCGCGCCGTAATCGCTGCGAGCGCATAATCCCCCGAGAACGCGCGTTGTGCCGGGCTGAGGCTCTTGACGCCCGGGGCTTCCTCGGCGATGCGGCGCGCGTCGGCGTCGCGCCCGAGCTGCAGGTAGGCGTAGACCAGATAGTCCATGGCGTGCAGTTGGTCGCCGAACTCTCCTCCGGCCTTGGCGACCGCGGCCGAGCGCTCGTTCATCCGCGCCGAATCCTGCCAGGCGCCGACGCGCGTGAAAATGTGCGAGGGCATGTGCAGCGCGTGCGGCGCCGAGGGCGCGATCTCGGAGTAGCGCCTCGCCGCGTTCAATCCCTTCCCGGCGATCGGCGGATAGTCGTAGCTGTGGATGAGGTAGTGCGCCACGCCGGGATGGTCCGGATGCTTCTTGAACTGGACCTCGAGGAGCGCGGCGGCTTTGAGCGCCGACGCAAACGTCCGCTCGGAGGGCGATTGCGTCGCGGTCAGATAGATCGCGGAGAAGATCTGCGCCTCGTCGTCGCCGGGGAAGCGCTTCGCGACGATCTCGAAGGCGTCGGACAGCGACTTGATGCGCGCGCCGTGGGGCCGGTCGCCGAAGCGCTCGTAGTATTCCGCGACGGCTTCGATGAAGGTGCGCTCGCGCTCGGTCTTCGCGCCGATCGCGCGCCCGCGCTCGATCGCCTCCTTGGCCTGTTGCGCCTGCGCGGGGGTCGGGCCGGTGGCGAAGGTGTTGCCGATGAGGATCGTAGCGATCCCCCAGGTGGCGATGGCGCAGCTCGGGTCCTGCTCGAGCACGCGGCGGAACGCCCTTTCGCCTTCCTGCCACCAGAACGAGTGCAGCAGCGCGACGGCGCGCTCGAAGCTCGCCTGCACCGCCGGCGCGCACGAGTTGGCAAAGGAAACCTTGCCGAGCTGCTCGGGCGCCTTGCCCGCGGATTGACCCGATGCGGCGCCCGCGACCGAAAGCGCCGCCAGTGCCGCGATGAACATCGAACGTGGATTTTTCATGCTGTCCTCCGGTTTATCTCGGCAGCGGGATTACGCTTCCCACTCCGGCGTGATCGAACTTCGGCCCGAAAATGCGGTTGAACTCGGAAAACGCGAATTCGCCCGTGCAGTGGCCGGCGGCGACGCGCTCGAGCTTCCACTTGTCGTGGAAGCGGGACACCATGCTGCTCACCTCGGAGTCCTGGATGTCGACGAGGTGAAAGCCGCCGAATACCGAGTAGATTCGCGAATCGATTCCGGCCGCCAAAGCGAGGATCTTCTCGATGCCCGGATGCGAGCAGCCCACCATCAGCACCAGGCCCTGCGGCGTCTTCACCGCCATCGAGATCTCGTTCATCTCGCGGGTACCCGGGGTTTCGGAATTCGTCGTGAACAGGAAAAAACCGGGCAGGACCTCGGTGAGCGCTCTGATCTGCGTGAACTTCGCGCCCGGCCACGGCGAGCCGGAGGCGATCCGCTCCGGATATTTCCCGCCGAAGTAGTGCATATCCTCGGGTGCCGACTCGACGCGGCGCTTGATCAGGTTGGTGAGCGCCGGCGGGGTCGGCGTGTCGAAATTCGCAGCCTCGGCCGGCGTGTAGATCCTCACCGAGGGATTCACCTTCAGCACGTGGTGCAGGCCGCTCGTATGGTCGCCGTGGCGATGCGTGAGGACGACGAAATCGAGCCGCGCGAGATCGACGCCGAGCGCCGCGGCGTTGGAGGCGAAGTCCTCGAGGTTGCCGCCGGTGTCGAACAGCACCCGCCTGCCGCCGTACTCGACGAGCGCGGAATAGCCCCAGCCGCGCTTGAGCGCCGAGGGCTTGCCGAAGGCGTCGTAGAGAACGGTCGCGCGCGCGGGCGCGTCCTGCGCGGGCGCGGGAGGTGCGAGGAATGCGAAGGACAGGAAACAGTAGACGACAAGACGCATAGGGTTCATGGCGTGACTCCCTCCCGTGAGAGCAAGGCGTGCCGGAGGAGGCCCTTCCGCGAACGCCTGTGGAAGGCATCGTACTCCTGCCCTCCCGACAAGGTAAGCCGGGAATACCTGGCAGGCCCCTCACCCTGAGTACCCGGCATCACCCGTGGCGCCTGCCCCAGTCGCGCAAGGCTTTCAGCACCGGGCCCAGGCTCTTGCCGCGGTCGGTGAGCCGGTACTCGAGCCGCGGAGGGTGCTCGCTGTAGAGCCGCCGCGCGACCAGGCCCTGCTTTTCCAGGTCCTTCAGGCGCGCGGAAAGGGTGTTCGGCGCGACGCCCGGGAGCGACTCCTGGAAATCCTGGAAGCGCCGCGGTCCCTCGAGCAGCAGGTCCCTCAGCAAAAGGATCGTCCAGCGCTCGCCGATGACGTCCAGCGTCCGGGCAACCGGGCAGTGCTCCTGTCGGTAGGATCTCGCCATGGAAGGAAAATAGCGGCTTGACAAGCCTTTTGCAAGTCACTACTATTTTAATAGTTACTATCTCTTAGAGATTTACACCGGGCCGCCCGGCGGCCCGCCCCGACAACCCGGAATGGAGGCTCCCCGATGAAAACCGCCGCTCGCCGTTCGCTCGCAGCTCTCGTGCTTTCCGCGCTCCTCGCGTCGCTCGCCGCCGGAGGAAGCGGCGATTCCGCGCCCGTCGCGGCGCGGCCGGAGCTCGAGTACCTCAAGGCGGTCAACCGCGCCGGGCCGCCGAAAGACCCGCAGCTCCTGTTCCTGCTGATGGGACAGTACGCCAGCGCCAACCTGCACGGCGAAGGCGCCGAATTCATCTCGGCGCGCCTGAAGGAATTCGAGCCGCGGCTCGCAGACGGAGAGAAGGCGCTCTACCTCGGGGCGATCGGGCTCCTGCGCGCCGGGCACGCGGGCGAGGTGCCGCTGTGGAGCCGGATCGGCTGGGTCAGAGACACGATAGCCATCCTCGAGGAAGCCAAGCGCAAATCGGGCGGACAGGCATTCCTCCCGCGCTGGATCGCAGGGGTCGTCTACGCGCAGCTTCCCGGGTTCTTCGGCCGCAGGAGCGCGGCGCGGGAGGACCTCGCCTGGTGCCTGGAGAACGCGGACCAGGCGCCGCACCCGGGTTGGCTGAGAGAAGTGTATTTCCAGCTCGCCTCCCTGCAGCGGCAGGCCGGCGACGCCGCGAAGGCGCAGGAGTACCTGCGGATGAGCGGCTACCCCGGCTTCGAGAAGCCGATCACCCTCACCACGCCTTTTTCGGAAGACCCGGCGGCCGGACACCGGTTCGCTTCGAAGCGCATCGAGGAAGTCGTGCCGGGCAAGGTGTACGCGCTCTCGGGCTACGAGTTCACCGAATACTATTTCGTGGTTTCGGGCGACGGGCGCGAGCTGATCGGGATCGACGCCGGGACGCGCCTGGATTCGGCAAAAGCGGCCTACGAGGCGCTGCGCGCCTACGCGCCCAAGCTGCCCCCGCTCACGACCGTGCTCGTCACCCACGCGCATTGGGATCACGTCGGCGGCCACCGCTATTTCCGCGCGCTCGATCCGCGCCCGAGGTTCTACGCGCGAAGCAACTACCGGGAGGAGATCGCGCGCGAGTTCGACGGCCCCGGGCACCTGCTCAAGCGCTTCTTCGGCGGCGGGTTCGACGCGGAGGACGTGCGCAGCTTCAGGGCCGACGCGACGATAGCCGGGCGCACCGAGCTCGAGATCGGCGGGACGCGCATCGAATGCATTCCCGTGGAAGGCGGCGAGACGCGCGACGCACTGCTGTTTCATCTTCCCGATCTGGGCGTGATGTTCGCCGGCGACTTCATCATGCCGTATCTCGGCGCGCCCTTCGTCGAAGAGGGCAACCTGCAGGGATTGCTCGATGCGATCGACGCCGTCGCGCAAAGGAACCCGCGACTTCTGCTTCACGGCCACGAGCCGCTCACGCGCCTGTTCGCCTCCGCGACCATGCTCGCGTCGCTGAAAGGCGATCTCGCCTGGCTGAACGCAGAGGTCCTCGCCGGGATCCGGCGCGGCGCCGACCGGGCCTCGATCCACGCGGCCAATCTCATTCCGCCGGGACTTCTCGCGGGCGACCCCGACGCGCATCTGCCCTACCTCGTGATGCGCGAGAACGTCATCAACCGCGTCTACGATCAGAACGTCGGCTACTGGCTGCCGGACCTGGAGGGAGTCGACCCCTTGGGCCGCGCCGACCGCGGGTCGCTCCTCGTCGATTACCTCGGCGTGTCGGAGCGCCAGCTCGCAGCGGCCGCGGAGCGGATGATCGCGGACGGGAAGTACGAGCTCGCGGCGCAGGCGCTCGACTGGACGCGCGGGCGGTTCCCCGGCAGCAGTTCCTTGAGCGAGGCCGAGCGGCTCGCGTACCTGAAGCTCATGGAGAAGTACCAGGAGTTCAACCCGTTCAAGTTCATCCTCTACTCGGGCAGGGCCGGCATCGACCCGCCGCAGATGGAAACGGGCCGCTGAGCCCAGGTCCGTGAATAGCCGGGACCGGACTGCGGCTAGCGCACGTTCCGGCGCCTCATGTCCTCTATCAGGTCGTCGAAATAGGGCTTTTCCTTGAGGCTTGCGCGGGTTTCCGGAAAGTAGACGATCATCAGCTGGGCGCCGTCCGTGCCGAATTCGCGCAGCACCACGGCGAGCCTCTGGCGATTCGGGAGCCTCGTATTGTCGAGCATGGGTAAATCGAAATAGGACACCCAGAAGCTGGCATCGACAAAAGTCTGAACCGGATCGAGCCCGCGGACCTGAAGCCTCACTCGAACGGCCTTTCTCTTCGGGTCGAACTTCAAGACCTCGAGATGCATGTTCATCGGTTTGTACGCAGCCCCCATTGGAGCGTCCGCGGGCGGAGGCAGATCCTTATCGAGAATGGTCTCGCTCCCGAAGTCGGGCTTCCGCATGCGCTCGAAGCTGTCGATTTCCGCGGGCCATCTGCGATCGGCATCGGCGAGCGAGGCAATCTGACGATCGGCGATATCTTTGCTCACCGTCACGAGCCGCGCCAGCAGGTCCGAGCGCGGCGGGGTCTGTTCTTGAGCTTTCTTGTGGACGGTCTTGAACAAAGGCGCGAGGTCGAAGGAGTCGTGAAAGTTGTACGCAAGCAATTCAAGGCCCAGGACCTGGTTTTCCAGATTGTTCGTGGTCTGCCCGAGAAACTTGTCGATGATGTACTTGAACATTTCCTTTCTGAGGCTGCTGTCCGAGTCCTCGCGTTTGGTGACGAGCTCCGCGTAGAACTGTGCCGTCGCTTGGGTGCGCTGTCGCTCGGCGAGATAGGAAGTTCCCCAGTAGCCGACCAGAGCCACCGCAATCGGCAGCATGCCCTTCAGCACAATGTCCGCTTTTTCCCACCCGCTTTTCTTCTCCGGCGTGGCCATGGTCACCTCCTCTGGAGAGATGTCTTGCCGGCCTGCGTTCGGATTTCGAAGTCGTAACGCACCGGGCCGCCGTAGGAACGAACCTCCGCGGGCAAGCCGCGCACGGCAAGCCTGCACGGGCCCTGTGCAGGAGCGAAGACTCGATACGAACCGTACGCGTCCGACGGCTTCGAAACCACCGTACCTTTATTGCAGGTGACGCTGACCGATTCGTTTGCCAGCGGCTTTCCGTTGGCGCTGATGGTCCCGTAGATTTCCCCCGCGATGCTGCAAATCGGGAAAAGCAGAACCACACCGACCGCCTTGCGTACCGCGTCCATGATTCCTCCTTGATCGCGCGCCTTCACGGGTTTCCCTCTCATGCGGTTGCCGGTCGGAGCATCTCCACGCGCGGGAACGCCTTTGGGGCGAATCGTACTCCTGCGCTTCCGACAAGGTAAGTCCGGAAAACCTTACACGGGGCGCCGCACCCCCGAAACCGGGTGCTCATGACCGACTCCCCTTCGTCCGGAGCCGAACCCACGCTACCCAAGAGCGCCGAAACGCGTCAAACTACCGCGCGATTCCAACGGCGCAACCATCGGAGGCCCATTTTGACTCACGTGACTCACTCCAAGATGCTGGAGACCCGGCGAAGGAAGAAAAGAGCGAAGAAGGACTTCGCGGGGAGTGCCAAGCGGGCGAAGAAGCTCGCGAAGCAGAACGCGAAGAAGGCCGGCGCGCCCGGCGCGGCCGCCCCGAAATCCGCCTAGCCGCTTTCCAGCCGGACGAGCCTTCCTATCCGGTCCTCGCACGGGCGGCGCAGCACCTCGAGCGATTCGTGGATTGCAGACCGCTGGCCGATCAAGGCTTTTTGGCGTAACATACGGCTCCGCTTTTTGGAGTATCCGCCTTGCAAGAAATCCTGAAATACCTGAAAGACCGCGGCGAACGGCTCGACTCGGAGATCGCGACAGACACGGGAATCTCGCTCGAAAATGTGCGGCTCCATGTGTCCGCGCTGTCAGCCCGGGGCGAGGTCATCATGTGCCAGTCGATCCGATTCAACAACGGCAAGAAGAGCGAGGGCCTGCTCTGCCGGATCGCCGGCTATATTCCACCCGCGGCCCCCGGCAGGAAATCGAAAGCGCAGCTGAAAGCGCAGGCCTCGTAGTCCCGGACGGGTCGGCCCGGGCCCGTCACCGCCGCCCCTCGTACCGGGCGAAGCAGTCCTGCCGGCCGCGCAGCGTGCGCCCGCGCGACACGAAGGTCTTCGCCGAGCGCCGGGCGCGCCCTCATTCGACGCGCATGCGTCTTTCCCGGACGACCCTGCCCCATTTCTCGAGCTCTTTCTTCAGGTGGGCCGAAAATTCCTCGGGCGTGCTCGCGATGACGTCCAGGCCCATCTGCGCGAATCGCGCCGAAAGCGCAGGCGTATGCAGCACCGAGACGAGCTTCGCGTTCAAGAGGAGGACGAGCTCGCGCGGCGTACCCTTCGGCGCGAGCACGCCGTGCCAGGTGGTGAATTCGTAGCCGGGGACGCCGGATTCCGCGATCGTCGGAACCTCAGGCAGGGCCGCGGCGCGCTTTGCGCTCGTCACCCCGAGCGCGCGCAGGCGTCCCGAGTTCACGTGCGGCACGGCCTCCGAGATGTTCTGGAAGGTGATGCCGACCTCGCCGCCCAGCACCGCGACCAGCGCAGGTCCCCCGCCCTTGTACTGGACCGCGACGATGTCCACGTTCGCGAGCATGTTGAAGAGCTCGCCAGCGATGTGCGGGTTGGTGCCCGCGCCCGCCGCCGAGTAATTCAGCGCGCCCGGCTTCGATCTCGCGAGCTGCAGCAACTCGGCGACCGAATGCGCGGGCACCGAAGGGTGCACGATGAGAACCGCGGGAGACGAGCACAAGAGCGACACCGGCGCGAAATCGGCGAGCGGGTCGTAAGGCATGCGCTCGTACAGGTGCGCGTTCGCGACGAAGGGGATGGTGTGGATGAGGAGCGTGGTGCCGTCGGGCTTCGCCCGCGCGGCGAGCTCGGTGCCGATGTTGCCCGAAGCGCCGCTGCGGTTCTCGACGACCACCGGCTGTGCGAGGCTCTCCGAGAGGCTCGGAGCCACGACGCGCGCCACCGCGTCCACGCTGCCGCCCGGAGGGAAGGCCACGATCAGATGGATGGGCTTCGACGGATAGGTTTGCGCCGCCGCCGGGAGCGTCGCCGCGAAGAATGCGGCGATCGAAATTATTTTCTTCAAGAGGCCTCCTCGTTCTCGAACGTTCAAAACGGCAGCTTGATTCCCATGCCCCGCTCGAGCGCGCGCTCGTAGACGAGGCTCGCGGCGGCGACGTCCTCCAGGGCGATCCCCTGGGATTCGAACAGCGTGATTTCGTCCTCCGACCGGCGTCCGGCCATCCGGCCCGCGACGATGGGCGCGAGCTCGCAGATTTTCTCCCAGGCCATCAGTCCGCGCTCGATCGGCCAGACGAGGTCGCCGCACTCGAGCTTCGCCCCTTCGAGGTCGTCGGTCGCGATCGTTCCCGCGCGCGTCACGGCGGTCTCATCGAGCTCGCGGTGGAGCCGCGTGTTCGTGCCCGCCGCGTTGACATGCGTGCCGGGCTCGAGGAGCGTCCCGTCGAACACCGGCTGCGAGGCATTCGTGGCGGTGACGATGAGGTCGCGGCCTTTTACCGCATCGGCGGGGGACTCGACCGGCCGCACTTCCTGCTGCAGCAATGCGCTCATCCTCCCGGCAAAGGCTTTGCGCTTTTGCGCGTCGCGCCCGTAGACGTGAATCGATTCGAGCTTGCGCACTTGGGCGACGGCGAGGATCTGGGTCTCGGCCTGGCGGCCGGTGCCGAAGCAACCCAGGCGGCAGGCATCGGTCCGCGCCATGCTTTTCGTGGCGAGTCCCGAAGCTGCGCCGGTGCGCACCTGCCCGATGCGCCGGGCGGAGAGGACAGCCACGATGCCTTCGCCGGCCTTGTACAAAACCATTTCATGCCCGTGGCCCACGCCATAGACCTTGAAGCCGTACCAGCCCCGGCGCGACATCGTCGAGGCCATGATCATGAAGCGCGCTCCGCGGAACGGCAGTCGCCGCCGCGGCAGGACCGCCGCCTCGCCTTCGGCCTTGTCCCTGAACGCCTCCTCCAGGACGCGGATGCAGGAGGGCATGTCCAGCAGCTCGGTCACCTGCGCTTCGTCGAGAAAAATCGCCATGGGTGCCTTGGTTTGGGTCGGCTCCGATCAGTCTCCCAAGCCTAGCCGGGAGGCGGCTCGTTGAGGACCAGCCAGTAGAGGCCGAGCTGATGGACCGCTTCGATGAACTGCGAAAAGTCCACCGGCTTGCGCATGAAACTGTTGGCGCCGAGATCGTAGCTGGAGATGATGTCCTGCTCCTCGTTGCTGGAGGTCATCACGACCACCGGCAGGCGGCGCGTGCGCTCGTCCGCCCGCATGCGCCGCAGCACCTCGAGGCCGTCCACCTTGGGCAACTTCAGATCGAGCAGGATGACCTCCGGCGCGTTCCTCAGGTCCCTTCCGGCGTGGGCGGCGGTCCCGAAGAGGAAATCGAGCGCTTCCTTCCCGTCGCGAACGACGACGATCTCGTTCTTGATCTTGCTCTGCTCGAAGGCGCGCAGGGTGAGCTCGACGTCGTTGGGGTTGTCCTCGACCAGCAGGATCGTGCGGCTGCGATTCATTTGCGGTCTCCTGGTGCGGCGGGCGGAACGGCGAACCCATTCATCGCCGCTTTCGGCAACGAAAAATAAAAAGACGATCCTTCGTCCGGCTTGCTCTCGGCCCAGACGCGGCCGCCGTGGCGCGTCACCACGCGCTGCACGATGGCGAGCCCGACGCCGGTGCCTGGAAATTCTTCTTCGGAGTGCAGGCGCTGGAACACGCCGAAGAGCTTATCGTAATACGCCATGTCGAAGCCGACGCCGTCGTCCTTCACGCAATAGACGTTGTGGTCGCCGTCGGCCCAACCCTTCATCTCGATGCGCGGGGCGCGGCCCTTGCTCACGTACTTGAGCGCGTTGGAAAGGAGATTCGCGAGCACTTGCCGCAGCATCGCCGGATCGCCCCAGCCCGCCGGCAACGGCCCGAGATCGAAGACCGGCGCACCTTCAGGGTTCGCCGCGCGCAGCTCCCGATAGACTTCGCCCGCGAGCGAGCTCATGTCGATCGCCGAGCGGGCGAGCGGCTTTTTCCCCAGCCGCGCGAAATCGAGCAGGTCGTCGATGAGCCGCCCCATCCTCCGGCTGTTCTCGCGTATCACGGCGAGCCGGCGCCTGCCCTCGTCGTCCAGCCGCGCGCCGTAGTCCTCGGTGAGCATCCGCGAAAAACCGTCGATCGCGCGCAGCGGCGAGCGCAGGTCGTGGGACACCGAATAGCTGAAGCCCTCCAGCTCCTGGTTGGCCGCTTCCAGCTGGGCGGTGCGCTCGCGCACGCGCCCCTCGAGCTCGCGTTCGGCGCGTGCACTCGCCTCGATCAGGCGATTGAGCTCGCGCGCGACCCCGGCGACCTCGACCGGGCCGGCCACGGGCACTTTCACGTCCTCGTTTCCCTCGGCGCGCGCGCGCAGCGCTTCGGCGATCGCCCGGATAGGCTTCGAGATCCTCGCGGCCAGACCCCAGGAGAGCGCGAGCACGAGGCCCACGACCAGCGCGAGCAGCGTCCCCGTTTGCGCGAGCCGCTCGCGGGCCGGGGCGAAAACGCTTTCCTCGGGCAACCCGGCGAGCACGAACCAGGGCAGTTCGGCCACCTGCTTGAAGCCGAAGATCCGGTCCACGCCGTTCGGGCCCTGGGCGCGCACCACGCCCTCCTTCAGCCCGAGCACCTGCTGCACGATGCGCTCGTCCCATGCTTTGCGGCCGACCCATTTCTCCGCCTCCGCCGAGCGCGCGATGACGGTTCCGTCCGCCGTGACGACCGTGATCACGGCCCCTTCGGGAAGACCGTCGGAGGTCGGGAACGGACGCCATTGCAGAAGATCGGTCGCCATGGCGACCGTGCCCACCGCCGCGCCGCCTTCGCCGAAGACGGGCTGAACGGCGCTCACGACCCAGCGCCCGCTGACGCGGCCCAATACCGGCTTCGAGATGCGAAAGCGGGGGTCGGCGAGCATCTCGCGCAGCAGATCCTCGTCCACGATGCGCAGCACGCGGTCGCGCGGCAGCGGCCGGGAGCTGCACAGGATCATGCCCTCGTTGTCGACGACGATCAGGCTGCCGGCACGCGGATAGAGGTCGACCAGGTCGGCGAGGCTGGGGTCGCAGCGTGCACGATCCATGGCGCGCACCAACGGGCGCCGGGCGATCGCCTCGAGCGTATTGCGCAGGTCGGCCACGTACTGCGCCGCCCGGTCGGCGCTGGATTCGGCCAGGCGCCGCGTGCGAGTCTCCGTCGCGGCGAACTCGTCGCGTGCGCGGTCGTACAAGCCGTAGCCGATCAGCCCGACCAGCGGCAGCGCGAGGCTGACTGCGAATAGCCCGAACTCGCCGCGTATCGTTTTCGGCAGCAGTCTCACACTTTGCGCACGAACGCCGGCGTGAATTCCTTCACCGAGCGCACCCCGCACTGCATCATCGCGACGCGGAATTCGGTGCGTAGGAGCTCGAGCACCTTTTCCACGCCGGGCTGCCCGAAGGCCCCCAGTCCCCAAAGATAGGGCCGCCCGACGCACACGCCGTTCGCGCCCATGGCGAGCGCCTTGGCGATGTCGGTGCCGCGGCGAAAGCCGCCGTCGATGAGCACGGTGGTCCTGCCTTTCACCGCTTCGACCACTTCGGGCAGGACGTCGATGGTGGCGCGCCCGCTGTCTTCGCCCCTCGCGCCGTGGTTGGAGACGATCAGGCCGTCCACGCCGTATTTCACGCACAGCTCCGCGTCTTCGCCGGTGAGGATGCCCTTGATCACGATCTTCATCCGGGTCGTGTCCCTCGCCCTCTTGATGAAGTCCCAGGTCATGTTGGCGGACTGGAGGTTGGGGACGCCCGTGAGGTCGATGCCGTCGTAGGCGGGCTTCCTCTTGACGCCGCCCTGCACGCCCGGCGTGTGGCAGGTCTTGCAGTCGCGCGTGTCGGACTTCCTCAGCCGAAAGAAAGTCTCCTGGTTGCGACCGCCGACGCGGTCCACCGTGATCGCAACAGCCGTGCATCCGGCGCGCTCGGCGCGCTTCAGGTGATGTTCGGCGATTTCCCATTTCGGCGAGGCGTAGAGCTGGAACCAGATCGGCGCGCCGCGCGCGGAGGTAGCGTCCTCGACGGAGGTGGTCGCGGAGGTGGAAAGCATCTCCAGGTGCCCGCCCGCTTTCGCCGCGCGCGCGACCGCGACCTCGCCTTCCGGGTGATAGGCCTTGTTGCCTCCGGTCGGCGCGATGATGATCGGGTTGGGATATCTGACGCCGAGGATCTCGACGCTCATGTCCACCTTGGAGACGTCGTTCAGGCGCCGCGGCCGGAGATAGTATCTGGAAAAGGCCTCGCGGTTCGCGCGCAGCGTCATCTCGCCGTCGATCCCCGAGGCCATGTAGCCGACGTGCGCCGGCGGGACGTTCTTGAAGAACACCGGCTCGAAGTCGAACACGTTGATCGCCTCTTCGGGCTTCGCGATGAGCGCGGCCTCCGCCTCGAGCTGCTCGAGCTTGGAGGGCCTGTCGGCCGCGGCGAACGCGAAGCCGCCCGATGCGAGAAGCGGGCTGGCGGAGAGCCACTGGAGCAGACGGCGGCGATTCCAAAACCGAACGTTGAAGGACGTCATGGCAATTCCCCCTTTGAGGAGTGATTCTTCGAGCCGCGCCTAGTCGAGCGGCTCGAGCTTGACGATGGACGCGCCGTGGTTGCTGCCGACCCAGAAGGTCACGGGCGTGGTCGAGTTGTCGACGAACACGCGCCGGATGTTGGTCGCGCGCGGCAGCAGGTAGTCGACTGACCGGCCGGTCTTCGTATCCAGGCGCGTCACCCGGTCGGTGATCATCGAGCCCGTCCAGGCTTCTTCGTTCTTGTCGATCGTGACGTCGTAGGGCGAGGCCCAGCGCGGGGAGACCTTCCACTCCTTGAACTCCCCGGTGCGGGTGTCGAACATGGCGATGCGGTCGCCGCGGTACTGGCCGAACCAGAGCCGGTCTTGGGCGTCCATCATGCCGCGCCGCGGAGCGGAGGCCGGCGTCGGGATCGCGAAGAGCTTGACCTCGCCCGAGAGTGCGTCGATGCGCCCGATGTGGCGCTGGCGGAAGTCGGTGAAATACGCGTTGTTCCGCGAATCCGGGATCACGTCGTAGATGTTGTGCGGCTCGCCTTTGGGCGCGCTCTTGAACGGCTCCCAGGTCTCGATCTTCCCCGAGGCGACGTCCAGGCGGTGCACGCCGGCGAAGCCGTTGTTCTGCGTCCACACCTTGCCGTCGACGTGGGAGGACTGCGGGCTCACCATGTTGACTTGCGCCGCGTCGATGTTCCGCTCGGCGGGCAGCTTCCAGGTGGTGAATTTCGTCGTCTTGCGGTCGAACTTGACGATCGTCGCCTGGTACATGTTGCCGAGCCACAGGTTCCCGTCGCGGTCGGCGCGCAGGGCGAGGAGCCCCGTCGGGAATCCCGGCTTGTGCACGTCGATGGGGAATTCCGTGACCTTTCCGGTCTTCGGATCGAGCCGGCCGAGGTTCTGCTCGCCGAAGCTCGAATACCAGGCGA
>Ga0137463_1000129_pt1 | contig 28911 bp, 22 predicted proteins | sample EasRivERMGT800_2_FD_102333 | JGI IMG/M metagenome (GOLD analysis project Ga0137463, IMG submission 102333) | Soil microbial communities from meander-bound floodplain in the East River, Colorado, USA - East River MetaG ERMGT800_2 | ecosystem: Environmental > Terrestrial > Soil > Floodplain ...
GCGTGTTGTGTGGCGACGGTCGACAAATCCTGGTGATCCCCCCCGATATCCCGGCAGCAGAGAGTGCGGATTTGACCATCCATGATCCCCCGCGCGGTTTCAAATCCGTCGTTCAATTCGACGGTGTAACGCTCGGTCTGAAATCCGGCCAGGAATTCTGCTCGAAACGGCTCGACTTTGTCGAGATCCCACGGCGCCAGCTCCTGGATCAAATTTGCCGGGATGCCGCGCGAGGCGCACACCAGCACGTCGTCGAAGAAATGTTCGACATCCCCCGAGACGGGCCACCAGCGGATCTTCGTGACCATCCGCGTTTTCGTGACCATCCGCGTCTGGGCCACCTGGTTGCCGCTGCCGTCGGTGGTGAAGTACGTTTCGGGTTCGGTGTAGGTTTCCATTTCCTGGTAGTTGTCGCCGCGCTGGCCTGTGTAGTGCGTGTAGGTCATCGAGTCGAATGTCCAGAACGGGACATAAATCCCGGCCATTCGACCCAGGCTGGCGAGGCGCCTCAAATCGCCGGGGGCGAACCAGCGAGCTGCGATCCAATGTTTGAAGGCGGCGATCGCTGCTTTCTGTTCGATCCGGAACGGAAGAATTCCTTCCGGCAGGATCATGTTCTTGGCGGTGACCGGCTCATTCTCCAGGTCGTTGCCGCAATAGGGGCAGCGGTCGGTCACCACTTTATCTTCGAGCAGCACGACGGCTGCACAGGCCTTGCACTGGACCTCCGACGACCGACCGGCGATCGTGTCTCCCTGGCTGTTGGCATTTTGCCAGTATTCGTCCCAGTCGCGTTCGCGGACCGCGTCGCTCGTCGGGGCGATTTCTTCAGCGTAGCCGCAATATGGGCATTTCAGCGAACGCTGCGATGGGTTGAAATCGAGCTTGGCGCCGCACCCCGGGCAGGGGAACTTGCGGCCCGTCGCCGACTCATTCGCTGCCGGGGCGCCTTCCTCGGCGCTCTCTGTCGCTTCAGCCTGCTGCGGAATTGATGCGTCCTGTGGAACCGACGACACGGCGGCTGTGATCCTAAGTCAGCGAGAGTGGCGGACAAACGCATTTCGGATTGCGTCACAAGTTACCAGAACGTCGCGATGGGCACCAAGGATCAAGGCATTTTCAAGTCCCAGCAACCCATTTCTTCAGCATTGCGGACGTAGAGCCGCCCGTGGGCAATGGCCGGATGGTTCCACGTCTTCCCGTCGACAGCCTGAAACCTGCCGACTTCCTCGAGCTTCTCGGGATCGGCCGACAACAGCACGACTTCGCCCGATTCGGCCGTCACGAGCAGCAGGCCCTGATCCTCGAGCAGCAGCACCTGGCCGTGACCGAAGCGCCCTTTTTTCCAGCGGCGCTTGCCCGAATCGAGTTGAATGCAGCCAAAGATGGCCTCGTCGAAGCCATAGGCGAAGCCCGAGTGTACCACAAGATCGTTAAATGACGGCTGGAGACCGCGCGAGCCCCAGCGCTTCTCGGCGGCGCGGGAACCGCTCGTCGCCGGCACGCTGAACAAGGCGAGCCCCATTTCGACCGGTGACGGAGCGAGCAGCAGCCCGCCGGCCAGGAGGTGCGGCTGGATGGAAATCGGCGCGTTGGGAACTGGCTCACCGGCGCGCCAATCCACATTCCCCGATGCGGGATCGAGGGCGATCACGCCATCGTTGCTGAGAAACAGGATCTGCGGCTGATCGTTGATCGAGGCCAGGACCGGGGAGGAATAGCTGTGCTGGCCGGTCGCCACGCACCAGGCTGGCTCGCCCGTGTCCGCCCGATAGGCGAGCAGTCCTTTGTCGTCTGGTCCGCCGGCGAAGACTACGACCAGACCGGCGGTGACAAGAGGCGAACTCGAGAAACCCCACTGGGGAAGCGCGGCCTTGGAATCCTTCACGAGATCGCGCGACCAGAGGACCTTGCCAGTCGCCGCGTCCAGGCAATTCACAATGCCGGTGGCCCCCTGCGTGTAGATCCGGCCTCCGTCAAACGTGGGAGTGGCGCGCGGTCCGGCACCGGCGACTGCTTCCCAGAATCGCGCCGGATCGGTGTGGACCCAGACTTCGCTGCCTGCCGCTGCGTCGAGGCAGACGACCGTCTCGAATTCACCGCGCTGCTCCTGGGTGAACAGTTTGCCATCCACAATGATCATCGACGACCAGCCGGGACCGACGCGCTGCCGCCAGATCTTTCGGGACGGAGACGCATTCCAGTCGGTGGCGATGGATTCGCCGCGAACGACGCCGTCGCGGTCGGGTCCGCGAAACGCCGGCCAGTCGCCGGGCTGGAGCGTGAGGGGAGCGGCGTCTGATGCGGTGGAAGCCGGTGCACTCAGTGGAGACCGTCCAGTGCCGGGATGCGCCGCCAGAAACAACTCTTCCGCTGTCGGCGTCCAGCGCCAGTGGTATTCCGGGCGCTGCATACCGGTGATGCCGTCCATCCGCAGGAGTGTGAACACTCCCCAGGTGAGAATCACGACGGCCACCCACAGGGCGCGCGGTCGAGCCGCGGGCATCCGTCGCGTGGCAACGAGACACAAAGTGGAGGTCGTAAGGACCGTCGGTGGAATGAAAAACAGCATCCCGAACACGCCGATGGATTTATCGGCGACGAGGCCGGCGAGCACACCGCCGGCGAGGCCGACTCCCACGGCGCCGAGTCGATCGCGCCAGTTGAGGCTGCGGTTCGAGAGCCACCAGATCAGGTAGGCCAGCACGACGAGTGCGGCCGACGCCATTCCGATCATGAATCGGATAAATGTGATCAATTCAACTTCGCGAACCACGAAGAAGAAGATCCAGTACAGCGCGAGGATGATGACCGCCGGGCGGTAGCGCAGCGGTGTTTCCTGGCCCAGGGCGGCGACGTCGGCCGGCGGTTTGGCGGCTGTTGCCGCCGTCAGGTCGGGAAGGGGATGTGGGTTCATGATGAGTGTCTCCGAGTGGAGTGTACCCGGTTTATTCGCGGGCCGGATCAAATTCTTGAGGTGCATCTTGCCGGCGCGGTTCACAGACCGCATAATCAACCGTTGGCAAGATACTCATTTACTCTCTTTCTTGTCAAGTATCTTAGTTGTTAAGATAAATGCAGGAGGCGCCTTGATCACGTCGCGGAAGCGTCAGAGAAAAACAGGCCCCGGAGATCGATTGAACATCCTGGGGCGCGATCTGGGGATCGCGGCGATCGTGTTTCACCAGACGGTCGCCGACCGGCTCGGGCTCAATCCCACCGACCATAAGTGCCTCGATCTCCTGCACCGGGCCGAGGATGCGACGGCCGGGGACCTCGCCGACTGGACGGGGCTGACCACCGGTGCCGTGACCGGTGTCATCGATCGCCTCGAGCATCGTGGATTTGTCCGCCGCGAAGCCCATCCCACCGATCGCCGCAAAGTGGTGATCCGCGTGATTCCCGAACGGTTCGCCGAACTGCGAGAATTGTTTGGCTCCCTCTGCGAAGGGATGGAAACCTTGTGCGCCCGCTACTCGGCACGTGATCTGAAGGTCATTGCCGACTACATGTCGCGCTCGGCCGATCTGTTCCGCCGGGAAACGCAGCGCTTGCAGGGGAAAGATCCCGTCCGGCCAGTGCGGTAACGAGGCCTTACTTCTCGGCAACTGCCGGCGCGGGGCGGACTTCCAGGCGAATCGGCTGCGAAGCGTGCCGTTCGTTCTTGGCTTCGATTTTGGGCGCCGCGTAGAACAGCAGCGGGCCGGTCGGAGCCCACGGATCGCAGGCGACGACAAACGAGCGGGTCACTTCGTTCTCGTTGATGAGCACACCGTTGAGCCCCACGTCGATCACGTGCAGGCCGTGCGGCAGGTTGAGCACCTCGACCGGTACCCGGCCTGCGAACGCGTTGCGGCGCTCGACCGTCACTGTGAATTTGAGTTCCTGCCCCGGCATAATCGTGGCCACCTGGGGCTCGACCGCCACTCGCAGATCGGGAGGCGATGTCACACTCACCTGGTGCATTCCGAATCCGGGAGTCGTCGGATGCTCGACCACCTTGCCGCCGATCGCCGCACTGGCGATCGATCGAAAAGTTACTGGCGTCGGTGCGACGGCTCGGGTAGCGTCACCTCCCTCTGTGGTGGTGGATTTCTCGGCGCCTGCGGTTGCCGGTTCACCGGCCGTTTCTGACGACGTGAGAGTCAGCACCGCGTTGAAGAGATCAGGGCCGATACGTGTGGCTGTTGCCGTGATGCCCTCGGGGAGCCCGTCGATCCGGACATCCACCGGCCCATTGAAGCCGTCGAGCCGGTCGAGATTGACCGTCACCGGCAGGCTCCCTCCCCGGGGGATATTCGGATTTTCGGGGTCGAGCGAAATTCGGAAGTCTTCCTGGCGCGGCCGGATGACAAGCCGGTAGAAGAATTCGTGTCCCCCGATGCCTCGCACGTCGCGAACCCGGACGAGGTACCGGCCGTCGGCGGGCGCATCGAACAGAATCTGCGAATCGCTGCCGATTCCGGGGCCGCCGTCGTCGTTCTGGTAACTGAGCGTGACCACCGGCATTCCGTTCGGAGGGAGCGCCGTTCCCGGCGGATGCACTTCGACTTTATAGGCGGCGCTGTTGATGGCATGCGCTTCGGGAGTCGTGCCGAGATAGCCGAGTCGGATCCCCCCCTTGTTGAAGAAGAACACGTCCTCATCAGGACCGAGCGGGAGAATCTGCACCTTGAGAACTTCGCCGTCGAGCATCACCAGGTCGTTCGGGACAATGTCTTCCCAATGCTGCAGGCGAATGCCCCGGGCGCGCGAATCATGGTCGCGCAGGACCGTGTACGTTTCGGCGACTGCCCGCAACGTGAAGCGCGGTACCGGCTTGCCGGTCGCGTCAAGGATGTCGATTACCGAGTCGAGCGGCGAACCGAGCCGCCGCGCGAGCGTCTCGATCGTCAGCCGATCACCCCGCCTGGCGTCGAAGGCCACGAGATCGGAATCACCTGCTGCTCCAATTCTGCCCGAGATGCCACAGGGGGCCGGCAGCAACCGGGCCTGCGCGGGAGCATCGTTCGGTTCCAGCTCGGCGTATTCAGGATACGGACTCGATTCGAAGCGGGCCGTATTGAGTGACTTCCCCGCCGGCGTATCGAGCGTGGGGAAGCGGGCGCCGGTTCCTGCCACCGGCGGCAAGCGCGTCCAAGCCGGGATGGCCGCCCCGCGCACCTCGACAGATTGGACCTGATCACCCGCCGGAGCACCCGCATCGACCGATGCCATTCCCAGGGGATAGGCGCTCGTCACATACGGAAACGCGCCAGCATGGATGTAATAGAAGTGGTTCCCGCCGCCCGTGTAGTCCCGATCTTCGACTCGCAGCACACATTTCTGCGCAGTGTCGAACCGATGCGCCACGGCGACTTCGCTCTTCCAGGGTTGACGCGTCGCCGATTCGAGGGTGTGGCCTTCGCCATCCAGCAGCGTGAGGCGGGCATTCAGCGACGAACCGAGCGCCGGCCCGATCAAAACGAATGCCAGTTCCTGCCCGGCCTGCGCCTCGCAGGTCCACAGGTCGTGGTCTCCCTTCGAGGCAATTGTGCCAACCAGCGTCGCCGGCAGAGTCGCCGGTGTGGCCGATTCTAGTTTGGCATTGTCCTCCTTCTCCCCGATCTCGCCGAATGGTCCGACGTAAAACGACTTGCCGGCCGTACTGCCGAGCGGCGTATGCAACCGCACCGAGACCATTCCCGGGGACATGTCGGCCGGTAGTTCGATCTCGCAGAATGCCTGGTTCTGGTTCTTCTCATCCCCGGGAAGCAGCGTCGCCGGGAGGTGGGCGGGGGATACGAACAGCCGATCGGTATCGTGGATATTCTGTCCTGCCAGCGTGAACTTGATCTTGTTGCCGCGGACGACGGTGCGCGGGCTCACCGCATCCAGCCGGGGCATCGGCGGATTGGGCGTCGGCTTTTCGGCGGCCTCGGGGGTGGCCGGCTGCTGGCCCAGCACTGCCGCGACGAGCGGTAACTGCAAATTGAAGATTGGGAAATGCAGACTTCCCAAGCCGATTTGCGTTTCTTCAGGACGTCTTCGATGCTGCAAAGTCGTGGTTTGGCGCCCCGCCTTCAGCAAATCGCGGCCTTCATCGGTCTTGCCGGTTTCGAACAGCTTCAGGTCGCCGTTCGCCAGGCCGGCGGCCAGGAAGGATCCCGTATGATTGACGGCCAGCGCCTGCGGCCAGTCGGCCAGTTGGTCGTAGACGCGACGTTCCTGGAGCGTTGTTCCGTCCCAAGCCTTGATTCGGCGATCTTCCGACCCGGTGAACAGCGTATTTCCATCGAGACTGTAGGCCAGCGACAGAATCGGCGCATCATGCCCGAATGCGCTGCGCTTGAGCTTGGCCGTTGTGCCAGTCCATTCATACGTGCGGATCATCTTGTCGACGCCGCCGGTCGAGAACTCGTGACCGCGCGGATGGAACGCGACGGCGTTCAGTCCCTTGGTCGCCTCGGTGAGGGTCAGGATTCGCTGGCCTGTTTCGACGTTCCAGAGCTTGGTCGTCTGATCGGCGGCGACAGAGGCCAGCACCTTTCCGTCGGGGCTGAAGGCGGCGCCGAACACCGCCGCCGTGTGATGCTTGAGCGTGTGCAGCTCTTTCCCCGAGGCGGCATCCCACACGATGAGGAGTTTGTCGTAGGCTGCCGTGACAAGGCGATCGCCGGCGGGATTGAACGCAATCGCATAGATCGAATCGGTATGGCCGGTCAGGACACCCGATTCTTTCTCGCCAATCGTCCACACCCGCACATGCCCCGTGATGCTGGGGAGTCCTTCGGCCGCGGCGAGGCGGCGCCCGTCGGGGCTGAACGCTATGGCGTTAATCGCGTTTTCAGCGCCGGTCAGCGTTTGTTCGATCTTGCCCGAGGCTACATCAAGCAGCAGAACATCCCGGTGCCTGGCTGCGGCGAGCAATCGTCCATCGGGGCTGAAAGCGACCGCCGCAATCGCTGCCGCGACAGTGACCCTCGGTTCGATATGACGAACATTCAACTCGTCGGCGGATTGCGGTACTGCGCTCGTTGGTCCCTTCGCCCCGAGATCCACCCAGCGTTTGACGAGGGCCACCTCTTCAGCCGTGGGCTGCTTGGAATCCTTGGGGGGCATCTTCGGCTTCGCGGTCCCCAGCAGCATTTTCACAAGTCGGCTCTCGTCGCTCTGCCCCGGTGTGAGGACCTCCCCGCTGTCCCCTCCTTCCATCAGCGTCTTGAAGGAAAGCAGACTGAGCCCTCCCTTGCTGTCGTCGCCCCCGTCGTGACAGCCGACGCAGTACGTTTTGAAGAACGGGGCGACGTGCTTTTCGTAAACGGGAGCCGGGGAGTCATCGGCATGCGCGCTCGTGCACGAAAGGAGCGCCGCGGCAAGTGCCAATACCTGAGTTGTACGGATCATAGATGTCTGCCAGACGGAGCGTCGAAAATCGAAGCCTTAGTGCACAAACAGGAATTCCTTGCTCGCCAGGACAGCCCACAAGATGTCTTCCAGCGCTTCTCGGCGGGCCGTAATCTTGGCTGCGTCGTCGGCAGCCGCTGAAGCAGCCTCGGTCAGCGCGGCGACCAGGCGCTCTTTCTCACCCGCCGTGGGATAGCGGGCCAGCGCGCTTAAGAACAGGTTGTCGACCACGTCGGCGTCGGGCGATTTTTCGTCGAGCCAGCGCTTGATGACGTTCTCGCCCGCTTTCAGCTTGTCGTTGAGCGTCTTGCCATTGGTCAGATGCAGAGTCTGTGTGATGCTCGGCTCGGCACTCCTCTCGCATTCACACGTGAACTCACGGGCGGGCCGGCCGAAAGCGCTGAGGAAGTACGACGCGACGTTGTTATCGGGAAGTTGGAGCGCCCGCAGGCCTTTCGGATAATCGGGAAACTCGGTCGGCACACCTGTCACCTGCGAGAGCGTATCGAGCATCACCTCGGCAGACATCCGCCGCACGAGAAAGTGTGAATAGAAGCGATCGTCGGCCGAGTTGTCACCAGTTCCCTGCGGCGAACGCTGATAGGCCGCCGAATTCATGATCGTTCGGATCAGGTATTTGACGTCGTAGTCGTGTTTCACAAAATCGTCGGCCAGTGCCGCCAGGAGCACTTCATTTGAAGAGGGATTCGTGGCTCGCAGGTCGTCCACCATTTCCACGAGTCCCCGGCCCATGTAATTCGCCCAGACGCGATTGGCGAGCGCCTTGGCAAAATACGGATTTCCCGGCGCCGTCAGCCAGGCGGCGAGGTGATTGCGGCGATCGCGCGAATCGGCCGGGTCGAGCGCTGCTCCGTCGAGCGGCCGGGGAACGGGGACCGCCAGCCGCGTCGGGTGCTTGATGTCGCCCGTGCTGACCGGGAAGACGATCGATTCCCCTTCGACCGCTCCATCTTTGCTGCGGACGCGGGCGAACAGGTTGGCCATTCCGTAATAGTCATCGAGCGTCCAGCGCTCCAGGGGATGATCGTGGCACTGAGCACAGCCGATCGACAGGCCCAGGAACGTCAGCGTCGTCGCCTCGTTGAGCAGCTTGGCATCCTTGTGCAGCACAAAGTAATTGGCGGCCCCGTTATCGATCGTGCTGCCGCTGGCAGTGACGACGTCACGCGCCAGCCGGTCCCACGACAGATTGGATTCGACGGCCCGGCGCACCCAACTGTAGAACGACCAGACCGCCGGGCCTTTCAGTTTCTTGGTGCTCACCAGCAGCAGATCCGACCACTTGTAGCTCCAGTAGTCGACGTACTCGGGACGCTCGAGCAGCCGATCGATCAGCTTCGCCCGTTTGTCAGGCGACTGGTCAGCCAGAAACTCCTTCGCCTCGGCGGCTGTCGGCAGCACTCCCAGTGTGTTGAGGAAGGCTCGCCGCAGAAACTCACTGTCGCTCGATGTTCCCGAAGGCGGAATATTGAGCCGATGCAGTTTGTCGATCACCAGGTCGTCGATGAAATTGACTCGCGGGCTCGTGGCGAATGATTCGGCAGGAACCTCTTTTTCATACGGGACGCTGATCGACGCGACGGTCACGCGACTGGCGAACCAGACCGTGATCGCCGCTTCGCCGCGCCCCGTGACGGACACCTTGCCGAGATCGTCGATCGTCGCGACGCCCGCTTCGGTGCTGGTGTATTTCGCCCAGTGGGTAACGTCGCGCTGCCGGCCGTCGCTGTACAGGGCCCGCACCAGGATCTGCTGAGAGGCACCGGCCGCCAGCGTTGCCTGCCGGGGAAAGATTTCGAGACCGACGACGGTGGGATCTTTCGGGCCCGGCGCCGGGGCACCCTCGGCGATCCATTCCGAGACAATCTTGTATTCGAGACTGTCGTCATCGAAGCGCGTCCCACCGCCGTGAGGAATCGCTCCCGTGGCTTTGAGCAGAATCAGGCTGCGTGCCGGATCGGCAAGGGTCACCCGGCGACCTTTGGATTGCCGTGTGAGCGTGTTGTAATCCATGAAGTTGTCGTACCCGCGCAGGGCAAGTTTGAACCCCTTCTTGCCCGCCTGGGCGCCGTGGCAGGCTCCCATGTTGCAGCCCGTCTTCGTCAGCACCGTCTGCACGTCGTGGCGGAAACTCCACGGTTCAGGAACCTGGGCGCTTTTGACTTCGACCTGCGTCTCCAGGATCTGCCCGTCGACCTCGGCGCGGATCGTCGCGATGCCATCTGCCATCGGTGTCACCAGCCCGGCGGGGCTGACGGCGGCGATATTCGGGTTCAGAGAAGTAAACCGTGCCGTGCCGGTCAGGTCAGCCGACGCCTGGCCGTTCCGCAGCTTCTCAACAACGAGTTGCTCGGTGGCGTGCGGGCCGCTGAGAATTGGTTTAGGGGGCAGGATGACAAAGTCGGCAGACTCCGCGGCACGGGCCGCAGATGAGCCGAAGAATGAGGCGGCCAACAAGACAAGCACAGCCAGCCGCGACAATACGGCAAAGGTTGAATGGGGAGTTCGGGATCCGGGCAGCAACCGGAAATTAAGAAACGAGTTGGACCGCGGATGACGCGGATATTTGCGGATAAGAAACCGGTTGCGCGGACTGACCGGCGCAATTGACCAGCGAGTGGGGAGGACGCATAGCCGCGGAGCGGCGACATAGTTTAGCCAGTGGCGCCAGCCACTGGTTGACCGCGCAATGGAACCACGAGCCCCGGAGGGGCGACATTGAACACCGGGCATAAGACCTCGCCCGACCTGAAACTGTTGGCAGATTTTCATGTGATGTCGCACGATCCACACACTTGCTTGAGACTTAAATCGCCCCGACGATGAATGATCCGTCGAAGCCGGGCGATGACTCGGGGAGACCAGGGGGCTGACGCCCCCCGCTCGCCGGGGTCATTTGCTGAGGGATTTTCAAAACAATTCGCGAATCTCGCGCACGCCGAAATCGACGACCGGCACAGGGCGCCGCTGTGGGCCGGGGAGATGATGTTCGAGGTCGATCCCCAGAGCGCGATAAATCGTGGCTGCGATTTCCGCCGTCGTCACCGGGCGGTCGGCCGGGTAGCCGCCGATCTCGTCGCTCGTCCCTACGATCCGGCCTCCCTTGATCCCTCCCCCTGCGAACCACACCGTCCAGACCTGCGGCCAGTGGTCCCGTCCGCCGGCCGGATTGATCTTCGGGGTCCGGCCGAATTCACCGAGCACGGGGATGACTGTGTTTTCCAGCAGGCCTCGCTCGCTCAAATCGTCGAGCAAAGCGGCAACGCCCTGGTCGAAGAGGGGGGCAACTGTTTTCTTCATTCCTTCGATCGACGTGAACGGGACCGAGCCGTGAATGTCCCAGGTGATTTCGTTGAACACAGTCAGGAACGTGTTGACCGTGACGAAGCGAACTCCCCGCTCCAGCAGCCGTCGTGCCAGGAGGAGCGATTGGCCAAACCGGTTTCGGCCATACTTGTCGCGGAGTGCGTCGGGCTCCTGCTCGAGGGCGAATGCCTCTCGCGCCGTCGCTGAAGTCATCAGCCGGTAAGCCTGCTCGAAGCTGGCATCCATCAGCTTGGCCTGCGGCGACGCTTCGAATTCAGCGACCGACGCGTCGACCACTTCGCGCAGTTTGCGACGCCGGTCGGTCCGGACGGCCGGCAGATCGGTCGGCGGCAACAGATCGGGAACGCGAAAATCTTTTGCCGAAGGATCGGCATTCAGCACGAACGGGTCGTGCTGCTTGCCGAGGAATCCGGCTTCCTGGCCATGTGGCAGGTTTCCGCCGGTGGGCCCCATCTTTTCGGGAAGGACGACGTGCGCCGGCAGGTCGGTCTTCCGCCCTTTGAGGTAGCCGAGGACGCAACCGACGTGCGGCGATTCGAGACCGCCGCTGAAGAGCCGCCCGGTCTGCATCATCTGGTGACCGGTGTCGTGTACTGCCGCTGCCGTGTGGTAAACGCTGCGCACGAACGAAATCTTGTCTCCATGCCGTGCCATCCCGGGGAACATTTCCGAAACGGTGATTCCAGGAACACCCGTTTCAATGGCCTGAAAGGGACCGCGGATTTCAGCCGGCGCGTTCGGCTTCATGTCCCAGGTATCGAGCTGGCTGGGAGCGCCGAGATTGAAAATCATGATTCCGTTGACGTCCTTTTTGGGATCAACGGCTCCGGCAGCCTTCAGCGCCGCCCAATCGGCCATCCCCAGTCCGACAGCGCCCAGCGATCCGACCTGCATGAAGTCGCGGCGTGTCAAACCGTCGCACGTGTGCACTCTCCCGGGACCACGCAACTCCAGCATCGTCGGTTCTCCTGAAAGCCCGGCGTTGTGACGCGCAGCGCCCACTCGGGCGACGCGCAGACCATCATTGATATGATACAGGCGTTGCCTGACCGTGAGCAACGGTCAGGTTCCTTGTCTGTGAAACGCGACGACGCCAATGGACGGACAGAGGCTTCCGCGACGAGTTCGTCGTGGGATCTTGAACGTAATGCCGCTTGTACAAAACCGAATGTCGACTGGCTGAACGGTTTGCTCAGACTAGCGAGGGAGATTCGGTCCGTTCGGCGGCTGATGCTCTGCCGGGCCTGATGTGGCCAGCGCTGCGTGATCGTTCAGGCACAGTTCTTCGCGAACGATATTCAGGTGCCCAGGCGCATCAATCCCGATGCGTACGCTGTTGGGTCCGATACGGATCACGGTGATCTTCACGTCGCTTCCGATTAGAATCCGCTCACCCGGCTTCCTCGACAAGACAAGCATGGCTTCACTCCTTTTCTGGGCCGTTCTTGTTTGCGTTGTTGAACGCGCCTACCGAGAGCTTGTCCGATCACACCGGGGGGCAGCTCCACGGGGACTCGTTTGTGTGGTCATTGTGACGACGTAATCACTATTAGTACAGTCTCCAGGAGAAAAAAATCGGATTGGCGACGACTGCCATTCAGAGGCTCACGAATAATGTTCTGCGGTCGGTAATTCTCCCCGACTGACATCCATTGATTGGTCCGCGAAATCCCCGTCGACCTTCTCCCGGAGCCCTGATTTGCGGCTTTTTTCGGAGCTGGTCGTCTTCCGGACGGATGCAGCCGCGATCGGCATGGCGGCTGTTCGCGATTCTGGCTTGGTGCGACTGCCTGCTTAATAGGCACTCCGGGCCGTGCTTAATAATTAGGCAAAGATGCTTGTGGTTTGTGGCTGGCTTGCCTGCGCGAAGCTCGCCCCTTCAGAGCTTGTTGGGATTCTGCCTGATCGTTTCCCAGGGCTGGGCGCTTTGGGCTATCGAATCGCGCCACGTTGGGGCTTTCAGCGGCAGCGGTCGATTGCTCGACGAGAATTGACGGACTTCGCATCGAAAGATGCTGATCTGTCGTTGACAACGAAATCTGTCCCTTATATTGTGGCGAAAGGAGTATTGAATTGCGGACGAGGACCGCTTTTGGGAGAGACTGTCCCATGTTGAATATTTTCGCCGACCGCCGTTCGCGTGCCTGTGATGGAACAACACGCCGCGATTTTCTGAAAGTCGGCGCCCTGGGCTTCGGCGGGCTCGGTTTGCCAGCGCTCCTTGCCGCCCGGGCTCAGGCTGCCCAGTCGGGGAAACCGGTCAAGGACACTTCGGTCGTCTGGCTCTGGCTCGGTGGTGGGCCGACCCATGTCGAAACGTTCGACCCCAAAATGACGGCCCCGGCTGAGTTCCGCAGCGTGACTGGGGAAGTCTCAACGGTCCTTCCTGGAGTTACGCTCGGAAGTCACTTTTCCCAGATGGGGAAAGTCGCCGACAAAATGGCATTCGTCCGTTCGTTCGCACACCGAAACAGCGGTCACGGCGGGGGCACGCACTGGGTGATGACCGGCTACGATAACCGCATGATCGACAACGGCGGCAAGCCGACGCGCCCATCTCTGGGAGCCATCACCGCGAAAGTCCGCGGGACGAATTGTGAAGCCACCGGGGTGCCGACGTACGTTCGCATGAATGGGATTCTGGCGGATGGTCCGTCGTTCCTCGGGACCGCCTGCGCCCCGTTCGACCCCGAAGGCCCCGCCCGCAAAAACCTGACGCTGTCGACAAAACTCGAGCGACTCTCGGACCGCCGCGAATTGCTCGACAGTCTCGACCGCTTCCAGCGCAACGCCGACGCCACGGGACTGATGGAGGGGCTCGACAGCTTCGAAGAGCAGGCCTTCAACATGATCCTCGGGAATTCCACGGACGCTTTCGACCTGTCGAAGGAAGACCCGCGCACCGCCGCCAAATACGAAAAAGGTCTGGGTCAGCAATTGCTTGTCGCCCGCAGACTGTGCGAAGCGGGCTGCGGATTCGTGACGGTCAACTACGGCGGCTGGGATATGCACGCGCAGATCAAGCAGGGGATGCAGAACCGCGGTCCCGCGCTCGATCGGGCAGTCGCAGCGTTCGTCGAAGACATCTACCAGCGCGGACTGAACGAAAAGATCCTGCTGGTGATCACTGGGGAATTCGGTCGCACCCCCCGCGTCAATCGGACGGCCGGGCGCGATCACTGGGCGCCCCTCAGCACGCTCGCGCTGGCCGGTGGCGGCCTGAAGATGGGTCAGGTCGTCGGCGAATCGAGCGCCAACGCTGAAACGCCGAAGTCGGCTCCGATCGGCCCGCAAGACCTGATGGCGACCGTGTTCGGCGTACTGGGGATCGACCCCAAGCTGCAATTTACGAACTTTTCCGGCAGGCCAACGTATCTGCTCGAAGAAGGAACACCGATTCGAGAGTTGGTTTAACCGCCATTCGCGCTTGCGCGCCGAAACGACAGGCCGTTGCCGGGAAGACCTTCGTCGGGGTCAGATCGTTTGACCCGGAGCCAACGGCGACGCGCGAAGCAGTTTGACGTTTGCGCAGCTCTCGACCCAACCGCTGTTGCAACTGAGAGCATCGAGCCGTCTGCGAGGCACCCGCCTGTGATAGTCAGTCGTGGCAGGGCCTCGCCGCTGGCTCGGGGTTAAACAAGTTTTCGCTTAGTGAAAATCAGTCCGCCCGTTACCGCCGCGACATGTCGACGGCGAACGACGTATTGCTGGCCGTGTCGAGCAGCGGCGAGTACCGCTTCTGCGACGCATGCAGGGCCCCTCCTCCCGGATAGATCGAGAAGCCGAGATAGGCATCGACCGTCCCGCTGCTGGGAGGCGTGATGAAATTGGCTTGCCCGTAAATGGCCAGCCAGTCGTTGAGCGGAAACTGAATTTCGGCTCCATACACCAGCGCGTGATTGACCGGTGGCAGATCAGGCAGCCCCAGGACGAAGCGGCTGTGGTGGCTCGCTGAGCCGAGCCAGAATGTCGTCCACGCCGAACTCCCCCACTTGTGTCGCCAGAACGCATTGACCTGTGAGATAGCCGCCACCTGGATCGGAATTCCCGAAACGCTTCCCGAATCTCCCGAGTCGGCGAGGGTTCCCCACACGCCAAATTCGTCGGTGTCGCCGACTTCGTAGCCCACGCGGCCGCGCCACTGACCCAACTGAAAGTTGTTGTAGTAGCTCTCCCACAAGAAGTCGTGGACGATATTCCAGTTCAACCCCCAGCCGCTGCGCTGAAAGAGTCCGGCGGTGGCAAACAGTTGATTACGGTGGCTGTTGATATCGAGCCGGTCGAGGACCTGCACGGCATTGTCCGAAAAATTGAAACCGGTTCCCAGTTGGATCCCCAGTCCCCAGTCATCGAGAAGGGCGTGTCCCCAGTTGGCGGCCACCCGGCCTCCCATGTTGGCGTTGACCCCCAGGTCTTGCGGTTGTTTGGAACCGTCGAGGCCGCCGAACAGCGTCAGCCCGTCGTAAAAATCATTGCTCGACGGCAGGAAGCTGCGCGTATCCGTCGATTCCGAAACCAGCGGCGGGTTCTCACTCCAGACCGCCGCAGGATCCAGACGCCCTCCGACGACCGGCGGAGGTTGCCTCTTGTCGGGAGGGGTGTAGTCGGTCTGCGGCTCTGGTTCGAACCACTGGACTTGCTGATTGACCGGCTGTTTCGGCAGTCCGACTCGTAGCGCCCCGGTATCGAACAAGTCATCTGCCTGGACCGGCGCCCCGGCGCTCAGCACGAACACGACGATTAACGCCGAGTACATCCAAGCGGGAATCTGCTTGCGTGCGAACATCGCTGTCATGCCGGGGGCTGGCGGGAGTTTCTGCGGTCCGACTGCAAAGTCGACCCATTCCACCTATTTATCGGAATCGTCACGACCGGAACTTGAGTGTGAAACTCATTTTGCAGAAAGGGTTTACGGCAACCCGCCTACGCTCATCTCGGTTCGAGCGGTCGAGATAACCGTATCCGGCGGCGGAAACCGCCCGAAAAGGAAAGATCCGGGCTGCCCCTCCCGGATCATTTCCCGAAGATCGTGAATGGCTGGGCGGAGCGGCTCAAACGCTTGCCAGGACCTCGTCGAGCGCGGTCAACTGGTCGTTCACCCGGCTGATGATGTCGCCGCGCTCGTGGTACTCTTTGAGCGCCTCGACGCATTCGGGGCAAACCGCCGACCCGGCGTCTTTCGTGAGGATGGCATGCACCTTTTCGCGCGGCAGTTCGTCGCGATAGGGGCGCTTGGCCGAAAGCGCCTCGCAAATATCTGAAACCACCAGCAACCGGGCTTCGATCGGCAGTTCGCCGGCCGGAATGCCGCGGTGGTAACCGCGTCCGTCGATGCGTTCGTGGTGCGTCGCCGCGATCGCCGTGATTTCCCCGAACGAAGCGATTCGCGACAGAATCTGCTGCGTGAAGTCGGGGTGGCGGCGGAGTTCGACGAATTCCTCGTCCGTCAGTTTGCCTGGCTTGTCGAGAATCAGGTTCGAGACGCCGAGTTTGCCGATGTCGTGCAGAAGTCCAGCGCGGAAAATTCGCGTGATCGATTCCTGCGGGAGTCCGAGGACGTTTGCGATCCCGACGGCGATACGGGCCACGCCGTCGGAATGGCGGAATGTCCACGGAGACTTGGCGTCGACGACCTGTGCGAACGCCAGTGCAATGCGATCGAGTGTCTTGTCGTCAGCCATCTGCACGAACTCATCAGGTTCGAGATCGGCGATAAAGGCCCGCGGATTTTCGCTGCCGGCGCGGCTCCAGAAGGCTGTGTCGTCGGCGAATGCGCCAAAGGCATCGACCAGATTCGGGTCAAACCACGTGCCGCGACGGTCACTGGCCGTCTGCCAGGCCGCTTGCGGCCCACCGGTGCAGAAGAAAACGTCGATCGTCTGTGCCAGACAGGCGATCCGCCCCAGCAGCGAGATTTCTTCGCCGGGCAGGCCGTGCGGGTGCCCCTTGCCATCCCAGTGTTCGTCGAGGTGCAGGATGGCGGTCGCCGTAGCTTCGGGGAGGCCGAGTTTGCGCGCGATCGCGGCGCCGCGTTCGCAGCGCACCTGCACGATCTTATTCGGACCCTTGGGGCCTTCGAGCGCAAAGACGACCGCCCTCAAGGCCCGCTGCATCGCCGTCCCGTCGGGCATCACGTTTCGATTCATGAACTGGACTGTGTCCGACAGCTTCGTCCAGTTGACGGTCTTCAGATTGCGCTTCACCTTGCGGTCGTCGGCGCCGAACAGATAGCACATCCTGGCGGCGTTGCTCGAACACCCGAGATCTTTCAGGAGCAGCGCATAATACAGTGCCGACAGATCGGCGGCCGGCAATCCCAGTTCGTCTGCGATTCGCATCCCGATCAGGCAGGTGCGGACGGCGTGCCCCTCCGGCTGCCCTTCGGTGATATCGAGCGCGTAGGAGAGTGCCGAGACGACTTCAGAAAATCGGATTTGCCCTGTCGCGTCGGTTTCCAGGTCGCTGAGCGTGTGGGGGTCGAACATGCCGTGCCTCAATCGTGGTTGGTGGTCGTACCGCCGGCCCGGAATGCGGTGACCGTCGCCGGCCCGCCGGCCAGATTGCAACGGTACGTTTAAACGTAGCACATGAAATGGAGCCCGGCCGAATCGCCATTCAGTCGTGCCGGATCTGCCGGCTGTAGCGTGCGGAACGCCGCGCAGCCGGGTATGCTGGAGGTAACATTTTTGCCATTTCCAAGTTCCGGATCTTGCAGCAGCGAATCCGGGCCGACTCGGTAGCGGAACTCGTGAGAGTTCCGACGGGCCAGGAAATCTGAATTCTCACGAATTCAGCTACCGCCCGGTATTTTTGCCAGACCCAATCCAAGGGCAGAGAGAGCGCCATCGATGATTCACGTAATCGCGACGATTGAACTGATTCCGGGCCAGCGGGCTGCGTTTCTCAAGGAATTCCACGCGCTGGTCCCGCTGGTTCGGGCTGAAGCGGGCTGCCTCGAATACGGGCCGACGGTCGATGTCGCCAGTGGCATCCCAGTGCAGGGGTCCGTGCGCGACGATGTCGTAACGGTCGTCGAGAAATGGAGCGATCTCGCGTCCCTCAAGGCGCACCTCGTGGCCCCGCACATGGAGGCCTACCGGCCCAGGGTCAAGCACTTGGTGCGTTCGACCACGTTGCAGGTCCTGGAACCGGCGTGAATCCGCGGTTTTTGCGTTTTACCCTTGCGAAACGCAAATCGGGTTTGCATCATAGAGCTACCAACTGCAATCGGGCGAGAAACGGTCCGGTCTTCAAAGCCCTTGCAGTTCACCGCTTCTCTCCCTTCGGATTCACCTGCTTCCGCGTGACAGATGCTCCTCGAAGAGTTCCGGTGATCGGTCTGGTCGGTGGCGTCGGATCCGGCAAAAGCCACCTCGCCCGGCTGTTGCGTGATAACCATCCCATCGAAATCGTCGAAGGAGACCCCGCGGGTCATCAGGTTCTCACCGAGCCGCACATCAAAGACAGGCTGCGAAAGTCATTCGGCAGCGCCGTGTTCACCCCTGCGGGTGAGGTCGATCGCCGCCAGCTTGGACGCCTGGTATTTGGTTCTGCTCCCGAGCAACTGGCAGCCCGCAAACAACTGGAACAGATCGTTCATCCCCAGATTGCTGAGATTTTAGCCCGTCAGGTTGCTCTGGCATGTTCGCATCCTCAAGTCGAGGCGGTCCTCCTCGACGCAGCGCTCTTGCTGGAAGCGGGTTGGCGGGACTTGTGTGATGTTGTGGTGTTTATTGATACGCCGCTCGAGCAAAGAGTGGAGCGGGTCAAGAACAGTCGCGGCTGGAGCCGTGACGAGTTGCAGCGTAGAGAAGCCAGCCAGTTTTCCGTCGAACGGAAACGCAAGGAGGCGCAGTATGTCGTTGACAATTCGGGCGAAGTGCACGACGCACAGCGGCAACTCGAATCGATCTATTCGCGAGTCGTGGCGAGCGTTCATTCCTGACGTTTGTGTCCTGCCTGTGTTCCCCCAAGTACGAATCTTTCCAGCCTCCCCATAATTGGACGGCGATCAACCTGTTGGTGATCCTTCCGTCTCCCCCTCTGTGAGTTTCGGCATCCGCCGCACTTCCTGTTGTCTCCCGAGTTGCTGAAGGTCTCCTGCGATGAATAAACCCCTCAAGCCCCGCCAGTCCAAAGCCGAGTCTGCTCCCGAATTTGGCAATGCTCTGGAGGTCGAGCCCCAGCCCGCGCTTCAAACCGAACCGGGAAATGCCCGCGTCGCCGACGCCGAAGCTCCCGACGAGGAGCATCCCTTCGGTTTCGAAGACCGGGAAGACGACGATGACGCCGCGCGGCTGGCGGCGATCGCTGCCGACGACCGCTATGAGGAAATCAAGAAAGGCGAAATCCATATCGCCGAGCTGCAGAAAATGACGATGCAGCAGCTCCTGGCCCAGGCCCGCAAGGAAGGGCTGACCGACTACACCGGGCTCAAGAAGCAGGACCTGATCTTCAACATTCTCAAGGAGCGGACCAAGCTGAACGGGTTGATGTTCGGCGACGGAACGCTCGAGATCCTCCCCGACGGTTTCGGGTTTCTGCGCAGCCCTGACTACCATTACCTCCCCTGTCCGGATGATATCTACGTTTCCCCCAGCCAGATCCGTCGGTTTGGCCTGCGGACGGGAGCCACGGTTGCCGGACAGATTCGGCCCCCCAAAGAAAACGAACGCTACTTCGCGCTGTTGCGCGTCGAAGCCATCAACGGACAGGACCCCAACTCCCTGGGCGAAAAAGTTCCCTTCGACGAACTGACCCCGCTGCATCCGGAAAAGCGGCTCAAGCTCGAAGCCGGTCCCGAACTGTTCGCCACCCGCATCGTGGACATGATCGCCCCCATCGGCATGGGACAGCGCGGGCTGATCGTTTCCCCGCCGCGGGCCGGCAAAACGATCCTGCTCCAGCAACTGGCCAAGGCGGTTCTCAAAAACCACCCCGATGCCTACGTCATCATGCTGCTGATCGACGAGCGCCCCGAAGAAGTCACAGAAATGGAGCGGCACGTCAAAGGGGTCAACTGCGAAGTCATCAGCAGCACGTTCGATGAACCTTCCAGCCGCCATATTCAGGTTTCTGAAATGGTGATCGAGAAAGCGAAGCGGATGGTCGAGTTCGGCCACGACGTCGTGATCTTTCTCGATTCGATCACCCGCCTGGCCCGCGCCTGGAACACCGAAGTCCCCCACTCGGGCAAGATTCTCTCAGGCGGTGTCGATGCCAACGCCCTGCAGCACCCCAAGCGTTTCTTCGGAGCCGCCCGCAACGTCGAAGAAGGAGGCAGCCTGACGATCGTCGCCACGGCCCTGGTCGACACGGGGAGCCGGATGGACGAAGTCATTTTCGAAGAGTTCAAGGGGACGGGAAATACCGAGTTGCATCTCGACCGGCGGATGGTCGAGAAGCGGGTCTGGCCCGCCATCGACGTCAACAAATCGGGAACTCGCCGCGAAGAACTGCTGATGGAAGAAGAAGAGCTCCGCCGCGTCTGGATTCTGCGGCGCGTGCTGCACGACATGAACCCGGTCGAAGCCATGGAACTGCTCGTCAAGCAGATGAAGCGCACCAAGACGAATCACGAGTTCCTGCACAGTATGAATATGGGCTGACGTCGCGTCGATTCATGCGGGATCGTTCACAGGCCGGGGACTGTCCCATTTTTCGGGCCTCGACTTTCCGCCACATTCAGGCGTCACTCCGAAAACATGGGACTGTCCCCCTTGCTCGGCACGAGGACGCGACTTCTGGACAGTAAGTTCTGACAATTCATGCAAACCATCGAAGGCAAACTGACCGTCGGCGAAGAGCGCTACGCGATTGTCGTCTCGCGGTTCAACGAGCTGGTGACGAAACGGCTTCTGGAAGGCGCGCTGGCAACCTTCAAGGAACGAGGGGTCCGGCACGATCGCCTGACCGTCGTCTGGGTTCCCGGCGCTTTCGAGTTGCCTCTCATTGCCGACAAGCTCGCCAAGAGCAAAGAGTACGCTGCCGTCTGTTGCCTGGGGGCGGTAGTGCAGGGGGAGACCACGCATCACGAATACATCAACCATCAGACGGCCGCTGCGATCATGCGCGCCGGAATCGAAAGCGGGATTCCCGTGCTGTTTGGCCTCCTCACCTGCTCGTCGATGGAACAGGCGCTGGACCGCGCCGGCGGCAAGACAGGCAACAAAGGTTCGGACGCCGCCCTCGCCGCCATCGAGATGGTGAACGTGCTCAAGCAGTTGGGCTAGCCGCATCCAGCATTGCCAGCACCGGTTGGCGTATGAGACAATAGAGTTCTGTGACAGGTGGCATTACCGCCCGTCTTCGTTCCGTTGAATTTTCAGACGATTCCGCGTCGGCAAAATGCCGCGCGAAGGCATAAGTGCTTCATGGCGTCGCGTCGTAGCCGGGCCCGCGAGATGGCCCTTCAGATGTTGTACCAGCAGGACCTCAACCCCGACGTCCCGGCCGACGTCGTGCGCGAGTTGATCGTCGAGCGCCTGCGGGACGAAAGCCTGTCGCGCTTCGCCTGGAGCCTGTTTGGCGGTGTGATGGAATGCCGCGCGGCGATTGACTCCAAAATCGAATCGGCTGCCACGAACTGGGCCCTGAAACGCATGGCCCCCACCGACCGCAACGTGCTGCGGCTGGGCGCGTTTGAGCTCTTGTATACCGAAACGCCCCCCAAAGTCGTGATCGACGAAGCACTCGAACTGGCCAAGCGCTACGGCACGGCCCAGTCGTCGCAATTCGTGAACGGCATCCTCGATCGCCTGATCCCCGGCGGGGGCAAGAAACCTGACCCTGAGGCCCCCATCGGCGATTGACCCCAGCGCGGGCAACCGGCCCCGCAAATTGTCACGGATCGCCGTGGCGAGCTCCCGTAAGCGAGCCGCCGGATTTACTCCGGCGGGATCGGGTTCAAGGCGTTGTCGACGTCACTTCTGCGTTTGACCAGGCAGGGGGGGAATGCAACTCCAAAAGTTCGCAAGCTCCATCATCAGATGAATGCCATCAACCAAATCACCTTCCCCCACTGATGGGGGAAGGCCGGGATGGGGGTGGCGAGCCACATTTGACATGGCCAGCCACTCGGACTCTCCATGTCAATTAAGGGAATCCTCCAATCGTCGCCTCATTGCACCGATTTCGGAGCGCACGCGAACAATCCCCGATTATTTCCGGTCAGCCTCTCGACGGAGCGCCCGGCAGCCGATACAATACGGGTCTCAGCACGAAAGTGCCGAAACAATCGCCGCAAGTGGCGACAGTGACGCGGGGTGGAGCAGTCTGGTAGCTCGCGAGGCTCATAACCTCGAGGTCGCAGGTTCAAATCCTGTCCCCGCCATTCGGTGAAGTTGGCAGTCGATATCACCTATCGCCTCAAATGGCCTGACGCCCTGTCAGGCCATTTTCGTTGATGGTTCAAATCCTGTCCCCGCCACTTAGAAATTGACAGTCGATAGCACCTATCGCCTCAAACAGCCTGACGCCCTGTCAGGCTGTTTTCGTTGATGGTTCAAACTGGGCTCGAATGTCACTCGACGCGCTATAAAACCGGAGTTAACACTCCCCGCTCGCCCGAGTCATATTTGTTGTGCGCCACTTGCGCCATCCGCCTGGCGAGCGGCCGGCGTCAGCCGGCTGGTTGGACACGGGGACTTAGTGCCAGTCGCTATGTGGGTGCTGCTATCCGGTCGTCAACTTTGCCGCGATCGTCGCGTTCGACAAGCGCGGGGCGTAGAATTGAACGAGTTGATTGAGTGTACGGCGACTGTTCATCGCGTCACGCCGGCTGGATGCCGAGGGACGGTTGGCAGCGCCGGTGAGGAACTCGAGCAGTTTACGGCCAGTGAGTATTTGTGAGAGGTTTGCCTCTGTCGGGGACACAATTATGCCATCTGCAGCGTGGGTCCAGGAAATGCCGCTTGAGTCGAATCGTACGGCCGGCGTCAGCGTGAGCGTGAGGCTCGATGTTTATACGGACGGCCACGGCTGCCTGGTCTGCCCGGGCAGGCCTGATCTCAGTCTGCCCGTTAACGACCACACGGAAATGGAAGCCGCTCTGCGTCGCTTGTGGGATCGCGCAATGCGCGAGGCATCGAAGAGAAAGTACTTCAAACCCTGACAGCTGCAGACAGGGAGGGCTTACCCGGGCCAATGCTTTCAGACGACCCCGGAACCAGACATTTCGGCTCGTGACAATTGAACAGCCGTCACGGAGATGTGCGTCACTTGTGAATCGCCAGGCGCGGCGAGGTGCGCTTCAATTGGGCGATTCGCAAATTCGTGACGGCCGTGCGGCGGACTAACAGGATCTCGAGGCTGACGAGTCCCTGCAGGTGTACGAGCCCCGCGTCGGTCACAGCCGTTTCGTCGAGAACGAGCGATTCCAGCCTGGTCAGCCTCTTCAGACAGGCCAGTCCCGCATCGCTCACCCGCGTCCCTTTGAGGGAGAGATATTCCAGGCTGGTGAGACCCTGCAGGTATTCCAGCCCCGTGTCCGTCACGGGAGCTTCATCGAGCGCGAGTTCGCGCAGTCCCGTCAGTCCTTTCAGTTCCGCCAGCCCCGTGTCGGTCACACGCGTCTGGCTGAGAACGAGCGTGTGGAGGTTGGTCAGCCCCGCCAGGTGCGCCAAGCCCGCGTCAGTCACCTGCGATTTTGTGAGAACGAGGACGCGCAGGCCGGGCAACTCACGCAAGTGAGCCAGTTCGTCGTCGACCAGCCTGGTTCCGGACAGGCTGATCTCGAGCCGTTCCGCCCCCTCGTCCCGGCGAATCCGAACCAGTCCCCCGGCGCGAACGATCTCTCGCAGCGGAGCATATTTGACGGCTTGCTCCGCTGTCAGCAGTCGTTCCAGCGACTTGAAGAACAGCGAACCGTCGGTCGAAAATCCCGGCCTGATGAGGTCGCGCTGGAGCGAATGAGCTTCGTCGAGGAGCTGGTAGATCTTGTCGCGGTCGTTCCCGACGAGTTGAATCCGGGCGCCGATCTTGTCGAGTCGATCGAAGAGCCTTCTGGCGTCGCCGCGGCCGGCCAGTCGCAGCTTCTGCTTCTGAGTGTCGGTCAGTCCGCAAACTTGATCGACGATGGCGATCTTCTGCCGCAGCAGCGTATCGAGTTGCTCGTACCCGGCGGCCCGATCGGTCCCTTCGCCGAACGCCCGGTCGTAGACCGCACCCTCGGAAACCTCGAACTGTGGCTCGGGCAGCGGTGGGTCGTCAACCAGTTCGTCGTCGGCAGGATTGCCAGCCGCGGTCCGCGCCGAAAGGAGCACGAGCGCCGCCATGAGAACCCACACAGGTCCGGCGTATCGTGTCATCAACCGGCCGGGCATAGCATTCATGCGCCTGGTCTTCGGGCGGATCGGTATTTTCAGTCTACCATTGCCCAGTTTACCAATGACCAGTGACGGAATGAATCCTGGTCAATTCTCGGAGGCGGAGAGCGGGTGTATCCGTCATCACGGGTGTATCCGTCATCAATCGTCAGCCTCACTGAAGTAGTGATTCTCACGCCGAGAAATTTCGTTTAACCCCGAGCCAGCGGCGAGGCCCCGTGTGAACGGGCGTCGGACCACCGCGATTTGCGGCGGTGCCGGGCTCCGGGTTAAATCTAACCCCGACCAGCGTCTTCCGAGAGGAAATGGGGCACGTATTACTCGGAGTCTGTGCGCCCCATGCTGCCGGAACTGGCCAGCCGCCAACGCTTGACCCAAAGCATGGAGCGAACTTGCCTCACGAAAGCCCTCTCGCCAGTATTTCAAGGAATAATGAGTGGCAGTCACTTGGTAATGAGCCATGCTGGATACAATTTCGGTATGCAGCCCCTGTTCCCCGTTATCTGCGTCGCGTTCTCGGCCTTCTCTATCTGGCTGGGTGTGCGGATCTTCACCTGACGCTATTCGATGACATCGAATAGATAGAAGACGAATAAGAACGAAGGTCATCTGATAGCCCCGGAAGAAGGCCTCTGCGAAGAAGAAGGGATCGAGCGATGATCTACGGCGCAATCCGAGTCGCGAGGGAATGCGCGACGGAATGCCCGAACTTACTCCTGCTCAACATTGGAGTATGGGGCCTTCTGTGGCTGGGATTTCTCGACGCCACGATCTTCACCGCGATGGAGTCTGATCTTAAGAACGGCACGTCTGGATTCATCAGCGCCTGGGGAAAGTTCGCCTTCACCAGTCGTGGATTCGTGGTGCAGATCGCGTTTGTCTTTGGCTGCCTCACGCTCTTCACGATTTGCCGTGGAGCTTACCGGCAACTCTTCAGTTGAAGCTGACGGGTTTCTCCTGCTTTGCCAGGTGAATAGTCCCATTAATTTTTTCGGTTGATTTTCGGAGATTTGCCTCGCGACTTACGTCACGGCGGCTGGCACCGTTTCTGTCGAGTTAAGAGACGGTGGAATTCGGACGAGTGATCACTGTCAGCGGCCGGTCGTCCAGTCCCGCAAATCTCAGCTCAATTGCTCGCGGATGGGGCTATTTGCCGTCGCTGGTGTCGTCGTAACGTTTCTCGACTTCCAGGTCGATCGTCTTTTTTGGCTTGTCCTCGGCGGACAGGCACAGGCGGCGATCCGTGTCGACATCCAGATACCACCCCGGGCGGCCCACGGCTTCCAGCCGAAATCTGACCGTCTGAGTGATATTGTACTGATATTCACCCCTGCTTTTTGACACGGCTTGTTCCGCAGCTACGACCTTCCATTCGGTTTCTTTGCCGGGCGTTTTGCACAGCGTGAGTTGCAGTTGCGAGTCGTTCAGGGAATACGCCAGATACAGGCCGTCGAAGTCGCCTGGAATCGTTATGGATCTGCTCCCGATGCTCTCATATTTAATGTTCTTTCCGCGAATCCGCAGCACGACCGGATCGACGACTTCGAACTTTGCCAGGGGCTCGTCGATGGAGTAGCGCCGATGGATCCAGGATGCGATCGGTGCCGGAATCACAACGTCCCCATCGGGCTTGGCGGCAGATTTGATTTCCCAGAGCGAGTCGGGCAGTTTCACTTGTTCTCCCTCTTTCGACACCACTCCCGCCAGCCCGGTCCACTTTTCGCGCTTGATGGCAATGGAGAATTCCGCGTAGCAGGCGAACGTCGGGACAGCGGCGAACAACAGACACCAGAACGTGGCCAGGAGCTTCTGAATTGGGGGCCGCGACATGCCTTCCCTTTCTGCGAATTGCAAGCCTGACTGAATCGCGGCGGCCCCGCGGGAGTACCGAGATTATTTCCGTTGCTGACTCATCATTCGTAACGGGGGCGGCGATGAGGCGCGCGATTCGTCTGCAAAGCCGGTCTTTTTTCGAATCGAACGCGTTCCTGCGGTGCAAACGCACTCAGGGGTAGCCGTTGGCGGCGGCAGATCGTTGTCCCGCAGCCGTGGCAGGCCAGCCACAAGGGGGATCGATTCAGCCGGCATCAGGCGGGTCTGCCGCCAACTTTCGACTGATGTCGGCGGCTTTGGCCCAGATGCCCTCTGGGATAAACGAGAGCCGAGACGCGGCCAGGAGTTCCGCCGCGTCGGTAAAGGGGACTCGGCAGACCGCCTCAGTGTCTCCCTTCGAAATGCAGAATTCGGTCCGCGCCCAGTTCGGAAAGCCCGTTCGGTCGGGCGCCTCGGTCTCGAATCGGGCTTCGAGCAGGATTTCTCCCGAGCCAGGTTCGACGATCAGGTACCACTCCTCATCCGAGAATAGCGTGTGGGTTCCGTTTCCCAGGTGCGTTTCCTTGCCTTCCGCCATGTCGAACTCCTGATTCAATTACGCCAGCCAGCGGGGATGATCGGCTCCCCGGTCGTCCTGACCGCGCGTCACCAGTCGTGCGTTCCTTCCGTCGGCGTCCGCCACCCAGATTGCCGGGGGGCTGCCGGTAGCGGCGCGGCAGAAAACAATCTGCTTTCCGTCGGGCGCCTCGCTGGCGCGAAAGTCCCACACCGGCGGGTCGCTGTGCGTCAGAACGGTTCCGCTGCCATCCTGTGGATCGAGACGGCAGATCTCCGTCCCGCCGCGCGCCAGCTCCGGCTTGTAATCCCGGTTGAAATGATCGACGTCGGGACGCTTTGACTGAAATTCCCACGCCACTTTGGAATCGGGAAGTCGCCGGGGAAAGAGGATTGAGCCGTCGCGCGTCCAGACGGGGACGTTCGACCCACCGCCCCGTGTCATCGGATCACCGTAGGTAGCGGCGAACCACATCGCCTGTCCGCTGGTGACCACGCGGTGTTCGCTGCCGTCGGGGCGGCCAATGCAGACGTCAGCCCAGTCGTGCGCCGGATCTTTTCGGTGGAGACAATCGACATACACGATCCACTTGCCATCCGGCGACCAGTTAGTGCCGAAATACAGGTGGTCCTTCAGCGCGGCGATCCGGATGCGGTTCGAGCCGTCGATGTCGCTCGTGTAGACCTGATAACCCTGCGGGCTGGCCAGATGGAAGGCGACGCGCTTTCCATCCGGACTGAGGCTCAAGCCATAAGGCAAGCCTTCGCCGGCGCGGGTGAATTCGCGCGCGTCGGTTCCGTCGAGACGCAGGCTGTAGATCTGCCCGACCTTCTGGCGAACCACCTGCACCAGGAGGCGGTCGTTCCCCAGGAGCAGGGCCGGTGTGATAAACGGCGCCAGCCGATCCTTGGTACAAATCTCATCAAGTGCGCCGCTTTCGAGATCGTGCACCCAGAGATGTGTCGGAGTCTGCGTGTAGAATTCGTCGAATGGCCGACCCGGTCCATCGCGCCGCGGTTCCATGCTCAAAAAGAGAACGCGCTTCCCGTCGGCAAAGATCGACCCCGGCTGCCAGGTGGCCTGGCCGGGAACCTGGAAATCGAAGTAACGCAGCCGGCTGCCATCGGAATCGACGATCCCGGTTTTCCCCTGCGACGTGAACAGCAGCCGGGGATGTGCCGCCGACTCCCGATTTTCGGCGGCTGCTGCGCGCGCGCCGGCGAAACGAGCCAGAATCGGCGAAGCTGCGGCCAGCGCGAGAAAGTCGCGGCGGCGGAGCCTGGCCAGTGGCGGGAGGCAGATGCGTGATCGTTCGGGCATGGTCGCTTTCCGGAAATGAGACGCCAGTTCAGCAGTCATCATTCTGTTTCGCGCGATGGCTGGCAACCTGGATCGAGGAACTGCTGGAGTGCCTCATTCCACCGACTGTCGTCCCGGAATTCGATATCCAGATGTTTGGCGTTGAGCCGGAACTTCGTGATGGCAACGAGCAGCTCTCCGGCGAGACCCGGTACTCCTTCGCAATGTTCCGGACCGACTGCCTTGACCCATCGCTCGCCGACGCGGTGGCAGAAACACAACCGGCTACCGTCCCGCAAGCGCAGAACCGCCTCTGAGAACCTGGCGTCCGCCTCGACCGCCGACAGGGAAGTCTGCAGTGTTTCTGCATGCAACATGCCGCCAGTTTACCGACAGGGGATGCACAAATGAATCGATTCAACTCCGAGAGTCATTTCGCAGCCGTGGATGTGTCCGAAAGAGGCTGTCAACCGCAGCGCATCGCCGGGTACAATGAATGTGAAGAGGGCTTGTTCCACAGGCGCTGGCTTCTCAGGGAACCGCGCGGTCCGGGATCCCTCCTGTGGCCCGGCGTGGAGTTTGCAGGCCGAATGGCGGTTGCTTCTCGAGTATTATGAGGATGAACCAGTGAAACCTGCCGGCAAACCGAAACCCGACAGCACGCGAAGCGAATCCGATGCCTGTGGTTCGATCGACGTGCCGGCGGATCGGCTCTGGGGAGCGCAAACGCAGCGCTCGCTGCTCAATTTCCGAATCGGAGGCGATCGGTTTCGGTGGGGTCGCCCGGTGATCCGCGCGCTGGGGATCGTCAAGAAATGCGCGGCGCTCGCCAACGCCGAGCTGGGGCAACTTCCGCGAGACAAAACCGATCTCATCGTCCGCGCGGCTGACGAAGTGATTGCCGGGACGTGGGACGGGGAATTTCCCCTGGTCGTCTTTCAAACCGGCTCCGGGACGCAGACGAACATGAACGCGAATGAGGTGATCGCCAACCGGGCGATTCAGCTCGCCGGCGGACGCGTCGGGTCAAAATCGCCGATTCATCCCAACGACGACGTCAACCATAGCCAGTCCTCGAATGATGTGTTCCCGGCTGTCATGCATCTGGCCACTGTCGACGAGCTCGAAGGACAGCTCATCCCGGCCGTGCAGGCGCTGTGCGAC
>Ga0137463_1000130_pt1 | contig 28858 bp, 24 predicted proteins | sample EasRivERMGT800_2_FD_102333 | JGI IMG/M metagenome (GOLD analysis project Ga0137463, IMG submission 102333) | Soil microbial communities from meander-bound floodplain in the East River, Colorado, USA - East River MetaG ERMGT800_2 | ecosystem: Environmental > Terrestrial > Soil > Floodplain ...
CGTTCGCTTCGCCCACCGCTCTCGCCGGTTGATTAGCCGCACCACGAGCCAGATGCAGAAGGCTGCGAATACTACGCCCAAGGCTGCCCAAATCAGTTTGCTCATGCCCGTGATTGTACCGGGGCTGGCGTCGCGGCGCGAAGATCGGCTTCGCCCGGCCGATCAGGCGCGACCGAAATGTGTTCACAATTTACAGCGCCACGGTGGCGTGATAGGCTCGACGACGTTCGCCTGCCGAAGAATCACGGAAAACTTACGAAAGCGAATCGCTGGCTGGTGCGACGTCGTTTGTTAACGTGACCGGATTCATCTGCCAACACGGCTCATCCAAGGGGGGGGTCGCGATGCCGGACAAATGCTTATGCCGCCGTTCCCGGGATTTGCTGGCGCCAGTCTGCCTGTTTCTGGCCGTCTTGTTGCCGGGAGCAATTCCTCCGGCTCGGAGTGCTGCCGACGACCAGAAGCCCCCCGAAGCAAACGACCAGGCGCCCGCCGAAACGGAAGTGACGAAACAGCAGCGTGAGCAACGGCTCAGCGTGATGCGCGAGCACGTGAAGGAATTCAGCGTTGTGCGGCGCGTTGGCAGTGAGAGAGAGCAGGTCGAACTCCGTAGCGAGCCGCTCCTGCGATACAGCGATCAGCCGCGCGGCTTCGTCGATGCGTCGCTGTGGTGCTGGAAAAGCGAAGGCCGGCCTGTCGCGCTGGCGAAGGTCGAAATGGGTGTGGCTGCCGATAAAACCCCATTCTGGATGAATTGCGTGGCCTCGCTGGACGACGGTCCGATCAGCATCACGCTCGGCGGGTTTCCGTATCTGAGCACATTCAAGGCCGGGTTCGAACTGCAGAGAATTCCCCGCGGACCGATGCCAGAAAAAACAGCGCCGGCACGGCTCCGGCAGATGAAGGAGTTGATCGGCCGGTTCGCGGCGACGATTCACTCCAAACACCGCGACAACGCGCAACTGGTACCCGAGGAGCTGCGACTCCTTCCCAGTCCCGTGTATCGCTATGCCGACGACAAGCAGGATATTCGAGATGGTGTCATTTTCGCCCTGACGACCAATGGGACGAATCCCGCTGTGATGATCGTCATCGAACTGCGGCTCGGCGAGGGGGATTCGCCGGAATGGAAGTACGGGATCGTCAATATGACTGCGGACGAAGTCCATTTGCGCCTCGATGAGGTGGAAGTCTGGGTGGCGCTGCGGGGAGCCCCCCGCGAGACCTGGAACTTTTTCAGGTCACGGCGCGAAGAATAGGTCGCCAGCGGCAGCGACAGATCCGCGCGTCAGAATGACTGGGATTCATTTGCGCATCGACCGGCGGTAAACTGGCGGCATTGCCGGGTCGCCACTTGCTATCTGATGCCTTGGGAGTCGGCACACGAGGTCAGGATGGATTCGGATCAACTCAGTGGATTAGCGAAGAATCGAGGCCATGAAACTCATCCTTCCGGTTACGGTAGTGTTGTTTTTCCTCGCGGAAATCGGTTATGCGGGCGCAAAAAGGGAGATTCATGGCCGCGTGGTCGATGAAACTGGCAAACCTGTCGCCGGGGCTGACGTGACGCCTTTTTGGTCAGCGAATGGGCGACTCTATGATACGGATGGCACGCTTTACGACCTCAAATCGGCTGAAGGTCAGAAGACTTACGCAGCCAGCCTGGGGAAGATGTTCCCGCTGGGAGACGTAAAGAACCCCACGAAGACGGGGCTGGACGGCAAGTTCTCGATAGGCGTCGGCGATACCGTCCACCATCTTATGGCGATGGATCAGGCGCATGTTCGTGGAGGACTGGCGATCTTGCCGAAGGAAGATGGAAAGGGGATCATCGAAATCCGTCTGGAACGTCTAGTCCGTATCAAAGGTTCATTTGAAGGGCCAGCGATCGGTGAACGGCCGGGGGCCGACGCAATGGTTGTCGCAATGGTGCCCGACGATCCGACGCGCCCGCTGGACATGACACGGCTGGCCGTTTGTGGCTCAGTCGAATCTCGGTTTGAGATGTCGTTGCCGCCGGGGCGTTATGTCCTGAACGCCTACTCTCACAAGGGCGAAGGGGTCGAGATGGTTAAAGCGGAAGTCATCCCAGACAAGGAGATACTCCTGCCGGGAGATACCTCCGATATCGACCTTGGCGTCCTGCATCTGTCTCCGTATAAGCCGCCAATCACGACGAGGATCGAACGCGCCAAGGCCGCCGGTACGTGGGACGATTACACCAAACATTATGGTGAGAAACTGCCCCGATGGCATGTGATCGACGCTCGCGGCGTAAAGAAGGAAGTGCAGATTTCCGACTTCAAAGGGAAGTGGGTTCTGGTGTACTTCTGGGGTCTGAGCTGCAACCCTTGCCTGCGGACTGGAATCCCCAAACTGATGAAGTTCCAAGACGAGCACCACGCAGAGATCGAGCGATTCAAAATCCTTTCGATGTGCGTGGATGTCGATGACGATCTCAAATCTGTCGCCGACCTCGACAAAAGGCTGGAGCCGGTAGTGAAGCACGTTTGGAAAAAGCCCATCTCGTTTCCAGTCCTGCTTGACCCGACGTTCACGACGTGGGAACGCTACGGACTGACCTTCTTCGGCACCCTCATCTTGATCGACCCTGAAGGACACTTGGTCGAAGGAGATGAGGCTGTCCTGGCAGAAAAGTTGAAGCAGCAATGACCAGTGCCAGGCGCATCGCGGTGGCGCCAAACACGATCGTTGCGTCGCCTTCTGAAGCCGACCCGCGCAGGTCTACGTGTCGTGGTGTTCGGAAATCAGAACCGCGATCGTGTGTTTGGCATTCACCCTCCCAGCCGAGGTTCTCAGCCGATGCTGAAGGAATTGGATGTAGTGCGAGTCATCCGGTTGGCGGAGCCGGTGCGCCGCTTCACTGGCACCAAGGATATTGCCAGAGCACCGCGAGTCGGGGATGTCGGCACGATCGTCACGTTGTATGACCCCGTCAATCTCTGCGTCGAGTGCGTCGCAGACGATGGCATGACCGTCTGGCTTTCCGATTTCAGGGCCGATGAAGTCGAGGTTGTGTGGACAGTTCCGGAAGTCGGCGGCTGACGACCCTTTGGCGGCGTGGCAATCGGAAAATCGCAGCCCAGCGAAGCCGAGTCCCGTTGTTCGGAAGTCACAGCGCATATTCGATAACGACGATTTCAATAATGAGTGCGGCGAAGAGAAGACAAGCCGCAAAACAGCCACAGAGGGCATGGCGCGGAACGAATTCGGATCTCCGTTTGGCCGCAATGATCGCGACGACGCTGAAGAGTGCATCCACGGGAGCCCCAAAAGTGACGGCCATGAAACAGCTCGTATAGAAGGCGTTAAGCGACTCGGGATGCTGTCCGTGAAAGAAGGCGCGCATTGAGATGGCCAATAGTGCCGTGCACCACAGGCCGACAGAGACGGAAGTGAGTACCAGCCACGCAGATTGTGGAGTCGTCGCAGGACGGCTCCTATTGTCAGGGGCTGCGGAAACAGATTTTCGGGTGGTCTCACTCATGCTGCCATGATACGGGACATGCATGAATCGTGGCGAGCATGGTCGAAAGTGCGACCGCGCCGACATAATGGGATAGTAATCTGGAATCAACCGATCAGGATCAGCGGCCGCGCTCCCCGTGTCAGCATTTCAGAGATACCAGAGTCGCGTCAGCCCTGCCTGCCGTGCGACCGTTCTGGCACGGTTTCAATCCGACTGAATATCTGGAGACGGAGTAACTGGAGTGGAGTCGTAGACGTTATCCGGTTTGCGCCAGAGTTCGGTGTACCAGTCAAGGGCGTCGGATATTGGCTCTGGCCCAATGTGCCAGAGCCATGCCAACGGCAAATAGAACTGCTCGATTTCGTCAGCGACCGAATCCGGCAGCATCTTGCGCTGGTGCAACCACAACGCAGGACCAATGCCTAAGACGTACAAGACGGGCAGGCAGACCGCCAGCCCCACCGCCATCCACTTCGCCCACCGCTCCCGCCGGTTGATAATGCGCACGGTCAGCCAGACGCAGAACGCTGCGAAGGCCACGCCGACGGCTGGCAGGACGATGAGCATGGCGGGATTCTATTGCCGGGGACGACCAGATGGAAACGACACAGCCCCGTAGTCTTGTCGGGTTAGGCCAGCGAAGCGGCGACATTGGGGCCGTGTCTGAAACCACGATATCCAGCGGCAACGGAGCGGCCAACGGTCCTGGCCGGGCGCAAAAAGCACGGAAAATTTTCCCTACCTGAATTCCGGCCAGTTGGATTGCTGTCGAAAACGGGGTGTCACTGACACCCTGAAGTAGGGTTTTCCGGGGTCTTGCAGGGTCTTAGGCCGGTTGGCCAGAAAGTGCATTTCACACGGGAAAACGTGGAGATTCCTGCACTTTTCGGGTAAGCTGGGAGCACGCCGGAAAACGATTAAAAGTCCGTTGCTCTACCAACTGAGCTACGCCCTCGCGTAACGGCCGACGTTCGCAAGAAATGAAGAGACGCGGCGGGGTGGTGACGATAGCAGATCCGTAGCCGACCTGCCAGCGTCTGGAAAGTGATCGAACATCCGAAATCGGGCTCGTCAAACAGGGTTTCAGAACGACGACAACAGCACTGCTGCAAACGAGGTCCATCCGGGATGACGATGTCGTCTGAATTCGAGATCTCTGAATCAGTACTCAGCCAGGCGCAGACTCAGTCTGGCGAAATGCTGGCCGAGTTGTCGCGCCGGGGGCCGGTACTCGTGGTCTTTCTGCGGCACTCGGGCTGCACGTTCTGCCGGCAGACACTGGCTGATCTGTCGTCGTGCCGTCAGGCAATCACGTCGGCAGGGGTCACGATGACGCTCGTGCATATGGATCCCGACGCCGCGGCGGCAGCCTTGTTCGCCAGGTACGGACTGGAGGACCTACCGAGAATCAGCGATCGGGAACGGCATCTGTACCGCGCCTTTGAACTGGCGCGCGGCGGGGCGTCGCAAGTCGTCGGCGTACGGGTCTGGGGGGCGGGCCTGAAGAGCCTGTTGTCGGGAAATCTGCCAGGCGTTCCCGTCGGCGACGTGTGGCAGATGCCGGGAGTGTTTCTGCTCCACAACGGGCACGTGATCCGCGCCTTTCGGCACGCTACCAGCGGCGATCGACCCGATTACGTCGCACTGATTGCCGGTTCTTAGCAATGCACATCCAGCGCTCAAAAAACGTCGGGAAGTTCCGGGAGCGATTGAACAACTCGGGTCAGGAAGCGACGGCAACGTGGCACTGCGTGCGGCGATGCTGTAGCAGTGATGGTATTTGAACCCGCATGGCGCCGAATCTTGTCGCTGCGCGACCCGGCCGGTGCCCGCTGCACGCGGCCGGGCCACCCTCCGTGGTTGCGCAAACCCCGCTTCACGGATGCACCCGCATATACTCCCACCAGAAGAACCAGGTAACTGATTCGGGCCGTTCGGCTGCTAATTCCTGGATCGGATTGCACTCTTTTTCCTGTCGTGAGAGGATCAGCGTTCTTACCTGATTCCATTCGTCTGCTTCCAGATCCTCGGGAAACGAGCCGCGTGCGCCCTATTCATGGCTGAGATTCGCAGTACAGAGGAGAAGTCACGCCGCTCCATCGGCCCGGTCATCGGGGGGGTGGCGATGCTGATCGTCGTGATCCTGGCAATCGGACTGTTGCTCAACAGCCGCCGGGGAAAAGTTGGCGACCGAACCCCCAGGAACGTTGCTGCAGAGCGCCGGCTCGAACAACCGCCGGCCGTTTCTCAAGGCTATGTCGGCAGTGCCGTGTGCCGCGAGTGCCATACCGAGATCTGGGACCTTTACAAATCCCATCCGATGGCGCGGACCTTGAGCGACATCGGGTCTGCCGAACTCACTGAGGACTACGCGCGACAACCCGCCTTCTCGCGCGGAAATCGCGAGTATCTCGTGGAGCGGTCCGACGGAAAGGTGGTGCACCATGAGTTGCAGCGCGATGCCGGCGGCGATGTGATCTACGACCAGTCCGTTGAAGTCCGGTACGCCATCGGATCCGGGACGCACGGCAGGTCGTATCTGATCGACCGTGACAGCCGGTTGTTCGCGTCTTCGATCTCGTGGTATTCACAGCCGGGCCGCTGGGACCTTTCGCCCGGCTACGAATCCGAGGGACACAAGCGGTTTGAGAGACCGGTCGTCGATCGGTGCGTCGCCTGTCACGCCGGTCGCAGTGCTCCCGACCCAGACTGGGTCGACCGCTTTCAGCAACCGGCGATTCTCGAATTCGGCATCAGTTGCGAGCGCTGCCATGGCCCTGCCGCAGATCACGTCGCCCACCAACGATCCGCCGGTACCGGCGACGATCCGATCGTCAATCCGGCCACGCTGGCAGTTCCGCTGAGGGAAAGCGTCTGCAATCAGTGTCATCTGCACGGAGATGAGGAGCTGTTGCGTTACGGGCGAACGGACTTCGACTTTCGACCGGGGATGCACGTCGGCGATGTCTGGTCGATTCTGGTTTCCGAATCTGACGAATCGATGGCCACCGCCAGCCAGGTGCAGCAGATGCGCTCGAGTGGCTGCTACAAAAAGAGCGGTGGAAAACTGGGCTGCATCTCGTGCCATGATCCGCACTCGGTTCCCGCCCGTTCCGATCGCGACCAGTTTTATCGCCGGCGCTGCCTGGCTTGCCATCAAGAGACCGATTGCGCTGAACCTGTCAGTCGGCGGTTGATCAAGACCGCAGCCGATTCCTGCATTGTCTGTCATATGCCGCAATTTCCCGCGTCGGACCTCGTCCACCTGGCGCAGACCGAGCACCGCATTCCGCGGATTCCGGCGACATTAGACGCGAAGCGGCGCGTGGCATCACGGAAGGAACAGCGGGACCTGGTCTTATTCGATGAAGCGAACGCTCCACTGTCGGAACTCGAGCGGGCCAGGTTTCGGGGAGTTTTGCTGGCCAGAGAAGCCGAAGCAACCGGCGATCCCGACCTGGCCCGACGGGCGCAGCAACTGCTGGCACCGGTCGTGGCAGCAGCCGGCGACGATCGTCTCGGGGTCGATGCGCTCGCCGTCGCGCTGGCATTGCAGGACGACCTTGCCGCGGCCAAAGGCTACTGGCAACACCTCGCGCAGCTCCACCCGGTCCACGAAAGCACGCTGTTGTCCCTGGCGACCGTTTGCGAAATGCAGAGCGAGCCGCAACAGGCGCTCGCGCACATCGATCGACTCGTGGACGCCAATCCGGGAAATGAGCACTTCCGGCTGTTCCGTTCCCGTTTATATCTGGCATTGGGACGATCGCAGGAGGCGGTCGCCGAAGCCCGGCGGGCTGTCGAGATCAATCCCTCGGCGCCCGAATACTTTCGGCAACTGGCCGCAGCACTGCGAGCCGCCGGATTGGAACGGGACGCAGCCCAGGCTGACCAAACGGCCGCCCGCCTGGCCGGAAAATCGCAGCAACGGTGATCGACCGCACCGCTCATGCATCCCGTCCCTGACTTTCTTCTACTCTCGACTTTCTCCTCTCCCCTCTCTCGCGCAGCGCCGCGGGATTGAACCCCAGTCCCGATCCACCTACCATGACCCTCATCCCGAGCCTGATCTCGGGACGGAACTATTTGAAGGAGTCCTGGCATGTTGAAATCCACCCGACAAACCCTGGCCGCCGCCGCAGCCTGTTCGGCCGTGCTGGCCGGTTTATTGACCCTGACGGGATTCGGCCTGGCGGCCGACGAGCCGGCTGACAATCTTGCTCAATATTACGGGTTCGGGAAGCTCGAACTCTACAAGTTGCAGCAGCGCTCGAGCAACATGCTGGCCGCCGATCTGAACAACGACGGCCGAACCGACCTGATCCTGATCGACAACAGCAACAGCCGGCTCGATCTGCTCCAGCAGCGCGCCAAGCCGGAAGCGCCGGCCAAGGCGGGAGGCAAGATCAACGCCATCGAAAGCGACAAGCGCTTCGAACATAAGAAGATCGCCGTCGAGCGCGAGGTGGGCGCACTCACGATCGGCGACTTCAACTCCGACGGACGCAAGGACCTCGCCTGGTTCGGCAATCCCGATCAATTGACCGTCGCCTATCAGTCGGCCACCGGCGAGTGGACGAATCGCAAGCGGGTCCGTCTGGCGGACGTGGCGGGGACGAGCTGGATCATGGCTGCCGGCGATTTGAACAGCGACGGCAAGGACGACCTGGTGGTGCTCGGCAAGCACGACACGTTCGTCCTGTATCAGCAGGCGGCCGGTGAACTGGCGACTCCCACCCGGCTGATGAACACTGGCGAGGGGTTGGGCCTGGCGCAGATCGCCGACCTGGATGGCGATGGCCGGAACGACCTGTGCTACGTTTCGGCGAGCGATCAGGACCGTCCTCTGTGCGTTCGCCTGCAGACTCCGGAAGGCCGGCTCGGCCCCGAATTGCGGTGCGAGCTCCCCCGGTACCGCGGCGTGACGGTGGCAAACGTCGACGACAAGCCGGGCGCTGAAATTCTGGCGATCGAAGCGCAAACCGGGCGGGTCAAGATTCATCAATTGCAGCAGCAGGCTCCCGAACCAGGTGAGCTGGCCGGCCAGTTGATCCAATACGGCTTCGGCGCACCGGGCGGCGGCAAGAACCGCGATCTGGCGACCGGCGACGTCAATGGCGACGGTCTGGTCGATGTGGTCGTCAGCGACCCCGAAGCGGCGCAGGTGATTGTCTTCCTGCAGCATCGGGGCTCAGGCCTCGACCTGGGGAACTCGTTCCCGGGCCTGATGGGGACCGAACAGGTACGGCTCGGCGACGTCAACGGCGACTCAAAAACCGACGTGGTCGTCTTGAGCACGCGCGAGAAAACGATCGGCATCAGCCGGATGGAAGGGGGCCGCCTGACCTTTCCCGAGGGAGTCCCGATCGACAAGGAGCCGCTGGCGATCGATCTGGTTGATCTGAACGGCGACAAGCATCCCGAAATCGTGTTTGTCGCGCGCGAAGCCGCCGCCCGCGCCGGCGCGACGAGCAAGTACGTGCTGCAGGCGCTGACTTTTGCTGGAGGCGAATGGCGGACCTTCAAATTCGGCGATCACGACGCGCTGCCGATCTCTCCCAAGGGCACCCCCGAGCGACTCACGGCGCTCGATGCCAATCACGACGGCCGACCCGATTTCCTGATCTTTGCCGGGAACGACCGTCCGCCGTTGTTTCTGCTGACGAACGCCCTGGGGGTGCCGGTGGAAGTCGCTTCGGCGGAAGGGGGATTCGGGCTGGGAACCGTTGCCGCCGGCGGGCTGTTCGTCGGCCAGCTCGACAAACCGGTCATTCTCGTTGCGCAGAACAACTTCGCCCGCAATGTGGCTGTGGGCGACAAGAACCAGTGGCAAGTCCTCGATCAGTACAATGCCGCCGAGGCCGAAGCCAAGATCGTGGGGGCCGCGACGCTCGACCTCGACGGCCTGCCGGGCCGCGAAATTGTGCTCGTCGATCAGGGGGTCAAAAAACTGCGCGTGCTCCGAAAAGAAGAAATGGTCTATCGTCCCTGGCGCGAGGTTGATATCGGCGCCTTTCCGTACCGCTCGACTCAGGTCGCCGACCTGAATGGCGACGGCCGCGACGACCTGTTGCTGTTCGGTACCGGCAAATTTGGCGTCTTGTACGCCGGCCGCAGCGATCCGCGCCTCAAAACGCTGGCCACGTATGAATCCAAGCTCGAGAAAGTTCGCTTCAGCGATCTGGCGGCAGGCGATCTGAACGGCGACGGGCAAATGGATATTGCCGTCATCGACACCCAGTCGCAGATGATCGACATCCTCAATTTTTCCCCCACCGCGGGGCTAAGGCATGCCGTGCAGTTCAAGGTCTTCGAGGCCAAAGGGGTCGTCAGCGACGAACGGACCGGGAACGAACCGCGCGAAATGGCAATCGCCGACGTGACCGGCGACGGCAAGCTGGACCTGATCCTCTTGAGTCAGGACCGCGTGCTGGTCTACCCGCAGGATGACGGCCAGCCCGACGCGCAAGCCGCCGCCGATCAGCCCGCGAAGTCGCCCTGACGCAACTTGGGGGAGTGCGGCGATTTCACACCGTTTAGCCGCCGGGCGCAGCCCGGCGCTGAGTGTCTGTCGCGCCCTCACGCGGGGCAAATAGCGCCACTCGCGCCAATCCCAGCCGATTTGCCCAGAACTGCACCAGCACCCACAGCGTGGCCAGTCCGTATCTCAGGCTGCGGCGGAAATTAATGCTCGACGCCTCGGCGAAGTAGCGGACCGGCACGGGGATGTCGGCAAGTTTGAAACCGAACGTTACGGCCTGTGCCAGGAACTGGCTGTCGAACACAAAATCATCGGAATTGCGCTCGAACGGAATCGTTTCCAGCACCTTCCGCGAGTAAGCCCGGAAGCCGCTGTGAAAATCGCCCAGGTTCTGGCCGAGCGCGATGTTTTCGATGATCGTCAGAATCCGGTTGGAAATGTATTTGTAGACGGGCATCCCGCCGGCCAGCGTTTCGGCCCGCGTGCGAATTCGCGATCCCAGGACGCAATCGCTGATTCCCAGGCGCAGGATTTCCACCGCCACCGGGATCAACCGGCTGTCGTACTGGTAGTCGGGGTGAATCATCACGATGTAGTTGGCCCCCGATTCGAGCGCCCGGCGGTAGCAGGTTTTCTGGTTGCCGCCGTAGCCCGTGTTGCGCTCGTGAACGATCACCGTCAGCCCGAGCTCGCGGGCGACGGCGACGGTGTCGTCGCGGCTGCAGTCGTCAACCAGGACGACTTCATCGACGGCGCCCGGAGGAATGTCCCCCACCGTCTGCCGCAGCGTCGCGGCCGCGTTATACGCCGGCATCACCGCCACGGTGCGGAATTTGTCCGGGGCCGGTTCGGGAATGAACCGGGCCAGTGCGTTCTGCGCTCGTGCTTCATCGACTGACGACATGCTCACCACAATACGTGATCACCGGTCCGCGCGCGAAAGAAAAACCGAATGGCCGGGCAGAAATCGACCGAAAAGTCTGGCCCGTGCGATTCGTTCGGAATTGACCGCGCCGTAAACCGATCGACACATCGCAAATGGAGCCGAAACTAAATCCTCTCCCTCCCCACTCCGTGGGGGAGGGCCGGGGTGGGGGGGGCGAGGGCCGAATGACGCTCGCACCCCCATCCTGACCTTCCCCCATCAAGGGGGAAGGAATTCTCTAATGACCATCAGAATGGGACGCGATCGTTTTTGTTCCATTGACTGCGCAGCATGGCCGGTCAGTCGTGCAATCCGAACAGCCGCTTCAGCGCGTTCATGAGCCCGTGCGGGGTTCCCGCCTGGGCCTCGTCTCGCAGCGCCTCCAGCGGCGGATGCAGAAGTTTGTTGACGAGTTGTTCGAACGAGCGTTCGATGTCAGCGCGGTCTTTTTCCAGGTGCGGCAGGCGGGCAAACAGGCGGGCGAGCTCGTCGTCCACGATGCCGTGATGATGCTCGCGCAGCCGCTTGATGATCGGCCCGGTGGCGCGGTGATACAGCTCGGCTTTGAATTTTTCGGTTTCGTGGTCGACGATTTCGAGGGCCCGCGCGACTTCGTGGGTGCGCGACTTGCGGTTCTCGGCGCACACTTTTTCGAGATCGTCGATGCAATACAGGTAGACGTCGTCATCGAGATCGTTCACGGCCGGCTCAAAATCGCGCGGCACCCCCAGATCGAGAATGAACACCGGCTTGGGCCCGCTCCGGGCGCGGACCCGTTTGAAACGTTCGACGTCCACCAGCGGCGGGGAGGCGCCGGTCGTACTGACAATCACGTCGGCGGCGGCAAGCCAGTCGTCGAGGCGCTCGAAGGGGCGCACCACGCCGCCACACTGCGCAGCCACCTGCTCGGCACGCTCCTGCGTGCGGTTGGTCACCAGCACCTGCCGCGCCCCGGCGTCCTGCAGGTAACGCAGCGCCTCGATCGCCATTTCTCCGGCGCCGATCACCAGGACAGTTTTGTCGTCGAACCGGTCGAAGATGCCGCGGGCGAAGTCCCCCACCGCCAGGCTGGCGATGGAAACGCGTCCTTCGGCGAGGGTCGTTTCGGTGCGCACCCGCTTGGCGACATTCAGCGCCCGCTGAAAGAGGGCATTGGTCAAGGGACCGCTGGCGGCATGGTCCTGCGCCAGGGAGTAGGCCTCCTTGACCTGGGCCACGATCTGCGGCTCCCCCAGCACCATGCTGTCGAGGCTGGAGGCGACCTGAAACAGGTGCCGTACGACGTCGGGTCCGCGCCGTTCGAGCAGCTCGTCGAAGAATTCGTTGACCGGCACGTGGTGAAATTCGGACAGGAACCGGGCCACGTCCTGTTGCGAGGGAACGTGGGCGGCATCTTCCTGGGCCGCGTAGACTTCGATGCGGTTGCAGGTCGAAAGCACTACCCATTCGCTGCTGGGGAACGCCGAGCGCAGCGCAGCGTAAGCTCCGGGAATCTGCTCACGCGAAAACGCCAGGCGTTCGCGGATGCCCAGATTGGCCGACTCGTGGTTGCAGTAAACGACTTGCAGGTTCAAAAGACGAATTCCCGTTTCATCAGTAATCGCAGACGCTCTCGCGAACTCGCCGCATCGACACTAGACAGGGGAGTCAACTGGCCGCCGGAAGCATCGGAATCTTCCCATCGTAGAGTGACCCGCAGAGAAGTCTTCTCCCTCCCCCCTTTGTGGGGGAGGGCCGGGGTGGGGGGGCCGCGTCGATTCACGCTCCCACCCCCATCCTGACCTTCCCCCATCGAGGGGGAAGGAATTCTTTGTCGGCGATCAGATTGTGGCATTTCAGGACTTATGTATGCTCCGCTGTTCCGCGAGCGGCGGGAGAGCGCCGCGCCCGGTCCCCGAATTCGAGTGAATTTTCCCTGTCACAAGCTGCAGACCGAGGATGGTCAGCAGCACAAAACCGCAACCGTAGAGGGTCAGCCAGGCCACCTGGCGCCCGGTCGGCGCCTGGTGCGACAACAGCTTCACGAACAGCGCCGCCAGGATCAGCCACACGACGCCGCTGGTAATGACTGCCGGATCGATCAAACGCATCGGACTTTTGCCGGCGGCCGGCGTCATCGCCAGAAATAGCCCGCTGGCGAATCCCAGAGTCAGCAGCAGAAACGTCAGCATCGCCGACCAGCGGTTGACCTGGGCCAGTTTCGCCAGGTTCGGCATCTTCAGTCCCGTCGATTCGCTGTGACCCGTTTTGAGCCGGTGGTGCTGAATCAGGTACATCAGTCCCGAGAGAAACCCCGAGGCGCCGGCGACCATGCCGAACAACAGGCACGCGGCGTGCAGCAGCCCCCACCGCCTGCGAGCCAGTTCGGCATTCAGCGCCGTATTGGGTTCGAGGTTCAAAAAGTAGGCGCTCGAGACCATCAGCAGCACGACCGGCAGGGCAAATACACCCAGCGCCAGGTCGGGCTGAACGAGCGCCAGAAACAGGTACACGAGCACCAGCACCCAGGCCAGCACCAGCATCCAGTCGTGCGTCGATGCCAGGAGCGGCGGCAAATGCGTCTGCTGGCTCCGATTGAGCAGGTACAGCGTATGCGCCACAAAGCCGGCCACGCCGAACCCGATCATCACAAACCGGCCCAGCCCCGTTCGCCGCCGCAGCCTGGTCAGCTCCAGCGCAAAGGCGACCAGGTAGCTGGCCAGAAAGCAAAATACGGTGACATGCCACATGGGCAACCGGTCCGCGGCGACTTGGAAACAGGAAGACAGTCATCCCTGATTATAGCCGCGAACACCGCCCCGAGGTCAGGGCCAAAGCCATCGGTAAGTAGACAAGTCAAAACTCGCGGTGCCAAATCTGATTCCTTCCCCCTCGATGGGGGAAGGTTAGGATGGGGGTGGGAGCGTCATTCGGCATTCGCCCCCCACCTGGGTTTGCCGGAGAGCTACCGCCGTCAGCCTTAATCCTCGCTCGCTCGGCGGCCTCCGTTGCTTCCCACGGAGTGGGGAGGGAGAATGTTTGTTTTCGGCTCAACCTGTGACGTGCAGATATCGATGGCCCAAAGCCACTCTGACCGAGGAACTCCCGCGGGGACTCCCGGCATTCTCCTCACTGTTCACTGGTCTTCCGCTTCGAGGCCGTACTCTTCAATCTTTTTGTGAAGTGTGTTGCGATTAATTCCCAGCCGGACGGCTGCTTTGGTCTGCACTCCCTGGCAGCTCTTGAGGACCTGCTGAATCAGCTCGCGCTCGACCAGCGAAACGATGCGCTCATAGAGATTCCCCGCCGAGTCCCCGGCACCGGTCATCCCCTGCGCGACCAGCTCGCGGCACAGCGTTTCAGGGTTGCGCGTCCCCGCCCGTGAGATCCGTACCGGCGTCCCCCCCCGCACGTGCTGCGGGAACAGATCTGCACTCAAATGCCCGTCGCGCGAAAACACGATCGCCCGCTCGATGTAGTTCTGCAGTTCGCGCACGTTTCCCGGCCAGGTGTACCGCACCAGCGCTTCGAGTGAATCATCGGCGATCGTCGAGATCGAAACATTGTTCGATTCGGCGTATTTACGGATAAAAAAGTCGGCCAGCAGCGGGATATCGCCCGTGCGCTCCCGGAGCGGCGGGAGATAGACCGGCACGACGTTCAGCCGGAAATACAGGTCGTCGCGGAAACGCCCGGCCTCGATTTCGTCGAGCAGATCGCGGTTCGTCGCGGCCACGACGCGGCAATCGACGCGAATCGTCCGGTTGTCGCCCACGCGCTCGAATTCCTGCTCCTGGAGCACGCGCAGGAGTTTGACCTGGAGCGTGTAGCTGACGGAATCGATTTCGTCGAGAAAAATCGTCCCGCCATGTGCTGCCTCGAAGCGCCCGGTCCGGTTCTCGACGGCGCTGGTAAACGCCCCTTTGACGTGCCCGAACAGCTCGCTTTCCAGCAGACTCTCGCTGAGCGCGCCGCAATTGACTCGAATATAGGGGCCCGCCGCCCGAGGGCTGAGCTCATGGATCGCCCGCGCGATCAGCTCCTTCCCGGTTCCGGTTTCACCCGTGAGCAGCACGGTCGCCGAACTGGCGGCTACCTGCCGTGTGACCCGATAGACTTCCTGCATCGCCGGACTGCGGCCAATAAGGCCCGTCAGCCCTGCGGTTCCCTCTGCAACAGTTGCCACGCCTGCCCACCGTCATGCCTGCCGGCTTGCCCGCATTCACCGTGAATGCCCATCTGGCTTGCTGGAATGCAATTATTATAGGCGACTTGTGGCCAATGAGAAGTCGATTGCGCTCCACTTGTGATGAAAATAACGGAAAACACAGTAATCTATTGTTTTGCTTGCAAATCATCTGCCTGCAAACCGTGCTTTCTGCTTCGATTGTACGCCGAAATCGAAACGGAATGCTGAAATGCCAGAAAAGCGCGTCTGGCGAACCTCCGCAGAGAGAATCCCCCTGCGGATAAGACCTGCCGGTGCGAGATCCAGAACACTGTACAGGTCACGACGAAGAACAAGGCCTGCAGTGCTGCCGACCCACGGCTGGCCCAGCGGCTGCGGCAGTGACGCAGCCGGGCCAAATGCTCGGATTGGAATCGAACGTGCATCGCCTCGTCGCGCAGGATCTGCTCGCACACGCGCCGCAGCACAATCGACCTCGTGGCACCGCGCAGCGCGGCATAATAGATCGTCGCGATCAACTCGGCCGTCAGCAGAACGCAAATCGCCAGTTCGAGTCCCGCGAGATGACGCAACTTGCGGAACACGCCATTCGACCATTGCCGGCGCAAACGTGGGATTCCCGCCCGATCGAGGACCCGCCCGAGGAGCGCCGCGTGCCGGTGTTCTTCCGCAATGAACAGTTGCAGCGCCGCCGGGTATTCGGCATCTCCCGTTCGTGCGGCATAGCGATCGGCTTCGCGCCGAATGTGGCGGCCTTCGCCCGTCTCTCCCAATTGAAAGATCTGAAGCGATTTCGCAACCGATTGCCGCTCGGCGGGCGTGAACTCGACTCCCGTCTCCCACGGAATCGCCAGCAGCCGCGTGCCGTTGTACGCGAAGTACTCGCACCACGCGCGCGATGTCCGCACCTGTCGCACGACCGGAAGCCTGCGGCGCACGACCGCGGGATTGATCGCTGCGGGGGTGAGTGCCGCAGGGAAGTGACTCATCGCTCTTCTCTCCTCTGCCAGAGTCAGGTTTTCTCACTGCGGCAGGCCAGGCCGACCGATGCCTCAGGGAGAGGCAAAGCGACGAGCGCCCGGCGGACCGCCTCGATTGTTTCGTCGAGAGTCGATGTTCCGGCCGTCAGGCCGACGATGCGGCAGCCGCGAAACCACTGCGGGTCGAGATCGGCGGCGGTTTGCACGTGAAACGCGGGCACTCCCCGATCGCGACAGAGCGCCGCCAGTTCGCGCGTGTTGTTGGAATTCCTGCCGCCGACCACCACCACGGCGTCGACGAGCGGCAGCAATCGCACGACGGCGTCCTGCCGGTCGCGCGTCGGCTGGCAGATCGTGTCGAGATAGCGGACGTCGGCGGACGGGTTGGCGGCTCGAATCGCCGCATTCACTTCGGCAGCCAGCCGCGGGGGAGTCGTCGACTGGCAGACGATGCCCAGCCGCTGCTGCGAATAGGTTCTCACAGCCTCGGTCCCGGCGACAACCTCTCCCGACGGCAGGTCTTCGAGAATGCCCCGCACTTCGACGTGCCCCGGGCGCCCGATGATCAGCACGTGCCGCCCCTCCGCCGCGAGAAGCTGCGCCGCGCGGTGCACCTTCTGCACCAGCGGGCAGGTGGTATCGATCAATTGCTTGCCCGCCTGTTCGAGCCGGGTCCGCTCGCGATCGCTCACGCCATGCGCGGTGATCATCACCAGGGGCGTGTCGGGGAGTGCGTCGCGAGCGGCTTCGGGTTGAGTGTGAAATCCGCGGGCCGCCAGCCGCACCAGGACCGCCTCGTTGTGGACCAGCTCGCCATGGATCGTCACGGCGGCGGGATGTCGGGACTGGTCGGCTGCCGCCAGCGCGTCGCGTACGCCGAAACAGAACCCGAGAGCTTCTGCCAGAATCACCTGCATGGTTTTTCCTTTCCGCGGAACGACGGATCATCAGCACACGAACGCAGTCGTCCAAATATCCAAAAAAGTCATGGTCCGGCGACGAGCTCCGAGAAGTCCTACTCCCCTCGCCCCTTGCGGGCATAGGTAATTACACAAGTCAAAACTGGAGCTGCCGAAATTAATTCCTTCCCCCTTGATGGGGGAAGGTTAGGATGGGGGTGGCGAGCGTCAATCGACATTCGTCCCCCCCACCCCGGCCCTCCCCCACAACGGGGGGAGGGAGACTGTTGAATTCGGCTCAAACTGCGATGCGTAGATGCCATTGCCCTCGAGGGGAGAGGGGAACACGAATTGCGAATGTCGCGTGAGCGTGACATTCATCCATCGACGGACCAGCAGTTCAGGCTGTGTCTGACCCGAGCCACTAACCGCAGCGGATCGTGGCTCTTAACGTGTAATACTTTGTAATACAAAGTTAGTGGCTAAAGTGTTTGACAATTCCACTGGCAATTGTGCAATCAGGCCGGCGACCAGCCTTTGAGCAGCCCTTTGCCGGCGACGCCCGGGGCATCGGCGGCTTCGGCCGCGTCTGCAATCACCCGCTCGAGCGCCTCGATGTATTCCAGAAACCGCGCTCTGCCGCTGGCCGTGATCCGACAGAGCGTCTGCGGACGATTGTGCTTCGTCCCCTTCCAGACTTCGACCAGCCCCGCCTCCTGCAACACCTTGAGATGGCGGTTAAGATTCCCGTCGGTGAGCGAGCACAGCTCCTTCAGATCGCCGAACAGCAATCCCGCAGGATGAGCCATCAGCGACGCGAGCATCCCGAGCCTCGCTTTTTCGTGCATCACCCGCTCGAGGCCGGCGTAGGCAAAACGGCCCGATTCGGACTGGCGGTCTGCCTTACGCGGCGCCATGGTCGCGCTCCAGCGTCATGTACAGCACCAGGGCCGACAACAGTTGGCCCCCGCCGAAGGTGATTCCCATGGCCCAGGGGGAGAATGCCCGTTCCCCCTGCCCCCACACCAGGACCGCCCCCCCGCACGCCAGAAAATAGACCGCGACCCACACGACCTGCCGCGGCAACAATCGGCTCGAAGCGAAAATCCCCAGGCTGAACAGAACGCCCCACAGCCCCGGCAGGACCCACGCCGCAGCGGGGGCACACAGCGCCAGGATGCAGGTGACGACCGCCCCGGCCAGGAGCGACGGGAGAAACTGCTCGACCGCCAGCCAGGTCAACCTCGCCGCGGTGGGTGAAGCCGACCGGCGGCAGCGAATCGTCATTTCGAGCGCCGTCGCCGCCACGCTGATACCCGCCGCCGCGACCCACAGCAGCAGATAACCCCGCAAATTAGTAGTCGGATCGGGAACGAGCGCCGGCTGGAGCAGGGCCGTCGCGACGGCGACGAGCGCCGAAAAGGCTGCGATTGCCGAGCGATACCCTCGGAACGACTCGGACCGGGCAATCTGCAACCGGATTTCAGAAACCTGGGCCAGCGCTTCGTGCAATTCCATGATGAAGCCTCGCGATCACGATCCGGCGGCTACTCACTTTACAATGCAAAGTATAAATCGGTTCCCGCACTCCGTCAAGTGCGGAATTGCCGGGCCGGTTTCGCGGAGGGTCACTGCGACCATCCTGGGAAAGCGATCACCGGAGAATCGACCACCCAGCCATGACGAGCTACGGCAAAGATGGAAAGACGAGCCACTAAATCGACGCGGCAATTTGCGACTGGAAAATCAACAAGACAATCCCGGCGACGATCTCTGTGATCCCAAAGATCAGCAAACTGACATCGAGGTACATGTCTAGCTGCGGTGGACCGCTGTTGACGTCCCTCTTCATGGTCCTGTTGCAAAACTCCCGCATTTCATCGGACATCTTCGCCCATTCATCCACTGTGCGCTGATTGATTCTTGCAATCGACTTCCGCTGAGACATCACGACCTGGAGCATCACCGCGCCGACGATCAACAAGACCCACGGGCCCCACCGAATCAATAGCAGGGCCGTTCCTCTCATCGTACTTCGTGCCCTTGAGTCTTCGTGGTGACAAATGCGTCACTGCGCGTAGTCAGCCGGCTTCTTCCCTTTCACGTAGCCGTTAAACTTGAACGGCGTCGGGTGAAACTCGCCGACGATGTCGACGTTTGAGTCGGGGGTGATTTTCTCTTCCCAACCCAGGCCCCAGTAGGTCGCGTTGACGAGCAGTCGTCGCAGACCGGCGCTTTCCAGATCCTGCGACGCGCCCATCGTCGTCGTGAAGATGCGATTCGTTTTCCCCTTGCTGCCGGTATATGTCTTGATCCAGGCCACCGGCATCATCGGCTCGTTCTGTTTTCCCTCGACCGGTTTGTCTTCGGCCTGCATCCCTTCCAGCACCTGCCCCAGCACCAGCGGTTTCGAATCTCCCGGCAGCGGCAACGTGACGCCGTACACGTCGGTCGGTCCCCAGATATCGCCGTCCTTGATCCCCCGCACGATCGGGTGGCTCCGCTGATCCTCGGCGATGATCCCGCGCGTGCTCTGCTTGCCGTGGCTGCCGTGGTGCGAGATCCACGTTTCGCCCAGCACCTGCCGGCCGAAGCCCCCGTCCCAGCCTTCTTCCTTGCTCATCCAGGTGTAATTCTTGAACTTCGATTTGCCGGCGAGATTGAAGGCGTGAGTGGCTGTCCGCAATCCGATCATCGGCTTCCCCGAGTTGACGTAATCGACGACGTGCGCCAGCTGATCGTCGGGCAGGTTGCGGAACCGCGTGAAGATGATCATCAGGTCGGCGGTGGCCAGCGCTTCGAGCCCGGGAATGTTGTCGTTGACGTTCGGATTGATTTCTCCTGAATCCCTGTCGATGGCGAACAGGACGGTGCATTTGAAGCCGTGATGCTTCGAGAGGATTTTGGCCAGTTGCGGCAGCGCCTCTTCGGAGCGGTATTCTTCATCGCCGCTCACCAGCACGATATGTTTCCCCTTCCCGGGCCCGTCCCCTCCGTCGAGCACGATCCAGGCCTGTTCCGCGCGGCTTGAATTACCCAGCAGGCACAGGCCGGCGATCATGGTCACGATCCCACGTTTCAGGCACAAGCGAGCAAACAGCACGGTAATTGCCTTTCCAGAAGCAGAGTTCGGATTGCCGTATTGGATTCGAGGCCCGGCGCTCTAGGGCAATTCAATGCCCTCCATTCGCGATCTCTGGCCTGTACTTCCTGGTGTCGCTGAAGCGTTCGAATCAATTTTGGGGTCGCGCGGGCCTCACTGGCCGCGCTCTAGTTTAAAAGACGCGTTCCGATTCTACGTGAAGCGCGGTCGATTCGAAAGCTGACCCCGTGATGCTTCCGAGTCACTTCTGAAAATGATCCCGACCCGGAATTGCACGGGCCGGCAGGGGACTTCGAAGCGCACCGGAGGTCAGGTCTGAAGAGATCGCCCGGCGATCAATTCTCGAAATTTGCTGAGTGGGAAGTGGATTCCGTGTCTTCCCGGATGAGGCCGCGCCGTGAACCTTCCACGAGTTCCACCGTGGCATTCACGGGCAAATCATCCACAGTCGTCCTGGCCCCGGAGGGCCAGTCGACGGTCAGTTTCGAAACCTGGTCCGCCTCGCCGAGGCCGAACTGGAGCATCCGCTCATTGCTGGCCATGTAGCCGTCGCCGGCAACGAGTTGTTTCGTCCAGGAACGTCCGGGCACGGCCACCGTGACAATCGAGCCGATTGCATCGCGGGAAGTCGAGGTGGCATGCAGCCGGACGTTGAGAAACCGGCCCACGCCTGTCGATTGATTCGTCACCAGCGCCGCCGGCTGAGCGATGTTGGAAACGACGAAGTCCATGCGACCGTCCCCGTTCCAGTCGAGTCGGGCCAATCCGCGACCGCGGTACTCTTTCGCGAAGTATGGGCCGGCGTCAGCGGCCAGCAGCTCATCGAACCGCCCGCCGCCGAGATTCCGGAAGAATTGGGGTCGCATGTGATATTCGTCCACGTGGCCGTTAGTCGCCACGAGATCCGGTTTGCCGTCCAGATCAGCGTCGAGAAACTGCGTCCCCCAGCCGATGAACGGCCAGCTCGGGGCGCGCAGGCCCGATGTTCGGGTGGCGTCGATAAACAGACTGGCTGCGTCCTGAAGATAGAGAGTATCCGATTCGTTGCTGAACGTCGTAATAAAGAAATCGAGCCGTCCATCGCCATTGGCATCGTCGGCGGCGATTCCCATGCTCCCCATCGCCAGTCCATCTTCGTTAAAGGCCACGCCGGCGTGCAATGCGTCGTTGTTCAGGCGCAGATTGAACCAATCGTCGGAGCGGACGTTCTTCAGGAGAAAATTCGGAACCTGATCGTTGGCAATCAACAGGGAAGGGCGTCCGCGTTCATGCAGGTCCGCCGCCAGGATGCCCAGTCCTTTGGAGTGCTCATGCGGCTCATCAACGGCGACCGACTCGAACGTCCCGTCTTGGCGGCTGATGTGCATCCGGTCGGGAAGCCCGTCAAAAACGTTTGGCGAACAGGCCCGGCCCTGGCAGATCCGCTGATAGATTCCCGGACCGGTCAGATATGTCACGTCGAACAAGTCGGGAAATCCGTCGGCGTTGAGATCGACGATGACACAACTGGCAGTCCACGTTTCTCCCGAGAGTCCACTGCGGTCGGTGACGTCGGCGAACGTCCCATCGCCGTTATTCGCGAACAGGCGGTTACGACCGATATTCGCCACGTAGAGATCGGGAAACCCATCGTCATCGAAATCACCGGCGGAACAGCCCTGGCCGAAGCCCCGGTCACCGAGTCCGGCCTGCAGCGTGACGTCGGTGAATGTCGCGCCCAGGTTCCGGTAGATGCGGTCGAGATACCGGTCCGACGGGGTGGGCACCTCGGCGTCGTGTTCCCATTCCGTCCCATTGGTGAAGTACAGGTCCGGCCGACCGTCTCCGTCGAAATCGAGCACGGCGACTCCGCCCCCGGTCTGTTCCTGCATGCGCACGCCGCTGGTCGCCAGGTCGGGACCGCTGAAATACACGAAGTCGATTCCAGCCGTGGCCGCTTCGTCAATAAATTTTACCGTCGCGCGACCCGGCGGCGGCGTGGTTCGGTCAAGCACGCCGGAGCGGAGCGCGCCGATTTCCGGATGCGCCGCGATCGCCGGAAGCAGCGCACGGTCGTCAGGAAAAGACGAAAGATCGTAACGCAGCGCCAGGTTGGCCGCATCGACCGTGAGCGGGAGGTCATCGTTCAGTTTTCCCGCCAGTCGCGCAAAGACCTGCCCGGGCCAGGCGGCGTCCGGGAATTGCTTCTCCGCCGCCAAAGCCCAGGCGCAGGCTTCCCAGACCCGGCCCATCTGCTCGAGCAGATCGGCTGCCTGCTGGAAATGCTTCTCGCTCTGGAATTGAGTCCGGACGGCGCCGTCGAGAGCCTGCGTCAATTGAATCAGTTGATCGGCCCTGCGCCCGACTTCGTCTCCCGACGGTTCGCCGAGCGCCGTCAGAACCTGTCCGAGCTGATACGTGGCGCGGCGATGGGTCGGAGCGAGCCGGATCGCTTCCCAGAAGCACCGCACCGCCGATCGGAGCTCCCCCTTGCGCCGCGCCCAGAATCCGCGGATGCACCAGATGTCTGGCGAAGTCACGGCGCTTGGCGGCAAGCGAGCGTGCCAGGCCGTAAACGCCTCATCCCCGCGGTCCAGCAGCAATTCACCCAGCATGACCTGTCCACCGAGCAGGGTGGGATCCATTGCGATGAGCGTGTTTAAGCGCCGTTCGGCCTCATCCGTATGCCCTTCCCAGAAGTCATGCGCCGCCAGACCCAGTTGCACGAGCTGATCGTCGGGCGCGTTTCGTGCGCATTTTTCAATGAACTGTCGATTTTCGAGGGGGCGATCCGAATCGGCCAGCAAGACCAGTTCGCTGACGTCGGCCGTGCCGCTCCTGACCAGAAACCAGTAATGCGGCACTGCTTCCCAGACGCGACCTGTCACCGAAGCGAGAAATGCCAGCCGCTCGTGAGTTGCCGCATTCCCGGGATCGCTCTGGAGGACCGCGCGATAGGCGGCGTCGGCGTCGGCGAGACGTCCCAGATCGCGGTAGGCTTCCCCGGAAAAAAATCGACCCTGCGCCGCTGACCGGGGTTCCGAGCTTTCGGCCAGAGCCAGGTAGTGCTGCAAAGCATCGGGCAGGCGGCCGGCGCGGGTCGCCGCCTCACCGGCAGTGATGCGGGCCGCGGCCCAGTTTGTGTCGGATCGGGGGACCAGGGCCGCCAGTTGCTCGGCGCGGCTGAAATCCCCGTGCGCGAGCGCCTGTTTGGCCTCGCGCAATGCCGCTGCCGGCGGGAGCGAAGCGGGACCGCAGCCCCAGGCGAGCCAGGCCACGATCAAAACCAGCCGGGCGACTTCAGGATCAGCGGCCCGCGGCACCACCCCGAAGCCCAATGCACGAATGGCTTTCATGGCGCCGGCCAGGGTTACTCTTTGATTTCGAATGTGAAATCGTTCTCGCCGTCCGGGTCGACTACGGCTTTCAGCGGGGTCTTCGTAGCGTCGGAATAGGCCCCGGGAATAAGACTGCCCGAAGTTGGGGAAGTCGATGCGTTATGCCCCGATTGAACGCTTGCGACGAACGCCGGATCTGCAGAGTGTCCGACATCGGTCGTGGAACTTGATGCGGCAGACTTGCTCACGACGACGACGTAGTTGCCGGCCGCTGCGCCATCACCGGTATCATACGTCGTCAATGTGAATTCGCCGGCGTCGTTTGACATGCCGAACGCGACCGGCTGACCTTCCTTTGGTGAGAACGTGACGATGGCCTGCGGCAGCGGTTCACCTTTCAGTGTGACGTTACCGGTCACCTTGAATACGGGGACCCGCTTGGCTCCATCACCACCGCCGCAGCCCACGAGGACGAGGCTCGCGACAATCACCAGGCAGAGACGGACGACGGAATTCAGCATATGTTCAGATCCAGATCAGACTGACAAAATGGGCAGTTACCAGGTTACAAGATCGTTACTGGGCATCGTCACTGGGCGCTGACAGGTCACAGCCGGATGCGTGGCGCTGGGTGCAAGCCGGGCGGAACTGCGAGCGCTGCCGGCGCGGCATTCGGGACGGGCTGCAGGGCCCGTCCCGAACGGCCGACCAGCTCAAGATAACCTAAAAATCAGCGACCAGGTCGCCGCCGTTGATCGAACCCAGCGCCCCCCAGACCCCGTACGGGCTGGGGCCACCAGTGACGGTCGGCAGAGCGACATTCCCCGTATTGATACTGTCGCTGACGAACCGGACCGCACCGTCACCCATGAGCACGTGGGCGCCCCCCACGTGCCAACTGGTGGGGTCCATCACGCCGTCGTTCTGATCCGAGCCGGCCGGATCGGTGCAACTGGGCTTGTTCGGGCCGACGACCGTCGTGAAGCCGGTAAACGTCGATTGACCGTCTGCCCAGCGATCGCCGCCGAAAACTCCGACGGCCACCGTGTAGACCCCCTGGCCATTGACCTGGGCCAGGCAGGCGCCGGGATTCGCAACGTACGTTCCCTGGGCCGGTTGCTTGGCAATGGCACCCGACTTGACGCTGTTCGCTCCCCCCTTCACCTTGATTCGTTCCGACATCGCAATCGTGTTGCTCAATCCGTCGGTGACGCTCGAGAAAGTTCTCAACCCCGAAGCCCCGGTGCCGCCGACGAACATCCCGCGATTGCGGTTGCCGTTGCCATTCCACTGCGAACAGTGATCCCACGTCGTGTCGCCGCGGGAGAATCGGTAGTTGCAGCCTCCCTTAGCCCCATCGGCCGTCACCGGATCGTCCGATGGACACAGGAACAGCGGGATTTTCGCGACGACCGCGCGGTGATTGTTGTCCCACGGGACCCAGTCGAACCCGTTGTAAACCGTCGTCCCGTTCACCGCTGCAGCAGTTCCACCGCTGGAGCACAAATTGTAAAGGGGCGCTTGATCGAGGTAGGGGAGCATCCCGACAAAGGCACTTTGTCGTTGTCCGCCCGGACCGCCGTCGCGACCCGACCCCATCGGGATGGTCTTCTGTGAGTCGTGGTAGTTGTGGATCGCCAGACCGAACTGTTTCATGTTGTTTTTACATTGCGATCGGCGGGCGGCCTCCCGCGCCTGCTGCACGGCGGGCAGCAACAGGGCCACCAGCACGGCGATAATGGCGATCACCACTAACAACTCAATCAGGGTAAACCCGAACCTTCTGCCAGTGCGATTTGAAATCTTCTGCATGGATAAATCTCCCGCTTCGCGAAAAAGAACTGGGGTAAAACGACAACGAACTCCCGCGGCCATGTCCGTAAAAACGCCGATCAATGTTCACGTTCCGGAAATCTCAGATGCCGGTGCGTCAAATGCTCGGCAAATTCCACAGGGCGATGACAATCGAGGCTCTTGAAGCTGGCCCGATTCCCCGCTCCAATGACCGTTCAGGCTCTCATTTCACGCGTCCAAATGCAACCGTGGAACAGGTGATAATCGCATTTTAATGCGGAATTCGGAATGCAGGCCAGAGGTCGTCATGATCGGGTAGTGAGTCAGTTTAATTCAGACTTGGTGTCTTGAGTCGAGTCGGGAGTCGAAAGCTTGCCTCGCAATCTCTGACTCCATCTTCGTCCCGGATCCCGCTGCTGCTGGCTGGGGGCACGACGTTCGTCTCGACGGGCTCGACCGATGTCTTCAAACCTGGATCGCCAGCGGGACTCAGCGGCAAGACGATTGCAATCGGGATCTTCATCTAGAATCGGCCGGCGCTTGAAATCGATGGCGCGTTCACCGGAAAGAAGTGCATCCGGCCGAGGCGCACTTCCAGGTTGCCGACGAGCGTCCTGGTACGTCCCGCAGGAAGGGACCAACCTGTGAGTCGGTCCCCGCCTGCAACTTCAGTGCACCTCGGGAATGAATTTGAAGGGATAGGTCGGCTCCCGGTAATCGCCCGGTTTCTGACGCTTGGGGAGCTTGATCTTCTCGCGCGGCACCTGCTTGTAGGGAATCTGGCTCAAGAGGTGGCTGATGATGTTGAGCCGGGCCCGTTGCTTGTCGTCCGAGCGGACCACGAACCACGGCGCCCAGGCCGTGTCGGTGGCGGCGAACATTTCGTCCCGTGCCCGCGAATAATCGTACCAGCGGCTATAGGATTTGAGATCCATCGGCGTGAGCTTCCAGGTCTTGCGGCCGTCGTGAATCCTGCCTTCCAGCCGTCGCGTCTGTTCTTCGGGACTGACTTCGAGCCAATATTTCAGAAGAATCACTCCCGACTCGACAATCGCCTTTTCGACCAGCGGTGCCGCGTTGAGGAAATGACGCGCCTGCTCCTCCGTGCAGAATTCCATGACCCGTTCGACGCCGGCGCGGTTGTACCAGCTCCGGTCGAAGATGACGATTTCGCCCGCCGCGGGCAGATGCGGGAGATACCGCTGGATGTACATCTGCGATTTTTCCCGCTCCGTCGGCGCGGGGAGGGCAAAAACGCGAAACACGCGGGGACTGACGCGCTCGGTGATGGCCTTGATGGCGCCCCCTTTGCCCGCGCCGTCCCGTCCTTCAAAGAGCAGGCAGACCTTGAGCCCCTTGTACTTGACCCACTCCTGCAGCCGGACCAGCTCGACGTGCAGCTTTTTCAGCGCCCGCTGGTATTCTTTTCCCTTCAGCTCCTGGCCCTGTGCGGGACGGTCCCCCTCGTTTCGGCTCATACACAATACCTGTCTTCAGACGATTTTGTTTTTCTGTTCGAATTCACGACGGGTGTTCTCGCCGATGAAGTAGTACTTTTTCCCCTTCCATTCGAGGACCGACGCGGCGGCGAATCTGGGAAACCTGACGCCCGCCACCGGATCGACGACCATGTGGTCTTTGAGGTAGAACTCGTTCTGGTGCAGTGACAGGTACGTGCGGACGAAGTCCACGATGCGGTCGTCGAACCACTGTCCGACCGCTCCGGCATCGATCGCCTCCAGCGGAAATTCGGCCTGCACGTGGGGCACGAATTTCATGAGGATCGGCAGGATCTGGAGTTCATAATCGAGGACGAGTTTGCGCACCTCCTGATCGGTCGAAGTCCGGAACCTTAAATCGATGTGGGCCAGGCCTGAATCGAATTTGAAGTTCGCCTCCCGCAACTCCCCCGAGACCCGGGGAGTCACCTGGACTCGTTCGCCGAACCGTTGCGCCAGCGCTTCCAGACGGGGCCGACAGATGTCACGCAGGCTGTCGCAAACCTGTTCGAACGTCTTGAGCCGGCGCTGGCGGTCTTCATACGACTGAGTCTGCTCGGACTGGAAGTTCTTAATCTTCTGCTCACTTGCCGAAAACTCGCTGTCGATCCTCTGAAGCAAGCTGCTGACGTCTGCCATGGTGCTACCCTTCGAAGCTGGAGAAGTCTGACCGCCAGGCGTTCTTCCAGCTCCAGAATGCGCGAGGCTAAGTCACGATATCAAGGAAAAAAGGGACGCGATCCGACCGATTTCGTCATCCGGAAAAGCACTCGATGGTCCTTCCGTCGCCTGACTGCGAACCCGCTCGATTACATGGTCATCGAGACCGCAGTCGCGAAATGCCCACTGAGGGCGCCTCTCTCCGGCAGTTATTTTGCTCTCGTAAACTTCAAACCCGGGTCATTGGGCTCGCCGCCGATGACTTTGAATGCGAGCTGGTTGCCTGTCAGTGAAACGTCGGCCAGCATGACCGAGCCGTCGTTCACCTGGAGCGCCAGGTTGTTCTGCTCGACGGCGAAGATCCCTTTAATTTCCTGCGACTTCGTGCCGGTCGTGTACTTCCAGGAGAATCCATTGTCCTTTTCGAGAGTCATCTGGAACGTCGAGCCGCCGCTGCCGCCGGCCGTCCAGACTCCGACGAGCTGCTCAGCCTTGATCAACTTGTCTGCGTCGAGAGGCGGCTGGGGGGTCGGTGTCGCTGCTTCCTGGCCTGAAGACTCTGTCATCCCCAGCAGGGCCCGGACGAGCTTGTCGTTGGGCGTCAATTGATTGACGATCGTTAGTTGCGACTTGGCGGCATCGGGACTCCCCGTCGTCAGGTAGTGGTAAGCCAGCAGGAAGTGACCGTCGGACGACTTCGGATTCTGCTTGACGAAGGCCTCCAGCTCCCGCAGTTGCGTCGTGTAATCGGCAACGTTGCCGTACAGCCTGCTGAGGGTGGTCCAGTCCCAGCCGGGACCGGCCGACAGGACGGCATACGCCGCCGCCGCCGACTCGCGATAATTCTTCAAAGCGAACAGAGTCAGCGACCGGAACTCGTGCACGGCAGCGTCGTTGGGCATCGTTTTGAGGGTCTGTGTGCACAGGTCGAGCGCCTGACTGTAATTCCCCTGCGCAAATACCGCGCGGGCCTGGTCGAACAGGGCCATTCCCTCGGAACTGACTCCCGGAGTCGTCGCCTGGGCGGCGGTCGTCCCCGTCGCGTCAGCCGCGGCCGGTTGCTCGTAGGCCGCCGGGTCATAGGCAGCCACCGGCTGCGAATAGTCGTAACCACCACCACCGCCGTCGTCGCAGTAGGGATTGTCGTAGCCTCCCATGCCGAAACCATACGCGAGCCGGTTCACTCCCCACCAGGTCATTCCGAGAGCGGCTGCGACGGGATAGTTGGCAAACATGGCTCCGGGGTACCACCCGCCACCCCAGCCGCCGTGGTACCAGTCTCCATGATGCTCGCCGGCCCAGTTTTGGCGGTTTTGCTGGCGCTCGCCGCGCCCATCCTGCCTCTGCCCCTGGCGTTCGCCGCGGTTCTCCTGCCTCTGGCCCTGGCGCTCGCCCATATTCATGCGGTCGCCGTTGGCCATGCGATCCTGCAGACTGGCGGCACGATCTTGACGCGACCCCTGCAGGTTCTGACCTCGATTTCCGCTTCCGAGACCCGCTCCAGTTCCGAGACCGGGCAAGGTCCCGGGTCGCGCGCCGGAA
>Ga0137463_1000131_pt1 | contig 28758 bp, 29 predicted proteins | sample EasRivERMGT800_2_FD_102333 | JGI IMG/M metagenome (GOLD analysis project Ga0137463, IMG submission 102333) | Soil microbial communities from meander-bound floodplain in the East River, Colorado, USA - East River MetaG ERMGT800_2 | ecosystem: Environmental > Terrestrial > Soil > Floodplain ...
AGGCATTGGGAAAGGTCATCGTCGCTTCGACATGCATGATGGCGCCGAGGCCGCCCGAGCGGATGCGTTCGCGCAGCTTCGCCATTTCCGGATGGAAGCGGCGATTGTAACCAAGGCCGAGCGTGACGCCGGCTTTGCGCGCGGCGGCCACCGCCGCATCGGCGTCCTTCTTGGTGAGCGTGAACGGCTTTTCGCAGAAAACGTGCTTTCCCCTGCCCGCTGCCGCGATCACCTGTTGCGCGTGCAGGGAATGCGGCGTGGCGAGCACCACGGCGTCGATCTTCGGATCGGCCAGCAGCGCCTCGAAGCTCTCGGCAAGCCGCAGTTTGTGGGTGTCGGCGAACGACTTGACCTCGGGTGAAACTGTCCGCGTTGCGGCTCCCACAAAGCGGATGGCGTCGCTCCCCTGCGCCGATTCCACCAGCGTCTTGCCCCACCAACCGAGTCCAACGATGGCCGCGTTGATCATGTTTTCACTCCGGAGTCGTCCGTTGCCGGTGTCTGCGCCGCGGGCCCGGTGGTCATCCGTGCATCGCCACGACGGCGCAGCAGATCGCCCAGAAGAGGCAATACTCGTATCCGCCTATGTTCCAGAGCCACTTCCCGCCGGTCACGCGATAGACGGCGACAGCGGCGACGCCGAGATGGATCGCCGCGATCCAGCCGACGTACGTCGTGTAGACGCCGAGAATCAAGCCGATCGCAAGCACAATCTCGATGACGCACGAGACGTAAAGCCAAAACTTCGGTGGCTTGAACTTGGCCGCAACGAAAAAGCCGAGCGCCTCGGGCACGTAGAACTTGGCGTAAATATGTGGAATTAAGAACGCCCCGCAGATGATGCGCAGGATGTTGAACTCGTTCAACAGATTGAATTTGTCGGCGAACGACATGTCTTCTCCCCTTTCGGATCAGAGTGGCTTGCCCTTCAGCCATGCCGCGCCGCGTGCATAAAGCGCTTCGGCTTCCGGCCCGTCGAGGCCCGGCATGTCGTCCTTCACTTTGTAGCCGATCTTGGTTTGCAGATAGGCGAGGTGGCGGTAGCCGACGGGAAAGCGCGCGAGCAATTCGGCGTCGAGCTTGAGGGTCGCCGCGGGATCGACCGGATCGAGCCTGTCCTTCTCGTAAAAGAGCCTGCGCAGCACCAGACCCCAGCGACCCTTGCGCTTCTCCAGGAAGTCGTAGAAACGGCCCGTACAGACGACGTCGCACACGACGCCCTCGACCGGCGCGCGCTGCGAGATCGTCATCTTGGTTTGTGCGATGGCGCGCTGGCCCCTGATGTCGATCGAGGACCCGCCGAGCATGTGATGGATGCGAACTCCGCGCGCGTAACCCTCCTTGTTCACCCGGATAAATTCCTCGTAGGAACCCTGGAACCAGGTGGCCCACATCTGCCCTTCTGGGTGCCAGACCGTGCGGAACCGGTCCCACATCATGGCATCGCGCCAGAGCGCCCAGTTCTCGACCAGCTCGCGGATGACGAGGCGCTCTTCCAACTCTTTTTTTATGATTGCTCTCCTGATCGGTGTGCGCTCTCGATAGCCGATCCCACTGGAACCGCAAGGCGGCTCACTTGGGCGGCACGACCAGCGAATAGCGCTCGTCGGCAGCCAGGCACTGCGCTTCCGGCAGCCCAAGCTCGCGCCGCACGATGTTGGTCCCCTGCACCAGCGCCACAATTTTGTAGAAGGCGTGGCGCCGGCTCATGCCTTCGCGCCCCATGCCGCAATCCGAGCTGATGACCAGGCGCTCCGCCGGAATATGCTTCAGCGCCCGGCGAATGTGGTCGGCGATCTCATCCGGCCGCTCGACCTGGAGCGTGTGGTGGTCGATCACGCCGATGGCGATCTTCTTGTCGGCGATGGTCTTGCCGAAGGCCTCGAGATCCATGCCGCCGGCGCTGCAGGATTCGAAGGTGATGACGTCGGCATCGACCTTGTTGAACAGTTCCAGCGCCGGCTTGTAGCTCTGCACGGCCGCGAACATGCGCTGCTGCGAGGGATTGCCCCAGCAGCTGTGGCACCACACTTCGGTCTTCGCGCGCAGGCCCTTCACCGTGCGATTGAACACCTCGACGCTGAACTGGGGGTTGATCACTGCGTCGACGATGTTGCGCACGGCGAGCAGGTGGATCTGCGGTTCCTCAAACTGGATCACCTCGCAGCCCGCATCGGCGAGCTCGTGCAATTCCTCGTTCAAGGCATCGCTGATGGCGTAGATGCGGTCCTTGATGTTCTTGTAATGGCGGTCGGCAACCGCGAACGCGACGAGCTCCGGCCCGATCGTGCCGACCTTGACCGGCTTCTTGGTCAGCCGCTGGGCGGTCTTCCACATCGGCGTATATTGCAGGTCGCCGCGTCCGATCGGGCCGACGATATTCGCCATGACGCGCGCCTCCAGGTAGTCGTGCAGGATGTGGCCGGGCGGGAACCACAGGCCGCCTTTGCCGGCAGGCGTCGGCCGCGGGTTGCCGCGCTCGAAGCCCGCCATGTGGCGCGTCGGATAGGCGGTCCAGCTCTGGCCGCCGACGTCCTGGTCGAAATGAGCGTCGCCGTCGGTGACGATGTCGAGGCCGGCGGCCTCCTGCTCGCGCAGGTAGACCGAGACTGTGTCGACATACTGCTCGCGAAAGCTCGAGCTCACCATCGCGTCGAGGAAGGATCGCGTGCCCAGGTTCTCGGTGTACCAGCTCGGGCGGGGCAGCGAGCCCGTGATCGTGGTCGGAAGCTTGATGTCCTTGGTGGCGCGATACATGGCTGCTGTCCCTCCGCGTTCGGCTGTCGGTTCTTGCTGCCTCCGGGATACTACACCACGTTGCCGCGCCGCCATCCCGCTGTGAAGCTGTCGAAGTTGCCCACTGCGAGTACGCCCGGCTCAGATCCGCCCAAAGGTGCTCACGTCCCGACCCGTAACAGGCTTTGCATGCGCCCGCGCAGGTCGTCCGGGATCGGCGTCGAACGGTGCCCTTCGCGCGAGACCATGCAGATCGTCCAGGCCGCGCGCAGCCGCTCCGCACCGGCCGCGCTGCCCGCAAGCGCAAGCTGGATCGAGCTGCGGCCAAGGTGCGTCGGCCAGAGATCGAACTCGAGCATCTCCCCCAGCCGGCACGCGCGCAGGAACTCCACGCGGATCGCGAGCGAAAGCGTGCTCAGCTGGCGCACGCCGATCAGGTCCGTGCCCCAGGGGCACGCAAGGGCCTCGGCGAACCAGTCCTCGAGCGCGACGTTGAACATGTCGAAAAAGCGGGGAAAGTACACGATGCCGCCCGGATCGCAGTGAAAGTACCGCACTATCTGCCTGGAGCGGAAGGCATTCGGCGGCGCCTCGGTCAGGTGCAGCGCGTGCGGCGCCCGGGCCTGCTGTGGCTCAGGCGCAAGGAATTCCTCGACCCGCGCGCGCAGTTCGGCCGGGATCTCGATCGCGCGAAAGCGATCGAGCGAGATCATCGCCGTGCGGTGGCGCAGCCGCATGCGCTCCTCGCCGAGGACCTTCGCGGCAATGCGCATCTCGATCGAGCTGTAGCCGATGCGCGTCGGGGAGAGTTCGAGCGTGATCTCCTCGCCGAACCTGCACGGGTGCATGAACTCGCAATCGGTGCTCACCACCGGGTTGCCGAGGCGGTGGAGCAAATGAAAGTCGGGGAACGGCATGCCGAGGCCGGACTCGAACCAGTCCTCGACGGTGGCGTTGACGAAGTCGAAAACGTGCGGAAAGTACAGGATCCCCGTCGGGTCGCAATGCGAAAAACGGATCTTCCGCTTGTGGAGGAAGGGCACGCGTATCGTTCCGGTTCGCGAGTTTCGGGGATGTGCTTATTCCCGTTTCCGCTTCGGCACGACCGCTGTTGCCTCGAGCTCGATCTTCCCCGGACTATCCAGTAAATCGGCCACGAAGATCATGCTCATGGCGGGATAATGCCGTCCCATGTGGCGCTTCCAGATCGTTCCCAATTCCCGGCGCCCCGCCAGGTAGCCCTGCTTGTCGCAGCAGAATCCGGTTATGCGGCAGAGGTGCTCGGGCCGCCCGCCCGCCTCGGCGAGCACCGCCAGGACGTTCTTCAGCGCCTGCTCGAACTGCGGCACGATTTCCCGAGTGCGGAATTTCTGCTGCTCGTCCCACCCGACCTGCCCGGCAATGAATACGATGCGGCCGGGCCTTGCGGCGATCCCGTTCGAGTAGCCGACCGGTGCCGCCCAGCCCTTCGGATGCAGAATTTCCATGGGCTCTCCCTTCAGTCGGACACAACCGGCGGGTCGGGGTCGTGCTCCCAATCCTTGTCGGGCGGCGGAGTCCGCCTGAGCCACTCCTCTATCAAGTGCACATGCTCGGCCTCTTCCCCCGCCATTTCGCGTGCCGCCTTGCGCACCCTGGCGTCGGTCGTGCTGCCGGCGACATCGGTGAAGAACTTGTTCGCGCGCTTCTCGCAGGCAAGGGCTATCTGGAGCGCATGGTAGGGCTGCATGCGGTAGTGCAAATCACCGGGAGCCGCGGTCTCCGGACCTTCCCCATCGTCCCACCGGACGCCCGCGGATGACAGCACGGGCGGATGACTGGACGGGTTTTCCTCGAGAAGCTGGTCCGCGTGCCTCTGCTCGATGCGGGCGAGCTTGCGGAACAGCTCCGCCGCCTCGCGGTTGTTGTGCTCGTCCATGGCGTCCGCAAACATCGCGTACCGCTCGGCAGCCTCGACCTCCATCGTCCAGGCACGCGCCAGAAAATCCGCGCGGCCGATCGAGTCCGGCTTCGTCACGGGCTTTTTCCGATCTCGAACCCGCATGGTTCGGCGCCCCGCGGTCTTCCGCGCGCTCGTTTTCGTCGCTTTTCCCCTGCTCATACGGTGAACTCCGCTTCGAGGTCGGCCGAACGCTTCGTGCCCTTGCCGACGGCCGGCTGATACGGCTTGCGCCCGCCCTTGTAGAGCACACCGATGTTGAATCCGTCGTCGGTCATGATGCGCCTGGCCGCGCGCGCCGGGTCATCGGTCGGCGCGACCGGCGCCGGTCGCACCTGGCTCTTCCAATTGCGCTGCTCGGGACGGAAAGTCACGCACGGGCTGAGAATTTCCACGAACGAGAACCCGGGCGTGCGGATCGCTTCGGCGAGGATCTGCGCCGTGCCGTTCGGGTCGCCGGAGAAGGCGCGCGCGATGAAATTGGCGCCGGCCGCGAGCGCAATGACCAAGGGATGGAAGGTGCGCAGTCCCGTTCCACCGGGCGAGAGCTTCGAGTCCCAGTCGGGCTCGGTCGTCGGCGAAGGCTGTCCCTTGGTCATACCGTATACGTGATTGTCCATCACGACATAAGTGAGATCGACGTTGCGGCGGCAGGCATGCAGGAAGTGATTGCCGCCGATCGAGTAGCCGTCGCCGTCTCCGCCCGCCACCAGCACGGTGAGCTCGGGTCGCGCGATCTTCAATCCGGTCCCCGCGGCAAGCGCGCGACCGTGCACGCCGTGAAAGCCGTAACAGTTGGTATAGGCAGGTATGCGCGAGGAGCAGCCGATGCCGGAAACGATGGCGACGTTTTCCGGGCGGAGCTCGAGCATCGCAAACGCCTTGGTCGCCGAGGCGAGTACCGAGTAGTCGCCGCAGCCCGGGCACCAGATCGGCTTGTAGTCTGCCTTGAAGGCCTGCGCCGTGATCGGCACGGCCGCTGCGGCTGTCGTCATGCGCGGCTCCATTCGGTGATCTTTCGGTAGATTTCGTCGGGACGGATCGGCAGCGGCCCGGCACGGTGGAAGCTGAGCACCTCGCCCGGCAGGTCGAAATCGGCTCGCAGGTATCGGTGGAATTGCGCGCCGTGATTCTGTTCGACCACCAGTACCCGCTTCACGCCTTCGAGCGCTTTTGCGAGACGCTCGGGCTGCGCCGGGGAAAGCAGCCGCATCGACACCAGCCGCGCCCTGATGCCCTCTGCGGCGGCCCGCGCGAGCGCCTCGCGCACGGGGCCGCTGCAAGAGCCGAAAGTCAGCACTGCCAACTCGCCCTCGCCTTCGATCTCGGCCCAATGTTCGCCATAGTCGTGCTGCCGGAGCTTGCCCTCGCGCTTCGCGAGCTGCGCGATGTGGTCCCCCGACTGGCTCGAGGGGATGCCGCGCTCATTGTGCTCGAGCCCCTCGGCAGTGTAGGCAATGCCCGGTGTACCGGGAATTGCCATCGGTGATACGCACGATTCCGTTATGGCGTAACGCTTGTAGCTCTCGGTGTGCGGTGCCGCAAGCACGCGTTCGCCGATGAAACTGACGTCGGCAGGCCGGTCCACGACCGCGCGGGTCTGGCCGAAATACTGATCGGAGAGAACGATCGCCGGAACCTGCAGATTCTCCGACAAGTGCACAGCCCATTGCGTCGCGGTGAGGCAATCGGCGATAGAGTTGGGCGCAACGACTATGCGAGGGGCGTCCCCGTGCAAGCCGTTCAACGCGATGTTGACGTCGCCTTGCTCGCTTTTCGCGGGAATCCCCGTCGAAGGCCCGCCGCGCATCACATCCACCACGACCACGGGCACTTCCGCCGCGACCGCCAAACCGAGCGCTTCGGTCATGAGCGAAAGCCCGGGCCCTGCCGTCGCGGTGAGCGACGGTACGCCGCCGAAGGAAGCGCCGATGGCCATGTTGATCGACGCGAGTTCGTCCTCGGCCTGCACCAGCGTACCGCCGACGCCGGCCAGCGCCGGCGCGAGCCACTCCAATACTTCAGTCGCCGGCGTGATCGGATACGCGGCGACAAAGCGCACGCCGCCGCGCACGGCGCCGTAGCCGGTGGCTTCGTTACCGGTGATGAGCCAGCGCGGTTTTTTCTCGACACGGCTCGGCGAACCGAGGCGCGGCGTTTCGGGTAAGGTCTTCAGCGCGGCGATGCCGGCGTCTACAGCGGCAAGGCTCGCAGCAAGCCCGTCGCCGCCCTTCTTGTAGGAATTCCGCACCACGGACTTGAGCCTCTCCGCAGACAAGCCGACGAGCGCGCCGGCGACCCCGAGCACGATCATGTTGGGCCAACTCCCGGGTATGGCTTTCGCCATCCGCTTGAACGGAATCTGCGCCAAGCGCACGCCGCGTTTCGTGAACACCTCGGGCGGGTTCCCCTGATCCGGATCCCCGATCATGAGGCTCCCCGCATCCAGAGGAATCTCATCGGCAAACCGGTGAATGTTCTGCCAGTCGACCCCGACCACCACGTCAAAGCGGTCATCGAGACAATCAACGGGCCGGCCCGCCAGGCGCAACAGCGCGGCCGCCTCGCCGCCGCGGATCTGCGGGCCGCTGGAGCGCACCATCAAGCCGTACCAGCCGGCCTGCGCGGCGGCCTCGAGCAGCATATTCCCGGCGGTCATCACCCCGGCCCCGCCGCTCCCGGTCAGCGCGATCGAAAAGCTCGGTACGCCGGCGCCCGCTCTGTCATGCATCCGAACCTCCGATTCCGATTGTCCCCTGGATTCTAGGGTTGGAGAACGAGGTGAATTTGATCTAGCGCAAGTTCCTCCGCTTCGAACGGGACACAATCAAAAGCGCGTTTGACAAGCATCATAGCAAACTGGTACCTTAATACCATTATAGTCGTGGGCGTGCGTCCGTCAAGTCCGCCGGACCCCCCGCCCCCCGCAGAAGCACCGGTCAACAAGAGGAGGAGCATGGCTCCAGGCCCGATCTGCCGGCTACCGACTGCGCCCCGAGCGCCGGTCATGCTCGTACCCCGCGCACATCTGAAGGAGAGTCCATGGACGCCCTCACTGCCCCGTTCGTGCTCAAAAGCCACGACCTCGTAGAGGCCTATGTCGCCCAAGGCGTGCGCTACGAAAAGCGCCCCGCGAGCTCGTTCGACGGCAAGACCGTACCGCATCTGTACAACGCTTGGATCTGGCTCGACAACCCGACTCAGTTCAACTCCTATACGACGGAGATGGCCAAAGGTCTCATCATGGCCTTCCGGGCAGCGTCGAACGCGCGCGACGTCAACGCCGCGGTGCTCACCGGCACCGGCACCAAGGCGTTCTGCACCGGCGGCAACACGGCGGAGTACGCGGAGTACTACGCCGGGCGCCCCCAGGAGTACCGTCAGTACATGCGCCTGTTCAACGACATGGTTTCGGCTATCCTCACTTGCGACAAGCCGGTGATCTGCCGCGTGAACGGCATGCGCATCGGCGGCGGGCAGGAACTGGGCATGGCCTGTGACTTTTCAGTCGCTCAGGATCTGGCCCGCTTCGGCCAGGCCGGTCCCAAGCACGGCTCGGCGCCGATCGGCGGTGCGACCGATTTCCTGCCGCCCGTGATCGGCGCCGACCGCGCCATGGTCGCGTGCGTGATGTGCGAGCCGTTCTCTGCGCACAAGGCCTATCACTGGGGATTGCTTGCCGACATCGCGCCTGCGCTCAAAGTGGACGGCAAGTTCGTCGCCAACCCGCTCGTGGAGACGCAGCGCTTTTCCGACGAATTCGGCCGCATCGTGTACGGCGACTTCAAGACCGGCGACGCCGCCAAGGAAGGCAAGGCGCTGATGGCCAAGGGCTCGGTCGAACTGACGATGCTCGATGCCAAGGTCGAGGAGATGTGCGCGAAGCTGCTGCTCACCTTCCCCGACTGCACCACCAAGACCATCGAGGAGCTGCGCAAGCCCAAGCTCGAAGCCTGGAACCGCAACAAGGAAAACCATCGCGCCTGGCTCGCGCTCAACATGATGACCGAGGCGCGTGCCGGCTTTCGTGCCTTCAACGAAGGCACCAAGGACGACCGCGAGGTCGATTTCATCGCGCTTCGCCAGGCGATTGCTCGCGGCGAAGGATGGTCCGACGCGCTCACCGAGCGCATTCAACCGGGGCACAAGAAGTGATCGCCGCACCGACTCATGGTCTCGCCGCGACCGGGCCGGTCGAGATCTGGCTCGACCGCGACGAGGCGCTGCTGCGGTTGCGGCTCGACCGCCCGAAGGCGAACATTCTCGATTCGACGATGATTACTTCGTTTGCGCAGGCGTTTGCCGCGTACGTCGAGCCGGGTGCGGTACGCGCCGCGCTGATCGACGCCGAGGGACCGCACTTCAGCTTCGGCGCCAGCGTCGAAGAGCATCTGCCCGCCAAATGCGCGGAGATGCTCTCCGGCTTGCACGAACTCCTGAAGGCCATGCTGGAATGGCCGCGGCCCATCCTCGTCGCGGTGCGCGGCCAGTGCCTCGGCGGGGGGCTCGAGCTCGCCCTCGCCGGCAGCCTGATCTTCGCCAGCCGCGACGCGCAGTTCGGCCAGCCCGAAATCAAGCTCGGCGTATTTGCGCCCGCCGCTTCCTGCCTGTTGCCGCTGCGCATCGGACAGAGCGCGGCCGAGGACCTGCTGTTTTCGGGCCGCTCGATCGACGCAACGGAAGCAAAAACGCTCGGTCTCGTGCAAACCGTCGCCGACGACCCGGAGTCCGCGGCGCTCGACTACTTCGACGCGCACTTGGCCAAGAAAAGCGCCGCCTCGCTCGCCTGCGCCGTGGAGGCCGCGCGGGGCGGCTACGTTCCGGAGGTGCAACGACGCATCAGCCAAGTCCAGCGGTTCTACCTCGACCACCTCATGCGAACCCACGATGCGAACGAGGGCCTTGCCGCCTTCCTCGCCAAACGCCCGCCGAAATGGGAGCATCGATGAGCCAGACCGTCCAGCAAATCATGGCGCGCTGCCAAGTGCTGTTCGAGGATCTGCGCTTCAATGCGGTGAAGGAATGGAAAGCTGCGGCGCCGGGCCGCAAGGCGATCGGCTACATGCCGGTCTACGTGCCGCGGGAGATCGTCCACGCCGCGGGCATGCTGCCGGTGGGAATCCTCGGCGGCGGCGATCAGCTCGAAGTGATCCAGGGCGACGCCTACTACCAGAGTTACATCTGTCGCATTCCGCGCTCCACCATCGAGATGGGCTTGACCGGGCGGCTGGACTGCCTCGACGGCATGCTGTTCCCGTCGATCTGCGACGTAATCCGGAATCTTTCCGGGATGTGGCAGATCATGTTCAAGGACAAGTACGTCAAGTACTTCGACGTGCCGCAGAACTTCGAGGACGGCATCGGCGGCGAATTCTACATCCACGAGATGCAACTGCTGCGCGAGGATCTCGGCAAGCTCGCCGGGAAGCCCGTCACCGACGACGCCCTGCGCGCCTCGATCGCTGTATACAATGAGAACCGCCGCGCCATGGGCGAGCTGTATGCCTACCGTGCCGCGAAGCCCTGGCAGGCGCCGACTTCCGAGGTGTACCTCGTGTCGCGGGCCGGCATGGTGCTGCCGCCGGAAGCCCACACCACGCTCGTGCGCGAGTACATCGCCGCCACCGACGTAGTCGAGCGCCCCAAGCGCGACAACGCCCGCATCGTGCTGACCGGCAGCTTCTGCGAGCAGCCGCCGCTCGGGCTGATCAAGTCCATCGAAATGGCCGGCTGCTACATCGTGGACGACGACTTCATGCTGGTCCTGCGCTGGCTGCTGGATGAAGTGCCTATGGAGGGCGATCCGCTCGAGAACCTGTCGAAGGCGTTTCTGCACCGCTCGGCCACGACCGCGTCGAAGTACGAGGTGCGCAAGGAGGAAAAAGGCCAGTTCCTGCTGCAGTCGGCGAAGAAGGCCGGCGCCGAGGGCGTGATCTTCGCCGCGCCCTCGTTCTGCGACCCGGCGCTGCTCGAGCGGCCGATGCTGCAGGCGGTGCTCGCCCGCCACAAGGTCCCCTACACCGCGTTCAAGTACGCGGAAAACACCGGCCAGATGGCGCCGATCCGCGAGCAGGCCGGCACCTTCGCCGATTCGATCAAGCTATGGAGCGCCGCATGAGCACCCCTGTCCAGATGATGCCGCCGCAACCCTCGAAGAAGCCCGCCGCGCCGGTCCAGAAAGAGGACGCGATGCTGCTGCAGAAGGAGATGATCAACCGCAACTATCACGATCTAGCCATTGCGCACGATCAGGGAAGAAAGATCTGTGCGACCTTCGTGCCGGGCAACCTGAACGAGCTGGTGATGTGCTTCGATTTCGCGCGCAGCCTTCCCGAAACCAATGCGCTGCAGAGCGGCCTCCGCAAGAAGTCGGGCAAATTCATCATGGACGCGGAGCGTGACGGCCATTCCGAGGACGTGTGCACCTACGTCAAGACCGACCTCGGCATGATGCTGGGCGGCGACATCGGCCCGACCGGTGAGCCGCTGCCCAAACCCGACCTGCTGCTCCTCTCCTACACCGGCTGCTTCACCTTCATGAAGTGGTTCGAGCTGATCCGGCAGAAATACGGGTCGGAGGCGACCATGCTGCACGTCCCCTACCAGGGCGACGGCCGGGTCTCGAAGAACATGCGCGACTACGTGGTGAAACAGCTCAAGGAAACCGTGATCCCGGCGCTCGAGCGCGTCTCCGGCGTCAAGTTCGATATCGACCGCCTGCGCGGGTACATGAAGGAGTCGGTCAAGGCCGAGGAAGACCTGGTTCACGTGCTGCAATCGGCAAAGCACCGTCCCTCTCCCATCGACGGCTACTTCGGCGCGGTGTACTACATCGGCCCCATCTTCACCGCCTTCCGCGGCACGCCCGAGGCGACACAGTTCTACGGGGTGCTGCGCGGGGAGATCGACGAGCGGGTACGCCAAGGCAAAGGCCCGATTACGCCCGAGGGCGAACTCACCGAGGAGAAATACCGGCTCGTCGTCGAGGGCCCGCCCAATTGGACGAGCTTTCGCGAATTCTGGAAGATGTTCTACGACGAAGGCGCCGTGGTGGTCGCCTCCACCTACGCCAAGGTCGGCGGCACCTACGACTTCGGCTTCCGCCACGATCCGGAACATCCGCTGGAGTCGCTCGCCGAGTATTGCCTGGGCTGCTACACCAATCTCAATTTTCCGCAGCGGATCGACATGATCTGCAAGTACATCGATGAGTACCAGGCCGACGGCCTCCTGATCAACTCGATCAAGAGCTGCAACAGTTTTTCCGCTGGGCAGCTGCTGATCCTGCGCGAAGTCGAGAAGCGCACCGGCAAGCCGGCCGCTTTCATCGAATCGGACCTGGTGGACCCGCGCTATTTCTCGGCGGCCAACATCAAGAATCGCCTCGAGAGCTACTTCCAGATGATCAAGGCGAAGAGGGTCTCCCAGGCTGCGGCCGTGTCCGTGACGGCCCACTAGGAAAGCGCGCATGCGCTGTTTCATCGGCATCGACCTCGGCTCGACGACCACCAAGGCGGTCGTGATCGACGAGGCGCGCAACGTGCTCGGGCGGGGCATCACCAATTCGCGCTCGAATTACGATGCCGCGGCGGCGATCGCCAAGCAGGAAGCGCTCCTCAACGCCCGCTTCCATCTGTTTCGCGAAGCGCTGGGGCGCTCCGGCGCGCTCAATGGCCAGCTGGAAGACTTCATTGGACAGCTCGAGCGCGACTTCCGCCTGGAGCAATTCCTGGAACAACTCGCCGACCTGGAGGCCACCTGCAGGCGGAACGCGGAGGGTCCGCGCTTCGGCGACGCCGTGCCCAGCGTGCTCGCCGCGCTCGAGGAAGTGTTCAGGCGCCTGCGGAACGAGGCGCCGACGCTGTTCGCTCCCGGTGCCAAGCGCAAGTCGGATTTCTTCCGGGATATCGCCGGAAGCCGCTACCTTGCCGTCGGCGAGACGGTCGCCAAGGAAGCGGGCGTGCGCTACGACATGCTGCTCAACGTGTTCGATCGCTCCATCATCGAGGTCGAGAACCGCGTCTACGGCGATTCGATCAAACCCCATCTGCTGACGGCGCTCAAGCGTACGTTCGAGGCGCAGCCGGAAACCGCGAGCCGCGGGGACGCCGTGCGCGCGCCGATCCAGGGCGTGCTCGACACCCCTCTCGAAGAAACTTACGTGGTGGGCACCGGTTACGGCCGCGCGCGGCTGCCCTTTTCCAAGGAGCACATCCGTTCCGAGATCCTGTGCCACGGCCTGGGAGCTCACGTCATGTACCCGGGCACCGCCACGGTGCTCGACATCGGCGGCCAGGACACCAAGGCGATCCAGGTGGATGCGCACGGCATCGTCGAAAGCTTCCAGATGAACGATCGCTGCGCCGCGGGCTGCGGCCGCTACCTCGGCTACATCGCCGACGAGATGAATATGGGCCTGCACGAGCTCGGGCCGCTCGCCATGAAGTCCACGAAAACGATCAAGATCAACTCGACCTGCACCGTGTTCGCCGGCGCCGAGCTGCGCGACCGGCTGTCCCTCGGCGACAAGCGCGAGGACATCATGGCCGGGCTGCACCGCGCCATCATCCTGCGCGCGATGTCCATCCTCGCGCGCTCGGGCGGCATCCGCAACGAATTCACCTTCACCGGCGGCGTCGCCAAGAACGAGGCCGCGGTGAAAGCGCTCAAGGATCTCGTCAGGGAGAACTACGGCGATCTGACGCTCAACATCAATCCCGACTCGATCTACACCGGGGCGCTCGGAGGCGCGACCTTCGCATGGCGCGCGGTGATAGAGGAAGGCAAGCAAGTGGAGGCGCGGCAATGATTACGACCGTCGGCATAGACATCGGCTCCGGCGCCGTCAAGACGACGCTGTTCAGGACAGGGGGCGCAAAGCATGAGTGGCTCGCCAAGCGCGTCGAGCGCATTCGCCGGCGCGACCCCATGCAGCTTGCGCGCGAGGGCTACGACGAAGTGCTCAAGGAAGTCGGGCTGAAGCCCGAAGAGGTGGACTACGTGGCCACGACCGGTGAAGGCGAGAACGTCAAGTTCGCCACCGGGCATTTCTACTCGATGACCACCCACGCGCGCGGCGGCATCTACCTGCGGCCCGATGCGCGCGCCGTGGCCGACATCGGCGCGCTCAACGGCCGCGCCATCTTCATCGACGGGCGCGGCAAGGTGCTTCAATACAAGATGACCAGCCAGTGCGCGTCCGGCAGCGGCCAGTTCCTCGAGAACATCGCCCGCTACCTGGGCGTCGCGCTCGACGAGATCGGCCCGCTGTCGAAGACGTCGACCAACCCGGAAAAGGTGAGCTCGATCTGCGCCGTGCTTGCCGAAACCGACGTCATCAACATGGTATCGCGCGGCATTCCGACGCCCGACATCCTGAAGGGCATCCACATCTCGATGGCTTCGCGCCTGGTGAAGCTCCTGAAAGTCACCGGCATCACCCAGGGCACGGTGTTGCTCACCGGCGGTCTGGCGCTCGACATCGGCCTGCTTGCGGCGCTCCAGGAAGAGCTGGTCGCGGAAAAAATAACCGGCCTCACGGCGGTCAGCCACCCCGACTCGATCTACGCCGGTGCCATCGGCGCAGCGCTGTGGGGCGCGTTCCGCCACGAGAAGCTCGCGCAGCTGGAAGCACGCGCCGTCGCCTGAGTTAGTTAGGAGAAAGCCATGGCTCTGCTGATCAACCAGGACTGCACCGAGTGCGACGCCTGCGTGCCGGTCTGTCCGAACGAAGCGATCACCAAAGGGACCCCGTACGTGATCGATGCCCTGCGCTGCACCGAATGCGTCGGCGCGGAAGACGAACCGCAGTGCAAGCTCGTCTGCCCATCCAACTGCATCTTCGAGAATCCGGACTTCCGGGAGACGCCGGAGGCGCTGCTAGAAAAGTACAAGGAGCTACACGGGTAGAACCTCCTCTTCCAGCAGGATACTCAGCCGGGTTCCCCCGTGATGTAGTGTTCGAGTTGCTGGATGGTGAATTTCTGCTCGGAGATGACGTCTTTCACCAGATCGCCGATGGAGACGAGCCCGATCAGCGTGCCTCTTTCCATGACGGGCAGATGGCGTACGCGGTTTTCCGTCATCAGCGCCATGCATTCTTCGCTGGCCTGATCGGGGCGCACGTACATGACCCGCGATTCCATGACGTCGCGCACCCGCGTTTCCCTTGAATTCCGCGCCATGAGGACGATTTTGCGCGCGTAGTCGCGTTCGGTAATGATCCCGACAATCTTTTCGCCTTCAAGGACCAGGAGGGCTGCGATGTTCTTCTCGGCCATCAGTTTGACGGCGTCGAACACCGACGCCTCGGGGCTTATCGTGTAGACGGTCCGATCAGGTTTTGACTTCAGAATCTGTGCCACGGACGTCATGAATCCTCCTTTCCGCCGAGGACGGCCTTGCCCGTATGCGACCCGCTCGCCGGCAGCTTCAGCAATCGGCGCGCATTGCCTTCATAGATCGCCGAGCGCTCCGCCGGCGTGATGCCGAGCCGGTCGATGATCTCGATGGTCCAGCGGATGTACGCCGAGCCCTTCTCCGGATCGAACGGCGCGTCGGAGGCGAACAGGACGCGGTCAGACCCGAAGAATTTCAGCCCGCATTCGGTCGCCGCCGTCGAGCCGAAGACCGCCGTATCGGCGTAGAACATGCGGAAATAGTCGAGCGGGCGCTTCTTGAGCTTTCTCAACAGCGCACCGTAGTCCTCGTCCGAGGTGCGCGTGCCCAGTTGATCCCAGCCCGGTCCGACGCGACCTTCGAAGAACGGGATCATAGCGCCCAGGTGATGCGCGATGACCTTCAGATTCGGATGCTTGTCGAACAAACCGGCAAAGACCATGTGCGCCATGGCCACGCTGGTCTCGTACGGCCATCCGAAAGTCCACCAGATCTCGTAGTGGCTCTTCTTTTCCGTGGTGTAGTCGGGCCGGTCGGCCCCTCGCGCCGGATGCAGCCAGATGGGCAGATCGAGCTTCGCCATCAGATCGAACAGCGGCAGCGTCTGCGGCGCGGTGAGCGGCGCTCCATTCACGTTCGAGAAGACTTGAACCCCGACCGCGCCGAGCTTTTTCACCGCGCGCTCGGCCTCCTCGATCAGGCCCTCGGGATCGTTCATCGGCAGCCCTGCGATGAATGCCGGAAAGCGATCCGGATACTTCGCGACCAGCTCGGCCATGCCGTCGTTGCCGATTTTCGCCAGTTCGTTCGAAACCGACGGCGGGCCGAGCGACTCGATCGGCGGTTGCGGCAGGCAAATCACCTGCGCATAGTCCGGAAACGTATCCATGATGCGAAAGCGCGCGTCCAGATCGACGATCGAAGGGATGGCACGCACTCGCTTGTTCATATCGCGGCCGTCGGGCAGCACCGCGAGCATGCGGTCATAGAACCGCCGGGGAAAGATATGGTTGAAGATGTCGAGCTTCATCGCAGCTTCTCCTGTGACAGGCGTTTGACGAGCGCGAGCCGCTGGCTGGGCGAAAACCCCGCTTTATAGAAGAACCCGAGCAGATCGAAATTCTCCGGCGCGACGACCGTTTCGACGCGTTCGACGTGCAGCGCGTGCAGATTGACGAAGAGCTGCGAGAGCATGGCGGTGCCGATGCCGGCGCCGGCGAATTGGGGGTGCACCCCGATGGTATCGATCACCGCGGTAGGCGCGGTGCGCCCGAAATCGCCGAAATCCGTCTTCGCCATGATGAATCCCACGGTCATGCCTTGTCTCGCGACGAGCGAGACGCGGATCGCCGAGTCGTTCAGCGCCTCGTCGAACAACCGGGTCAGGTAACTGTCGCGGCTGCGGCCGGTGATGCGTTGGTCGATGGCGATGATGTCGGCGAGATCTCCGGGCGCGAGGCCGTGCACGTCCGCCCTGTCGCGCGCGAGCGTCTCGAAATCGTTCACGGCGGGCGCGCCGTAGTCAACTTCGGCGCCTGCGCCGTGCCGCCCCCAGGGAGCGGCCTCATCGACGGTTTCCAATTCTCCGAGCCGCTCGGAGTGCACCGCGCAGTCGATGATGTGATTGCTGCCGAGCTCGAAACCGGCGCGATCGAGAAAGCCGAGCAAAGCATGGCTGCGCCAATCCGCGCTGGTGCGGATCTCGCGAATGTCGTGCTTGAGCGCCCAGCCCTCCAGCTCGCCGAGCAGCCGCATGCCGACGCCGCGGCCCTGCTGCCCCGGCGATACGCCGATAGTCTCCAGCCGGAGTGCCGGCTCGGCGCGGCCGAACTCTCCCAGCATCCGGCGCCCCAGCGCATAGCCGACGAGCCTGCCCTCCCGGGTCGCAGCGAATTGAACATGATCCTCGGGCGCCTTCAGGGCGGCGTTCAAGCGCCCTTCGAAATAGGCGCGCCTTCTGCGTCCCAGGATCTTGGCGTCGACGGCAACGGCGTCGTCAAAATCTCCGGACGCGAGGTGGCGCAGCTCGACATTTTCCGTCCCGTTTCCGACCGTGGTTCCCATGGACATGGCTTTCTTCACGGTCGACCTGCCATCGCCTCTCCGCCCGCATACGCGGCAAAGAGATCGCGATCTTCATCCTCGGAGAGCAAGCTCTCCAGCGCGGGCAGCAATGCCTGCTCTTCTTTCAGCGCGTGCTCGGTGAGGCGGTCGCACAACTCCAGCCCGAGCCGCTTCAAAGAATGCCAGCCGGACGCATCCAGTTTTCGCGTCTGGCCTTTGCCGACGAGTTCAAGCAGCGGCGCCGCTACATCGCGGATGACCTTGTGATCCGCGTTCAGCATCTCGACCAAGTCGCCGTCGCCGGCTTCACTCAGGATCGGGAAGAGCGACCGTTCCTCGAAATCGAAGTGCCGCGCGACCTCGAACTCGAGGCCGCTGCGCACGTCCCGCAACAGCCCGCTCCACGCGGGGTCGAAGAAGTCGGGCGCCGCATCCGCTTGAGAACTTACAAGCGCCCGCTGCAGCCGGCGCAAGAGCTCGAATGCGGCTTCGTGTTCCTCGTGCAGCCGGCGGCAGGTGCCGCGCGCAAAATCCATGGCGTTCCTTTCGATCAGGGGCGCTGTCGTGCGAGCCCTCTAGGCTGCAGGCGCCAGTTCGTGCACCAAGCGCTGTGCAAGGACCGCTGCCACCTGGCGCCGATAGTTCGCGGCGGTCACGGTGGTGCGCAACGGCCGCACCTGATGCTGCACCAGCTTGCCCACTGCCGGGAGCAAAGTCTTGTCGGGCACCCGCCCGACCCATTCATCGGTCCCTTTCAATACGAACGGGCGGGAGTTCGTCCCGGTAATGGCGATACGAAGCGATTCGAGCACGCCTGCCTCCATGCACAGGGCCGCGGCGACGCCGGCGAGCGGAAAATCGATCGCCCCGCGCACCCGCGCCTTGCGGTATCCGGATCGCAACTGCGCCTTCGCCGCGGGGACGTGCACGGCGGCGACGAGTTCGCCCGGGCGCAGCGCGAGGTGCGCCGCCCCGTCCTCGACGTACAGATCTGAAAGCGCGATGCGTCGCGACCCGCCTGCCCCGGCGATCTCCACCTCGGCTTCGAACGCGAGCAAGGCCGGCGCCAGATCGCCGCTGTAAGCAGCCTGGCAGCTCGCTCCTTGCGGCGCGACATGACATACGTCGCCGCGATACTTGAGGCAATAGCGGTTCGCGCGCCGCCACCATTCGCTCTGGTTATAGAACACGCAGCGCGTGTCGAGGCACAGATTGCCGCCTACCGTCGCGACGCTGCGGTGCGCGGGTCCGGCGACGCTCGCCGCCGCCTCGGCGATCGCCGGGTACAAGGTCCCGATCTGAACGTCGGCGGCGAGCCGTGCGAGCGTCACGCGCGCACCGATTCGAAGCCCGTGCGGGCCGATGTGCACTCCCGCCAACTCCTCGATCGCGCCAAGATCCACGAGCGTCGAGGGCGCGACCAGACCGTCGCGAAGGTTCGCGACGAGATCGGTTCCACCGGCGAGCACGCGCGCATTCGGGTCGCCGGCGAGGATCGCGCTCGCCTCCGCCAGATCGTGCGGCCTTGCCAGCCTGAAAGGCGGGAGCAGTTGCATGATCACCCCGTCCTTGCCTGCTTCACGCGCTCCGAGCGGCGCTTGGCCTGCAGCGCTTCCAGCACGCGGTCCGGGGACGCCGGCAATTCGGTCAAGCGCAAGCCGGTCGCGTCGTGAACGGCATTGGTGAGCGCCGCGAGAAATCCCGCAAGCGATCCCTCGCCCGCTTCTTTTGCGCCGAACGGCCCGCCGGGATCCCGGCTCTCGACGATGTGCACCTCGATCGGCGGCGACTCGACGATCGTCGGCACGCGGTAATCGAGCATGTTCGCGCGCAGCGCCCGGCCTTCGTGATACTGCGTCTCCTCGCACAGCGCCTGTCCCATGCCCATCCACACCGAGCCTTGCACCTGCCCTTCCACGGCGAGCGGATTGATCGCGAAGCCGCAGTCATGCGCGACCCAGACCTTCTCGACGCGGATCGTGCCCGTCTCCTCGTCGACGCTGACTTCGGCGACTTGCGCTCCGTACGAGAAAGCCGCGCTGGAACCGACCGCAGCGCCGCGGAATTTTCCGCCGTGGGTCTCGGGCGGCGTCGAGTAGGTCCCCTTGGTGCCGATGGTTCCGCTGTCTTCCAGAGCCGCCGCGACCACGGCCGCATAAGCGAGCGTGCGGTCGGTGCCGGCGACGCGGTAGGTTTCCCCGAGGCATTCGATGTCCGCGGGGCTCACCTCGAGCCTGCGCGCCGCGGCCTCCACGAGAATCTTCTTCAGGTTCTGCGCGGCGGCGATCGCGGCGTTGCCGACCATGAACGAGACGCGCGAGGAATAGGAGCCGTTATCCTTGGGGGTCACCGCGCTGTCGTTCGCGATCACGCGTAGTCGATCGACGCCCAAACCCAATACCTCCGCCACGACCTGCGCGATCAGCGTAGAGGAGCCCTGGCCGATATCCGCAGCGCCGGTGAGCGCGACCACCGCCCCGTCGAAATCGAGCCTGAGGTTGACCACCGCATGCGGCTCCCCGGTCCAGTGCACCGGCTTCGCCGCGCCGCTCGGATAGTGCGAGCAGGCGAGGCCGAGACCGCGCCCGGGTCCGAGCTTGCCGCGCCGCTCGCGCCAGCCCGACGCCTGCTCCACCCGGCGCAGGCACTCGCCCAGACCATAGGAGTTCACTTGCAGATCGTTGGGGGTGCGATGCGGCGCTTCCAGCAGATTGGCGCGGCGCAGCTCGATGGGATCCAGGCCGAGTGCCTCTGCCATCTCGTCGAGCAGGGACTCGAACGCATGTCGCACGTCGACCGACCCGTGTCCGCGCATGGCGCCGCACGGCGGCGTGTTCGCGTACACGCGCAGACCGTGATAGCGCGACGCGGGCAACCGATAGATCGCGTGCAGCAGCGCGCCCGAGTACAGAATCGTAACGAGCCCGTAGCCAGCATAGGCGCCGCCGCGTTGAATCACTTCGCAATCCACCGCGGTCAGCTCGCCCGTCTTCTTAACGCCCGCGCGAATACGGACGTCCGTCTCCGGCCGGCCGCGATGCGTGAGCATCGTTTCCTCGCGCGACAACTCCAGCTTGACGGCGCCCCGCGCCGCGCGCGCGAGCAATCCCGCGATCAATTCAAAATTGAGCGTCTCGGTGCGATGGCCAAACCCGCCGCCTACAAAGGGTTTCACGACGCGTATGCGGCTTGCCTCCGTCTTCAGGCATTGCGCAAGCATGAGGTGGACATAGTACGGAACCTGCGTCGTCGAGTGCAGCGTGAGCCGATCGCGCTCCGCGTCGTATTCGGCAAGCGAGCAATCGGGCTCCATCTGCGCGTGCGTCACCTCGGCGTAATGGAATTTCGCCTCGCGCACCAGGTCGGCGGCCTTGAAACCCGCCTCCACGTCACCGAACTCCTGCCGCACTTCGCGCTCGACGTTGCCCGGCTTGTTGTCGTGCAACAGCGTGGATCCGTCGGCGAGCGCGTCTTTCGCGGCAAAGTACGCGGGCAGCGGCTCGATGTGCGCGGCGATCAAGTCCAGCGCGGCTTGAGCCGTGGCCTCGTCCACGGCGGCAACGGCGGCGATCGGCTCACCGACATAGCGCATGCGCTCCCGCGCGAGCGGGTATTCGTTCTGAGCGATCGGCAGAACACCGTAGGGGACGTCGCAATCCGCGCCGGTGATCACGGCGCGCACTCCGGGGAGCGCGCGGGCGCGCGCGGTGTCGATACCTCGAATCGCGCCGTGGGCGAGCGGGCTGCGCAGAATCCGGCCGACGAGCGCCTCGCGTGAAGGCAGGTCGGCGGTGAATCTCGCGCGACCGGTGACTTTTTCGACGCCGTCGATCAGGGGCGTCGAAGTGCCGGCGCAGCGGCGGATTGTGCCGGCGCCGCTCATTCGTTCCGGGACGCCGCCCGCACCGACTCGATGATCTTCACGTAGCCGGTGCAGCGGCAGATGTTTCCCGAGAGCGCTTCGCGGATATCCGCTTCCGTCGGCGACGCGTTCCGGCGCAGCAGCGCTTCGGCGGCCATGATCATTCCCGGCGTGCAATAGCCGCACTGCGTGCCCAGTTTCTCGTGAAAAGCCCGCTGCAAACGGCTCAGGCGGCCGCTTGTCGCGAGCGCCTCGATGGTTTCGACGCTTCGCCCCTGGCAGCCCGCCGCGAGCGAAAGGCACGCGAGTCGAGGTTCTCCGTCGACGAGCACGGTGCAGGCGCCGCATTCGCCGCCGTCGCAGCCGCGCTTGGTCCCGGTCAGGCCTGCAACTTCGCGCAGGTAATCGAGCAGCAGGAGGTTGTCGGCCACCGCGTCCTCGCGCTGCCTGCCGTTGATGATGAAGGAAACGAGGTGCTTCATGTGCTCATTTGATTCGACCGCTGGCAGGAGCTGACGCCCCATCCACCTCCCCGGGAAACGAATCGATGCTAATATCGTAACCAAATGCCATTTTTGATCCAGATCAACTGTTTCCGAGAAAACACGCCGGGTCGCGCCGCCTCATGACCGAGCTGACGCGTGCGGGCACCGACCTGCGGGTACGCCCGGTCGAGGCTGCCGACCTCGATCAGATCATCGCGATCGACGCCGATATCACCGGGAAGAAGAAAACCGACTACTGGTACGAGCTGTTCCACCGCTACGGTGCCAGTCGCAGCCGGCAGCGCCTGTTCCTGGTCGCCGAGGCCGGCGGCGAAATCCAGGGTTTCATCATCGGCGAAGTGCGTGATTGGGAATTCGGATCCCCGCCTTGCGGCTGGGTGTTCGGCATCAACGTCCGCCCGGCCGCCCGCCTCGCCGGGATCGGCACCCGGCTGCTCGAGGCGATTTGCGCCGGCTTTCGCCACGCCGGCGTAGACAAGGTTCGCACGCTGATCGCGCGCGACAACAGCCTGGTGCTGTCGTTCTTCCGCAGCCAGGGCATGATGGCGGCGACTTTCATTCCGCTGGAAAAGGACCTGCGTTGAAAACGTCGGAGTTACGGATCGGCGAGGCGCGGGAATGAAGCTGCAAATCAGTACCAGCCTCGCGCTCTATAGCGTGCTCGAATTCGCGGCCAGTCCCGGCCATCAGGTCTCGGCGGCCGGCATCGCGGCAAAGTACAAGGTCTCGACACATCACCTCGCCAAGGTGCTGCGCGAGCTCGTGCGCGCCGACATCATCGAATCGACGCGCGGCGTCGGCGGCGGCTACCGCTTCCGCGCCAACGCCAAGCGCTTGACGCTCATGGACGTGATCGAGCTGTTCGAGCGCATCGGCGGACGAACCGGCGGAAGCCGCGATCCCGGCGCCTCGACCGACGTAGGGCGCGCGCTCGGTGTGGTGCTCGCCGAAATCGACGAGATCGCCACGGCGACCTTCCGCTCGATCACGATCGGCACGATGCTCAAGCTGATCGATCGTCAGCGCCGCGGCACCGACGAAAAGACGCAAGGCCCCCCGAAAAGAGCGCGCAAGGGCTAGGCGGGACTGTCTGCAGGTTTGCCGCGCGCGGCGAGCTTGCCGCGCACGACCGCCGCGACGGTCCCGAGAACGAACAGAGCCAAGGCCGCCGCATTGGCCATTCCGCCGAGGCGGCGCCAATCGGCGGCCTCGGACAAATCACCCGCGATCCTTGTCGCCAGCGATGCCTGGAGCAGCACGAGCGGAATGTAGAAGCTCCAGTGGTAAGGCATCGCCGCACGCGTCACCGCCGGGAAGATGATCGGCGCGTGGCCGAACACCATCGAAAAAACGAAGCCGAGCAGGATCGCGTGCAATCCGGCATCACGGGCGCCGGGCGTGGGGAGAATCCCGTCGGCGAGCAGGATCATCGCGCCCGCGCCGAGCCATGCATAGCCCGAGAGCAGGCACACGGCAATGAACTGCGTCAGGCCGCGCTCGCGCACCGTACGGCGCGCGATGTCCTGCCGCGCGAGCCACAGCGCGAGCGCAAGCAATCCCGCCGCCTGCGCCGCCGATCCCGTTCTGGAAAAAAACAACGACACAGCGAGCGAACCAAGGATCGCGGCGACGATGACGGCGAACGCCGAGCGCGCGAACGGCGAAGGCGGCAGAAACCGGGACAGCTCGAGCCGTTCCCCGGCAATGGTGAGCACCAGAAACCCGATCCACCACGGCACGGCGAACATCGCCGGTCCCGCCAACCAAAGGAGATTTCCTACCGTCCAGCAGGCAGCGCCGAGAACCGGCGTGAGCGTAAACAGCGCCCGCTGCCGCAGAAAGATCGCGATCGACGCGGCCAGGAGGGCCAGGCTCGCCGCGACAAAAAGGAGCATCGCGGCAAGAGGCATCGCCGCGACGAGCGCCAGCACGCCGAGCGCAGCGGCAAGCGGCGCGAGGTAAGCCCAAGGATCCGCAAGCGCCACGGCGCGCTCGAGGCTGATCACCGTGCCGAAAAACCCGGCGATCATCAGCGGCCCGTGCCAGGCGATGAGCCGCGAGTCGGGCAGCGGGAACGTCCAGCCCATGCGCGCGAGCCCGGCGCCGACACCCAGACCGAGGGCAATGAAACCGGCAGCGAGCAGCGGCAGTCTCAGCGCCGGCCTGATCTCGTTCTTCATCCCGGCGCCGCGCGCTTCATCTTCCCGGCCAGCCGAAGTGTCCGCGCGCGATGTCCGACATCATGTCCGGGTTCCAGGGAGGATCCCACACCAGCTCGATTTCGATGTCGGGAACCTTCGGCGCCGCGGCGCGGATCGCGGCGCGCGCCGATTCCATGATGGTGTCGCCCAGGGGGCAGGCCGGTGTCGTCATGGTCATGCGCACGCCGATGCGCTCGGCGCTCACCTCGATGCCGTACACCAGGCCGAGATCCACCACGTTCAATCCCGCTTCGGGATCGACCACGTATCGCAGCGCGTCGCGGATTGCGTCTTCCGTGGGCGCAGCCGGGTCGGCCGGCGCAGTCATACGGATTTGCTCCCAATCTCCGGTCCGAGCCGAGTGCAACGACGAGCTTGAAGGGCGGACGGCGCGCCCCGGCGTCTAGGCGAGAAGATACCCGAATTTCTCCCTCGCCACGCGGGCCTTCTCCGGGCTGGGCATGTTGACCTTGGCGAATTTGTCCCGCCAATGGAAGGGGCGGCAGGCATCGATGATCGCCCGGGAATTGGTGTTGTTGCCTTTTTCCTTTTCCTCCGGCGGGATGCGTGGATCGAGCGGCGTGCTCCAGGTGTTGGTGATGATGTCGATGGAGGTGGCCGGATCGGAACGGGTGAGCATCGCCCACATCAATTCCTCCAGATTGCTCACGTCGATGTCGTCGTCGACGACGATCACGTACTTGCCCGTATAGGCGCCCGCGTGGCACATGGCGGCCACGTGTCCGGCCTGCTTGACATGTCCCGGATAACGCTGCTTGATCGACACTCCAAGCAGCAGTCGCGAGCCGCCGACCTCATGGGCCCAGACCGCGGTCACGTCCGGAACGCCCGCCTGCTGGACGTATTTTCGGATCAGGGCCGAGCGCGTGACCGCGCGGTAGCGCGCCTGCTCCTCCGGCGGACGCTGGGGCGGACAGCCGAGAATGATCGGGTCGTTGCGGTGGTAAATGGCCTCGATGTCCAGCACCGGCTCCTCGCGGACATCGCTGCCGAAGTAGCCGGTCCACTCCCCGAAGGGTCCCTCGAGCCGGCGCTTGCCGGGTTGCACGAATCCCTCGATGACCATTTCGGCGTTTGCCGGGATGGGCAGGCCCGTCACTTTCCCTTTCACGACCTTCACCGGCTTGCCGCGCAGGCCGCCGGCGATGTCGAGCTCGCACACGCCGTAAGGCATCTCGCTGCAGGCCACCAGAAACTGCAGGGGATCGCCGCCCACGACGATGGCGACCGGCATCGGCTCGTTGCGCGCCTGGTACTTGTCGCGGTGGATGCGGCCGTGCTTGCCCGGCGACATGTAGAACCCCAACGAGGTCTTGTCGTGGATCATCACCCGGTAGGTGCCGACGTTGATCCATTTCTCCTCCGGATCGATGGTGATGTTGTAGCTGCCCGTGCCGATGTAGCGCCCGCCGTCGCCCTCGTGCCAGAGGGGCACGGGAAATTTCGTGATGTCGATGTCCTTGCCCGTGATCGCGTTCTCCAGCACCGGGCCGGTCTCGACGAACTGGTGCGGGATGGGCTTCAGCTCCCGCAGGTAGTTGTCGAGGAAAGCCTGCGACAGCTCGAGTTTGCTGTAATGCAGCGGAAAGCCGAGTGTCATGTTCTTGCGCTTGCCGCCGAAAAAGTTGGTGAGGACCCTCTGCCCTTTCCTGCACCCCGGGATTTCGTCGAAAATCACGCACGGTGCGTTCTCGTCGTGCTGCACGAGCTCCGCTGCCATGCCGATGTCTTCCTGCCAGGACGCACCCTTGACGTGGCGAATCTCACCGAGCTTCTCCGCTTGCACGATCCATTCGCGCAGGTCTTCGTACGGAATCTTGCAGTCCGGATCCGCGCTTTCCTTCGCCTTTGCACCGGCGAGCGCGCCCATGGGACTGCTCATCGCGTCGGGAGCATTCATTCTGTCGCCCATATCGTCCTCCTGTCTCGCCTGGGTCTCGGACGTGGAGTATCCACAATATGGAAATAAGGGTAGGATGCTACGCTCAAGCGGCGATCGGTCTGCAGCGTAGCGATTCTTCCCGGGGATAGCCGTCCTCAATGGAATCCTAGCACGCCCGGCCAAGAACGAAACCCGTTCCGCTTGAATAAATATTCCATATAATGGACTTTCTATTCCGCGCATGAAGAAGCCAGAAACCAAATCCGGGCAGCCAATCCATCCGGGCAAGCCCGCAGGCACACAAGCCATCCGGCGCGCCGCGTTGATGGTCCGACTGGTCGCCTCGCGCAGCCACAGCGGGATACGCCTCACGGACCTGGTGAAATATTCCAGGCTCGAGCGCCCGACCGTGCATCGCATCCTGCAGGGCCTGATTGCCGAAGGTCTCGTCCGGCAGGATTCGGGCTCGCGTCTGTATTTCCTAGGGCCCCTTGTCTTCGAGCTCGGCTTGGCTGCGGCCCCGCAGTTCGATCTGCGCGACATTTGCCGCCCGACCCTGCAACGGATCGCGGAAAAGACCGAAGACACGGTCTTCCTGTCGGTGCGCAGCGGCTACGAATCGGTGTGCATCGATCGAAAGGAAGGGGCGTTTCCGATCAAGACCTTCACCCTCGACGTGGGCACGCGCCGTCCGCTGGGTGCCGGGGCAAGCGGCTTGGCGCTGCTCATGCCTCTGCCGGACGAAACGGTCGATGAAATCGTCCGTGCGAACGCCGTTCGCTACATTCCCTATCACAAGAGCCTGACCGTCCCGTCATTGCTGAAAGCGCTGAAGCGATCGCGCGAGCTGGGATACGCATGGAACGACTCTCATATCGTCGCCGGGGCAGCCACGCTCGGTTTGCCCATACAAAACCGATACGGGCATCCGTTCGCCGCCATCACCATCGGTGCGATCGTGAGCCGGATGACGGAAAGCCGCCGCAGTCAGCTCGTCTCCGTCCTGCGCGCAGAGATCGCCCTCGCGGAAAAGTCCCTGAAACAGGCGACCGAGCCGTGAGCCCTGTTGATCTATATCAACAAGCGCTCGACATTCCCGGCGCCCAATGGAAGGGCCCGCGTCATTTGCAGGGCCGCCAGCGAACGGATTCGAATATCCATTATATGGACTTAATTCTGCTGCCGTCCATCGCGCCCGGGCGAGCCTGCGTGATAGCATTTCCCGGAAGGACATGCATGTAAGAGAGTCGGACTGCTTGCAAGAGTCCCGACCCTGAGGAAGCGGAACATTCAAGACAAGGTATCCATATTATGGACATACGGGCGAGCCCGTCCACAACGGTACCGGGCGCAGCAAGCGCCGTCCGGCGCAGACTCATCGTCGGCATCACCGGCGCCACCGGCGCGATTTTCGGCGTGCGCCTGCTGCAGGCCTTGCGCGCCGCGGATGTCGAATCGCACCTGGTCCTGTCCAAGTGGGGCCAGCAGACGATCGAGCATGAGACCGGCATGAACCTCGGGCAGCTTCGCGAACTTGCTGCAGTCGTGCACGGCGTCGGGAACATGGCTGCGACGATTTCCTCGGGGTCGTTCCTGACCGACGGCATGGTGATCGCGCCCTGCTCCGTGCGCACCCTCGCCGCGATTGCGAGCGGCAACGGCGAGAACCTGGTGCACCGCGCCGCCGACGTGGTGCTGAAGGAGCGGCGCCGGCTCGTGCTGGTGGTCCGCGAGACACCGCTTTCCGAGATCCACCTCGAGAACATGCTCAAGCTGGCGCGCATGGGAGCGACGATCCTGCCGCCGATGCCCGCCTTCTACAACCAGCCACAGACCATCGACGATCTCGTCGACCACATCGTGGCCCGCGTGCTCGATCAGTTCGGCATTCCCGCCGACTTCGCCAAACGCTGGGACGGCCGGATGAGCCGGCCCGACGCCGTGCGGAAACTCGGGTGACGGGTTCCGACCCCAGGAAAGGACACCCCATGAACGAACCGGCCAAGCGTGCCGCAGTGAAGCGTGACGTCACCAGTCTGCGGTCGACGATCGAGTGGCTGCGCGCCGAAGGCGATCTCGTCGAGACCGACAAGGAAGTGAATCCGGACCTGGAGATCACCGGCCTGCAGAAGCATTTCGACGGCAGCATCCCGATGCTGTTCAACAACGTGAAAGGCAAGCCGCATGCCCGCGCCATCACGAACTTGTTCTCGGACATCCGGGTCATCGACAAGATGTTCGGCTTCGAGAGCCCCACCGACCGCACCCGCAAGCTCGCCCGTGCGCTCAATCACCCGATCAAGTCGATCATGGTCGAGGGGAGGGACGCGCCCTGCCAGGAGCACCTGATCACCGAGGACATCGACGTCAACAAGTGGATCACCGCCATCCGCCACACCGCTCTCGAGCCCGAGCTCACCATCGGCTCCGGAATCCGCTGCGTCGTCGGCCCTTACTTCGACGGCGGCAGCGATCTCGGCTACAACCGCATGAATTTCCGCTGGGGTAACGTCGGGACCTTCCAGATCTCACCCGGATCCCACATGTGGCAGGTCTATACCGAGCACTACGACGACGAGCGGCCGATCCCGATCACGGTCTGTTTCGGGGTGCCGCCTGCCTGCACGCTGCTCGCCGGCGCCGGATTCGACTACGTCATCCTTCCCAAGGGATGCGACGAGATCGGCATCGCCGGCGCGGTGCAGGGCTCGCCGATCCGGCTGGTCAGAGCGCGCACGGTCGACGCCTTTGCGTTGGCGGAATCCGAGTACGTGCTCGAAGGCCACATCCACCCGCGCGACAAGCGCTATGAGACGAAGGAAGCGGAGGAAAAAGGCGTCCAGGGCAAGACCTTCTTCCACCCCGAGTGGGCCGGCTACATGGGCAAGGCCTACAAGGCGCCGACTTTCCACGTCAGCGCGCTCACGATGAGAAAGCCCGCCTCGAGGCCGATCATCTTTCCCCTGGGCGTGCACACGAGCGACGACAGCAACATCGACACGACCATCCGCGAAGCGGCGATTTTCGAGCTGTGCAACCGGCTGCAGCCGGGGATCGTCCAGGACGTGCACATCCCCTACTGCATGACCGACTGGGGCGGCTGCATCATCCAGGTGAAGAAGCGCAACAAGATCGAGGAAGGCTGGCAG
>Ga0137463_1000132_pt1 | contig 28597 bp, 32 predicted proteins | sample EasRivERMGT800_2_FD_102333 | JGI IMG/M metagenome (GOLD analysis project Ga0137463, IMG submission 102333) | Soil microbial communities from meander-bound floodplain in the East River, Colorado, USA - East River MetaG ERMGT800_2 | ecosystem: Environmental > Terrestrial > Soil > Floodplain ...
TAATAGATTTTGCCTTTATTTTTTTTCCGAACTCCACGCAGGCAATAAAACTATTACCCGAATAGCCATAACGTTTATCAGAATCAGGGTAGCGCCTGGCAGCAAAAGATGGGAGCGAACCCCAGGCATATGAAGCAAGTCCCACAGGCAGACTGGGTTTCTTGTCATCAAATCTTTCTCCTTCTTTTACTCTCTGGTAGCGATTCACATCTCCCCATTGTATTTTCCATGAACCAAATCTTTTTTCAAGGTCTTTTATTGTTTCAAAAAGCAAATTCAATTTGTCTTTTGACGAAATATTTCCCATCACCCTGGAAGCCCATTCAATAGCAAGTGTAGTTGCCACTGAAGATGCGGAGGAATTTTTATCCCATGATTTCAATAATGAAACGGCTTCATTTAAAATTTGTTTCAAAGAATCAGTTGCCGGCAATTCATCGTAAACGGTAAAAAGGGGAGGTAATAAAATTTCAAAGGCAGTAAGATGATGACTGTACCCAATTTCTTTAATTAGTTTATCAATAGTGATATTTTTTGCCTCCCCCAATAAACGTTCAGCATTCATAGCCCTGTAATTTTCCGCATCGGGCGCCATGTATATGGGGTAATTTTCTTTTTTTGGGCTACTGCTGCCTGAGACAGTAAAGGGTGTAGAATTACAATTCTGTATCCATCCGCTTGCCGGATTATACACATGCACCATTTCGTCCAGGGTATAAATACCTTTCCAATCAGTTGAAGACGTCGTTCCATCAACCGGCTGACTCCAGTCGAGGTTTTTATCACGTTTAGGAATAAAATTACCATGCCAGTAAGCGATATTTCCTTTATCATCTGCAAATACAGTATTGTCAGAACTATTTGATCGCAGGTCCATTACCTTTTTAAAATCCTCAAAACCTTTTGCCTTGGTGCGAAGCCATGATTGCATAAGAGCACGGAGCGACCGGTTATTTTCTTTTAAGCTTAACCAATTTCCATTCCTGCTTCCAACGACCGGCCCATGACCAGTCGCATAAACCGTGATTGTCTGTTTCTTAAGAGTATTATCTTCTTTATAATTGATGGTGATCTCTCGCGTTTTTACCGGCAACCATTTTCCGTCGTATTGATAGAAATAAGCGCCATCTCTATTTTCAATTTTTTCTTTATACAGATCAGCTACATCAGCGGAACTTGTAGTATGCATCCAGCCACAATGCTCATTAAAGCCCTGAAACACAAAAAAAGTTCCCCAGGTAACAGCACCATAAGCATTTAATCCTTCATCACTTACCATTTGAACTTCTGTTCGGAAATAAAAGGTCACATGTGGGTTAATGTAAATTATGGCATTTTTAGAGTTCGTTTTAGAAGGTGCGATGGCAAAACCATTAGAGCCGGTTTCATCATCTTCATAAAATGGGATTTGTTTTTCATTAAATGATGTGTTGCTATTATCAATCTTATAAAGGCTCATCATATCCTGCACAGTTAGTCCTCCTGTTTGGGTGGCAGAAATACTTCCATTGGTACGCATGAGCGCAAACCAGGGTTCAAAACGATTTAATAGGGAAGGCTTTACTTCCGGATGCTTGTAAAGAAAATAGTTTACACCATCTGCAGCGGCGTCCAGTAATTTTTTAAACCACGGAGGAGATTTTTTATAATCTTCCAGCGCAGCACTGCTATCATAAATCAATTTCATCTGCAAATCATCATACAACCCTTTTTTCCCATGTATTTCAGATAGCCTTCCAAGCATTTCAAGATTGTTTTCTTCTACCTTCTGGAAATTTTCTTCACACTGGGCATATAACAATCCAAACACAGCATCTGCATCAGTTTTTCCATAAATATGAGCAATGCCCCAATTATCCCGGATAATAGTTACCCGTTGTGCTTCAGTTTTGTACCTGTTTAATTCTTGTTGACTAAATACCTGGGAAAATGCAAGGGAAGGAAAAAGCAATAAGATGATAAATGGTTTCATCATTCAAAAATAGAGAAATGAAAAATTATTGAAGAACCGATTCCTGTAGTTTTGCTTTTATTTCTGGTAAATCTGAAATTAAAATGGATATTGAGATTATTGATTATAAAGATGAACATCAACCATTATTTAAGGAATTGAATCTTGAATGGCTGGATAAATACAACCTGACTGAGACACACGATCTGATGATATTGGATGATCCGCGGGGAATGGTTCTTGACAAGGGCGGATTTATCTGGATGGCCACAAGTTATTCAAGGATTGTTGGTTCCGCAGCCCTGATAAAAGAGCATCCCGGGGTATATGAGCTGGCAAAAATGGCTGTAACAAAGGATTTCCAGGGCAGGGGAATCAGTAAATTATTGATTGAAACCTGCCTGCAAAAAGCGAAAGCGATAGGTGCGGAAAAGGTTACACTATTTTCAAATCACCAATTACAAAGAGCTTTGAAATTATATGAGAAATTTGGTTTTCACCATACTGAAGTTGAGAATTCACCTTATGGTTCTGCCGATGTGAGAATGGAATTGATATTAACCAATTAAATGATTTTTTGTTTACATAATGTAATTACATACTCATTATGTAAATTGCCTTTCTATGGAAAGGAAAATCATTATTTCTGTAAAGAACCTGGTTAAGAATTATGGCAGTTTTGAAGCGGTAAAAGGGATCAGTTTTGACGTCTATGAAAATGAAATTTTTGGAATGCTGGGACCTAATGGCGCCGGTAAATCAACCACATTGGAGATTATTGAAACACTGCGTGAAAAAACAAGAGGCGAAGTTTTTGTGGATAGCCATAACCTGGATAAAGAACCTGACGAAATTAAAAAAATTATTGGTGTGCAATTGCAGACAAGCGGTTATTATCCCGGCCTTAATTTAATTGAGTTAATTGAACTTTTTTGTGGTTTATATAATAAAAATATAAAACCGATAGAATTACTGGAGATGGTGAACCTGACAGAAAAATCAAAATCACAATTCAAACAATTAAGTGGCGGGCAAAAGCAGCGGTTTTCTGTTGCTACCACCCTGATCAATGATCCTAAAATCATTTTTTTGGATGAACCTACAACCGGCCTTGATCCGCAGGCAAGGAGAAGTTTGTGGGAACTTATAAAAACTATCCGCGACAGGGGAACAACAGTGATAATTACCACTCATTACATGGATGAAGCGGAATATTTATGTGATAGAGTTGCGGTGATTGATTCAGGAAAAATTATTGCATCGAACAGCCCCGACCAGATGATTGATGAGCTGGTGGCTTCAGGTTTTGAAAGGCCGAAAGAAGTGAAGAAGGCAAACCTTGAAGATGTGTTTATTCATTTGACGGGCCATTCTCTGAGAGAGGAATGATGTGCGAATATGTGGATTTTCAATGTGCGGGTGGGACCTGGATTCCCGGTTTCGAACATTAATAATCCGCACATTCATTTTCAAATATTCAAATTGATTAATTATGCCAGATACAGCTATTGACCCCAGATATCCAATCGGAAAATATGAACAACAACCATTTTCTATTGAAAAAAAAGTAGAGTGGCTTGCTGACATAAAATTTTTACCACTCCAGCTTGAAAATGCAATATTAAACCTGGATGAGGCTCAATTAAAAACGCCTTATCGTGAGGGAGGTTGGACGATACATCAATTAGTGCATCATGTTGCCGATAGCCATATTAATGCTTATTGCCGTATGAAGTTGGCTTTAACAGAAGAGAATCCTACCATTAAACCATATGAAGAAAAGCTCTGGGCTGAAATGAATGATGTGCATAAATTGCCTGTCAATATTTCTCTCACTTTACTGCATGCTTTGCATATGCGCTGGTATGAAGCTCTGAAATATGTAAAAGATGATGACTGGAATAACCGTACTATTTTTCATCCTGAACATAAAAAGACCATGAGGCTATGGACCTTGCTAGGAACCTATGCCTGGCATGGCAAACATCATGTAGCACATATCAATAGTCTGAGAGAAAGAATGGGCTGGTAAAAAATGTTAATATTCAATGTTCAACTAACAATGCTCAATTGAATATTGAATATTGAAAATTGAGCATTGAACATTTTCTCGATGAAATGGAAGATTATAACCTCTGAATATCTTTTCAAGGATCTATGGTTTACTGTTCGTAAAGACCGGTGCCAAACGCCCGATGGTAAGATTATCGATCCTTATTATGTTTATGAATTTCCAACCTGGATAACGTCGCTTGCCATAACAGCAGATAAAAAAGTAATTATGGTTAAGCAATATCGTCATGCTATTGACGACGTTTGTCTTGAAATTCCGGGTGGTTGTGTTGATGATACAGATAAAAATTTTCAGGAAGCTATTGCAAGAGAACTGCTGGAAGAAACCGGGTATTCATTTAAGAATTTTAATTACCTGGGTAAAATTTCGCCAAATCCGTCTACGAATAATAACTGGATGCATATGTTCCTGGCTACCGGTGGGGAAAAAACTCATGAGCAAAAACTGGATCACAATGAAAATATTGATGTAGAGCTCTATTCTATAGATGAATTGAAAACTTTTATCAAAGAGAATAAAATTATACAAGCCATGCATGTAACCTGTATCATGTATGGGCTTGAGAAGTTGGGAGAATTAAAATTATAGCCTGATATGCCAGGGAGTAATAAGACATTTATCATACTTTTTCTTCTTCAACCAATTTTTTCAGATTTTTAAGAACAACATCCCAGAGTTTGTCCGATTGTTCTTTCATTTCCCGGGTAGCTAAATTTTCTTCCATCATAGTTATTTTTGTATTGCCATTTTCCTGCGACAATTCATAAGTAATGATGTGATAATTTTCCGGTACATCGTCATGGCCTGAAAGATTGCTCCAATAGCTATATTTTAACAGTTTTTGAGTTTCCACCTGCAACACTTTATACTTGCCTTCAAATTTTTTTCCCTGCCATTCTCCTTTTGAAATAATGGTGTTACCTTCTTTCCATTCACCCATTGTATCAACCCCAAAAAAATATTTTTTGATCAATGAAGGATCTGTCAGGGCCTGCCACACCTTTGTAACATGTGCACAGATAATAAGAGATTTTTTATTGGAGAATTTTTGCATCATCCTAGTGGTTTAAAGTGGAATCAATCGCCATTGCAATCATTCAACTTCCATACCAGTATAATGTGAAACCCGTTTGAAGAATAAAATTTGAGTAAGATAAAAAATCAGTAACGATTGCGATTTCCACCACCGTATTTATTATATCCGCCACCCCCACCTCTGTTGCCGCCGCGGAATCCGCCGCCACCGCCCCCCCCGCCGGGACGATCTTCTGCTGCTTTTACTACAAGAGGTTTTTTACCGAGTGAAATATTATTGAGTCCTTCGATTGCTTCTTTTGCTTCTGATTCAACAGGCATTTCCACAAATCCAAATCCACGACTTTTCCCGGTTTCTTTATCCATAGCCACTTTAGCAGAGTTGACTTTGCCGAATTTTTCGAATATTTCTTCCAGCTCAGCATCGTCTAAATCGTATGGCAGGCCTGCAACAAAAATGTTCATGAAGATGTTTTTTGTAAAAGTACAGAACTTCTGAATGTGGCTGTATAAATTTTATAAACCTTTCATTCATTCTTAATATCAGAAAAATACTCCCTGGCCCGGAATACAAGTGGGAAATTAAAAGCAGGAGCGTAAGGAATAAGTATAGATTACACCTCTTCTCTTTCCACTGAAATGGTACATTCACCAATTAAAGCTGCCAATGCTCCTACAGCAGCAAGTACTGGTGCCAGAACCGCTCCCACTACACCGATTGTCAATGGAAAAGTCATTAGTTCTTTTCCGCCTTTATCTTTTATCGTGATTTTTCTGATATTGCCTTCAGCAATGAGGTCCTTTACTTTTTTTAGCAACTGTTCTCCGTTAATGCTAAAAGTTTCTGTAGTTTTTGCCATAATATTAATCTCCGTTTAATTAAGTAACCGTTTTCTTGAAAAAAAATGAATGTTTTTAATTATAAGCGAGCCTGTCAATTTTAGCCGGTTCAATTCTTTGCAAACATTATTCAACAGCTAATTTTATTTCTTCCTTCATTATGGGTACAAATGATTTGGAAACTTTATTCTGCACATATTTGTTCAGAAAATACATCATGATAAGCGTTATTGTCATTGTACCCATCACCACATAGCCTAAGCGGTTGTAATGCTGTAACGAACCGCTTCTTGTTTGTACTACAATCAGGCCGGCGATAGCAGAAGCAACGCCTCCTGCAATTTGCTGAACAGATGAATTAATGCTCATAAATGCTCCCCTGTCTTGTGGTTCAGGAATAGCGGTCATTAATGCCGAAGAAGAAATCATTCTTGACGAAATACCCACAAACAGCAAAACATTTAAAACAATAATTACCCAAAGAGGTGTAACTCCAAGATTGGTATAAATGGCAACCATCACCATACTTATCAGGGAACCTGCCACAAATATTTTGTACTTGCCCATCTTATCGCTCAACTTGCCAATAAGCGGTCCGAACAAAATGGAGAATGCGCCGGTGATTCCATATAGAACCGGCAACTGACCCATAGTAAGCCCGAGGTTGAAAATGCCAAAAGCGCTGCCAAAAGGCATCAGCATAAAACCGCCTGTCGCCAGTAAGGTTGTTGCGAGAAATGCGCGGACATAATGGGATTCAGAGATAGTTTTTATAAGGTGATGAAAGGGATGCCGTTGATCTGATTTTAATTTTAGATGCCCGGTTACCGGCTTCATGTAGATGATGATAATGATTCCCACCAGGCTTCCGAATCCCGCTATCATCCAAAATGGAGCGTGCCAGCCAAAATGATTTGCTAATACAAGACCAATGGGAAGACCCAGTACCTGGCTTGCCGCAAATGCCATTTGAACGAAACCCATTACCCGGCCCCTCACTTCCATTTTAAAAAGATCACTGATAATGGCAAAACTTACAGAACCAATAACACCGCCAAATATTCCCGTTACAATCCTTGCCATCAGCAGTAAATGGTAGCTTGGGGCTATAGCACAAAGCAAGGTACCTGCCAGAAAACCTGCATAGAAAAAAAGCAGGAATTTTTTCCTGTCAAATTTATCGGCAAATCCTGCTGCTAATAACCCCGAAGCTCCTGCACTAAAAGCGTAGACCGACACCACTAATCCAAATTGAGAGGTTTTTATATGTAGTTTCTCTAAAAGTATTGCTCCCAATGGAGATAAAACCATGAAATCTAATATTACTGAAAACTGCAGTATGGCCAGTATAGCAATAATGAAGACCTGGTAGGGTGTAAAAACTTTTTGTTTCGTTGGTTGTTGAATCGTTGTCATAGAAAATGCGAAGGTAAGAAGAGCCATGCAGTCATGCTTATAGTATCCAGGTAAAACGGAGTTTTAAAACGGTTAAAACATTTTTTGCATCGGTGAAAATTTTGTTTAAAAACGCAAGGAAATTTTATTGCATATTTTTTTAGAGAGTAAAGGTTGGGGCATCACTCAATCAGGCATTAATCACATTCTGTATTTTTTCATTCTTATTTCGAAGGTCAATGCCTTCTTCCAGTATAGACTTAAGATTAGTCATATAAAATGTCCATCCTTTTCCACATTCAATAAAAAAATATCGTTGTTCAGCTTCGTCATCCATTGGCATAGTTTGCTGCAACTCACAAATCAATTCACCTTCTTCCTGTTTTATTGTAACCCGCACAATACACCCACCGGAAAAAGTGAATTCCAATTCATCTTTTCCATTTGAAAAAAGAATTTGTTTTTCTTCTGCAATTGTATCATCATAACCAAACCATAACCATTTATAACGATCTCCTTTTTGAACAGGTTCATTTCTTTTTCTCAATGTTCCATCCGGCATTTGAAATTCTGCCAGCCTCAAAAACCAACTTTCCATACCCTCTTGTGTTGTCCATGCCTTATAGATCGATGGAGGTTCGGCATGAATAGTTATTCTTTTTGTGAATTGCTTCCAGTTGTATGTATTCATAATAATCAGATTAGGATATAAAATTCTGTACAAATATATTTACTGATTTATATTTTAATGCGGAAAAGGTGTAAAAACATTGCCGGGAGCGTAAGCTAAAGCCGGCAGGAACATAAATTACAATCTCTTATCTTCGCTGCCTTTAATGAAAGCGATTAACGAAATATTTCCTTTACTGGACAAGCCTCTTAAGATTGTTATTACCACACATCAAAAACCGGATGCAGATGCCATGGGTTCTTCTCTTGGCCTTTATCACTTTCTTATTCAGTTTGGTCACCGGGTTACTGTAATATCTCCGACTAACTGGGCCAGTTGGGTTAACTGGATGCCGGGAACCAAAAAAGTTTTGGATTATGAACTGCAAAAACAAAAAGCCGAGGCTGAACTTGATCAGGCCGATTGGCTCTTTTGTCTTGATTTTAATAATTTTGCCCGTACCAAAAATTTGGGTCCTAAACTCGCTTCATTGACCTGCATAAAGTTATTAATTGATCATCATGAAGAACCGGATGAACAAAGCTTTGACTATGGTATCAGCGATAGTACATGCAGTTCCACCTGCGAAATGATCTATGATTTCATTTTGGCGTCAGGTTATAAGGATAAAATAACAACTGAGGTAGCAGAATGTATCTATGCAGGAGTTGTTGCAGACACAGGTTCATTCCGGTTTCCAAGTGTGTCTGCAAATGTTCATAGAATAGTGGCTGATCTGAAAGATAAAGGTTTACTCCATACTCCAGTTCATGAAGCATTGTACGATAACTTTTTGGAGAACCGGCTCAGGTTTATTGGAAATGTTTTACTCAACAGGATGGAAATTTTTTATGAATACAATACAGCAATGATTGCTATACCAAAATCTGATATTCTTAAATACAATATCAAAACCGGCGATACAGAAGGCCTTGTCAATTATCCTATGTCAATACAGGGGATTAAACTGGTGGCATTGGTAATAGACAGGGACGAAGAAAGAAAATGGAGTTTTCGCAGTAAGGGAGATTTTGATTGCAATGCATTTGCCCGAAAATATTTTGAAGGCGGGGGACATTTTAATGCATCCGGTGGCCGCAGTAGCGATTCGCTGACAGAAACAATAAAAAAATTTAAACAGGCCATTAAGGAAAATGAATCTCAATTACAATAAATATTAATTAAATGAAGCACAACACTTATTTGGTTACAATTGCGGCAGTAGTTGTTGTAATAGCAAGCTGCGGTAAATTAGATTACAAAAAAACAAAAAGCGGATTATTATATAAGATAATCTCTTCAGGAAATAGTAGTAATCCTGTTGTTAAAGAAAACGAATATCTTAAATTCAATTATGTAAGCAAACTGAATGATTCAGTATTGTACACCACTTACGGCAAAATGCCGGGTTATTCAAAAGTGTCCACAGCAGGGCAACCTGGACAGACAGATTATTCTCCTGTAGAAATTTTTGGAATGCTGAAAAAAGGGGATAGTGCGATTACTGTAGCCTTGGTAGATACTTTCCTGAAAAGGGGCATGGCTTCTCAATTACCTCCTTCGGCAAAAAAAGGAGACAGGTTAACTACAACTTTTAAAGTACTGGAGGTATTTAAGACCGAGGATCTTGTACGTGCAGATTATGAAGCCGAAATGAAAAAGGACATGCCACGCCAGCAAAAAGAAATGAAGGAACAAATGACCAAGGAAAAAAAGATGAGGAAAGAACAGTCACAGAAAGAAGAAGAAGAATTGCGTAAATCGGGTGAAATTGACAAGGAATTGAAGGATATGGAAAATTATCTGTCCTCAAAAAAAATTCCTGCTCAAAAAACCGGAAAAGGAACCTTTGTTCTTGTTAAAGACCAGGGAAACGGGATTGCGGCTGGCCAGGGAGATACCGTAACCGTAAAATATACTGGCAGAATACTTGCCACAGATAGTGTGTTTGAATCCAACTCATATTCTTTTCCATTGGGAGAAGGAGAGGTTATACAAGGATGGGATGAAGGAATAAAACTATTTAAAAAAGGTGGCAAAGGAACATTATATGTACCAGGTTTTCTTGCTTATGGAAAAAATGCAAGACCACCGTTCAGAGCATTGGAGTCTTTAATTTTTGATGTAGAAATTATAGATGTAAAACCTGTTTCCGTAAATCATTAAATGTTAAAAAATTCATGCGGCACAACAAAAGAAATGCTTGTTTAAACAATTAATTTGCCGAACTTTGAACCCGTCCGCCTTAGGGATGGGTTTCTTATTGGCCCTGTTTTTTTATAAACTTGACGATCTATCAGGATCGGCTCCGTTTTTAATCCAACGTCCGTCTCGATCCTTTCTGTCCCTCTGAAAAAAAGTGACAATCCACCTACTTTTACTTCTGCCCATATATTCAGCCCTTGTGAAACCTATGGTTAAGCATTGAGCGCCTATTCAAAATGATCCGTCTTGATGTGTTGATAGAGAGCAATCTATTTAGGTTGCTTTTTATTTTCGGGTAAGCTAACGTATTTCTTATTGTCCCTTGGTACTACTTCTTTCAAATTCTGGTAATAATTTCAAGGCATCATTTCGTACTTGAGTTCAGCGAAAAATTGCAATCCCCGGGATTTTGCGTTCACAAGCTGGGAAAATAGCATAATGACTCAATTATTCATAAATTGATGACCACAGCTTAACAACTTCTTTTGCTTCTTTTACATCATGTACTCTCAGAATATTTGCTCCGTTCATTAAAGCAATTGTATTTAAAACTGTTGTACCATTCATGGCTTCTTCAACCGGGATGTTCAAAATTTTATAAATAGATGATTTTCTGGAAATGCCAACCAAAATAGGTGTGTCAAGCATTTTAAAAATTGAAAGATTTTTCAACAACTCGAAATTGTGATTAATTGTTTTACTAAAACCAAAGCCAGGGTCAATAATCACATCATGAATACCTGCTTTTTTACACTCATCTTTTTTCTGAATCAAAAAATCAAGCACTTCACGGGTTGGGTTATCATAACTTGCTTCCTGCTTCATGGTTTGGGGAGTTCCCTTTATATGCATAGCAACATACGGCACCCGCAAGTCAGCAACGGTTGGTATCATTTCTATATCTATTGTTCCTGCGCTGATATCATTCACCATGCTTGCTCCGGCCTGAACACAGTTCTTCGCCACGGTTGAATAAAATGTATCAATTGAAACTATCGTACCTGGAAATTTTTGGAAAAGGGCTTCAATACCGGGAATAACCCTTTTTAATTCTTCCTTTTCAGATATCTGTTCACTTCCCGGTCTCGTACTCTGCCCACCAATATCAATGATATCTGCTCCTTCGACAATCATTTTTTCAGCTTGTGCTAAAATTTTATCCAGGCTGAAAAATCTGCTACCTCCATAAAACGAATCCGGCGTAGCATTAATAATTCCCATTATCAATGGCTTGTCAGCCACTAATAATTTCCCTTTGCAGTTTAATGTAAACATTAATCAGTTGTTTATTACTTTTGAAGCTAAGATAAATCAGTTAGGGATTCCGTGTTACGAGTTATGTAAGAACCCGTAACCCTCGACTCATAACCCGCAATAAAAAATGAAATTAACGCTTAACATAGTTCGTATCGTCGTAGGAATTCTTTTCATTTTTTCCGGTCTCGTAAAAGCAAATGACCCTTTGGGATTGAGTTATAAAATGAAAGAGTTTTTTGAAATCTGGAATAGTGGCCTGGAGCATAGTTCATTTTTTTTAAAGGATATTCTTATAAATCTTTTCCAATTCCTTCATGATCATTCGCTGTCCCTTTCTGTGTTCGTGATAGGTTTTGAGATTATTGCCGGGGTTGCATTGTTACTAGGCTGGAGAATGAAAGTTTTTAGCTGGCTTTTATTGTTACTCATTCTTTTTTTTACTTTCTTGACAGGTTATGCATTTTTTTCCGGCAAGTTCACCAATTGTGGTTGTTTTGGCGATTGCCTGCTTATTAGTCCTAAAACTTCGTTTTTAAAGGATATTGTTTTAACCTTTCTGATTATTTTTCTTTTTGCATATAGAAAAAACATACGTCCTTATTTTCCAGCTAAAACAAACTTTATAGTAATGTCAGCCGTTACGGTATTAGGTTTTGGTTTGCAATGGTATGTTTTAAACTATCTGCCCTTGGTGGATTGTCTTCCTTTCAAAAAAGAAAATAGTATTCCTGAAAAAAGGAAAATGCCTGCAGATGGAATACCTGACAGCACTGTCATTACTTTTGTGTATGAGAAAGATGGGAAGAGAATAGAGTTCACAGCAGATAAATTTCCCGATGATTTTAAGGTTCCGCCGTATAAGTTTATTGCCCGGTATGACAAAATAGTTCGTAAAGGAAAGAATAATGAGCCTCCTATTAAAGGCTTTTTTCTACGAACTCAGTCGGGGGTTGATTCCACTGATATTGTTTTATCACAGCCTTATTGCCTTTTGCTATTCTGTGAGAATTTTTCAAGACCGATAAAAGACTGGCAAAAAGATTTTGAAGATCTTAGAAAAATAGCCACTCAAAAAAATATTCCGGTTTATATTGTAACAGCATCTGCTAATGAAGCTATGATTGCTTTAAGAAAAACCCCTTTTTCCGGCGTCCAGATTTTTGAATGCGATTTTACTGCGATCCGTACTGCTGCCCGAACTAACCCTTGTCTTTATTTATTAAGGCAAGGAACAGTAGTAGATAAATGGAGTTATAAAAAAATTTCAAAAGCTACAGCATATTTGCCTTAATGCTGAATAGAATTGTTGATGTAGAAGACTCCCACAAAGAGGGAAGAATATCTGAATAGAATTCCAAATGCTGGTGAAATAAGAATGACTCACAACAGCGTCTTCAGTTAACAGGGCAATACGTAGACCGCGACCCTCAACTCATAACTATAACTGCCAATATGCTTAAATATATTGCAAAAAGAACAATTTATGGGTTGGTTGTATTAGCCGGGGTAGTAATGCTGGTGTTTTTTTTATTCCAGGGCTTCGGCGATCCGTCAAGGTTAGTAATGGGTCAAAGTGGCGATGCAGCTACCCAGGCAAATATTCGGAAGGAACTTTACCTGGATCAGCCAAAGTGGAAGCAATTTATTTATTATCTCAATGATGTTTCTCCTGTTTGCGTGCATAGTAAAGAGGAAATTCAAAGAAAAAATTTGAAGGGCTTCTTTATAGGAAGCAGCGCTAAATTTGGTTTAAAACTTCCTTATCTCCGCCGCTCATATCAATCAAAGAAAGAGGTCGGAAAAATTTTAATGGAAGCTCTTCCAGGAACCCTTCTTTTAGCTTCCGCCGCCATGATAATTGCGGTATTGATAGGTATTCCCTTAGGAGTGGTAGCCGCCGTAAAACAAAACACCTGGCTGGATACTTCATCCATTTTTGCCAGTATTGTGGGAATATCGGCTCCGTCCTTTTTTATGGGAATTATTATCGCTTATGTATTCGGGTTTGTTTTAAGTTCATGGACAGGCCTTCATATCACCGGTAATTGGTTTGATATTGATGAAGTAACAGGTGAAAAGCATCTTGTATTAAAGAATTTAATACTACCTGCCATAACCTTAGGTATTCGTCCCCTTGCTATAATAACACAACTAACCCGCAGCGCCATGCTGGATGTGCTTGACCAGGATTATATCCGTACTGCTTATGCAAAGGGATTGAGCAAAAAGGCAGTTGTTTTGAAACATGCTTTGCTTAACGCATTAAATCCTGTTATCACTGCTATTACAGGGTGGTTTGCAGAATTACTTGCCGGCGCTTTTTTTGTTGAATACATTTTTGGATGGAAGGGTATTGGCAAGGTAACTGTTGATGCTTTAGAGAAACTTGATTTTCCTGTTGTGATGGGGTCAGTACTTGTGTCTGCTACCTTTTTTATACTTATTAACATTCTTGCCGATATTTTATATGGCATTGTTGATCCGCGTGTCACCGTTCATTAATATTTGAAAAACTTTTTTGAAGATCAATCTTTAATTGATTTAGTTGTTGTAAATTGTACAAGCCACGGTTTCTAGTCATTCAGATTACTGTTCCACTGGAGAAAAGAAATAGTTATTTATTAACCTGTCTAATGTCATTGACAAAGACGTAAAATCCAAACCATGGAACGCATAACATCCATTCTTAATCGCAGAGAACCACATTTTCACACGGTTACTCCGGAATCCTCTGTTATTGATGCTTTGCAACAAATGCGTTGTGAAAATGTAGACTACCTGGTAGTAATAAATGATGATGAAAGATTTTTGGGCATTCTCAGCGATCATGATATAGCAACCAAAGTCATCTTTGGGAGAAAACATTTAAATAAAACTTCGGTAAAAGATATTATGAATACAAGATTGCCGGTGGCTACTACCGAAGATACAGTAGAAAAATGTATGCGTACTATGCGCCAGCATAATGTAAGATTCCTGCCTGTGTTTGAAGGATTTAATTTTAAAGGAGTGGTTTCTTCTGATGATATAATTCATGAGGTAGTAGAAAACCGAATGGACATATTTGATCCGGAAGAAGATCAATCTTACACTTTTGCCTGATTACTGCACTATTATCTTGCTAATCACTTTTTGCCCAAGCGCCTCATTTACACGCTGAATAATTTTTTCTTTCTGAAAACTAAGTTCTTGCTTAAGCGGAGCTACCTGCGTAGTAATAAATAAGGTGTCATTAATTATCAGGAGCTTATCGGTATACCGGGCTACTGTTTTTCCCATGATCTGTTCCCAAACATCCTCAATTTGTAATGCCTGTATGCCGCTCCTGATGCGGCTTTGTTCAAGAAACTTTTTTATGGCATCTCCAAGTGAATATTCACCCATGGTTCAAAGATAGATGATAAATGAATAGATGGCAGATGACAGATTAAGAGAAATACTTAAGAAATAATTTGCATTTATATAATGATCATCTCATAAATTAATTAACTGATATGGGATAGCCAGACCATTAAGGTGTCGACACAATCTTTCTCCACTCGTATCTGTAATAAAAACCTGCCCATCATTTTCAACACAAACCCTCTGAAGCAGGTTAAAGATTCTTTCCTCATCCAATTTCTCAAAAACATCATCCAATAGTAGTAGTGGCGCAAATCCCTTTTCTTTTCTCAACACTTCCATTTCTGCAAGTTTTAATGCAAACAATAAACTTTTTCTTTGTCCCTGCGAAGCAATATTCTTAAAAGGTTGCTCATTAAGATTAAATTCAAGATCGTCTCTATGAATGCCACTTGTTGTTCGCATGGATACTATATCCTTTGCCTGGTTCTCTTTAAGTAATCCGGGATAAGATGCCTGCAATAATTCACTATTATAAAACAGGTTTACATTCTCGAATTGTTTTGCGATTTCATTGTAAAGTTGTTTTGCTAATGGTAAAAACGAAACGAGAAATTCTTTTCGCTTCTCAAAGATCTTTTCACCTGGTTTTAATAGCTGTTCATCAAGAACAGTTAGCAACGATATATCTTTATTTCCCATTTCGGCAAAAGAGCGCAATAAGGAATTACGTTGTTGTAAGACTTTATTATGCGTTATTAATTGCTGCAGGTAGTTTGCGTCTAATTGTGAAAGCAGGGTATCAATAAATCTTCTTCGTTCTTCGCTGCCATCTGTGATAATCTGTATATCATCCGGGGCAATTATAACGCAAGGATAGTGACCAATATGCTGAGAGAATTTTTCATATGATTGATCATTGATCAAAAACTCCTTTTTCCCTGTTTCCCTGAGAATGCAAATCGCTTTTTCCTGTTTGTCCCAAATTTCAAATTGACCTTCCAATCTAAATCCATCGTGCCCCTGCAAAATATTATTTCCATCCAGCCTTGTAAAGTAGCTTTTTGTAAAACAGAGATAGTGGATTGCGTCGAGCATGTTGGTTTTCCCAATGCCATTGCGTCCTGATATGCCCACAATCCGTTCTGTAAATTGAATAGAGCGGTTTTGGTAGTTTTTAAACTGGATCAGGGAGATATTTTTGAGCCTGAGCATAGATTTGCAAGATAGGCTAAGAGATGAAAGGAGAAAAAGAGAAGCAACTTAGAGAATTAACTCCTTTTCTCTTTTGCCTCTTAGCTGAAAACCTATATCTTTGCGACCCCGCAAGGGAAATAGTTCTTCCATCCCGATAATTATCGGGATTACTGGAAATATTGCCTGAAGAGGTTCACTAAGGGTCCTGGCTGATCGGGAACACCTCAAGGGTATAATCTAAAAAGCATGAAATATGCCTAAGGTAAAAACAAACTCAAGTGCCAAAAAAAGATTTAAAGTAACGGGCACTGGAAAGATCACACATCAAAAGAGTTTTAAGCGTCACATTCTGACCAAAAAATCAAAAAAACGTAAACGTAACATGCGCAAAGATGGCGAAGTTGCAAAATCTCACGTTGATTTTGTAAAACGCTTATTAAGGCTCAAGTAACGGGGTACAAGGCGCAGGACTTATTAATTGACTTGTTCCCTCGTCCTTGAACTTTGTTCCTTAGATTTTTAAACTCTTAAACTTATTCAGATATGCCTCGTTCAAAAAATTCTGTTGCATCAAAGGCACGCAGAAAAAAAATATTAAAGCAAGCTAAAGGTTTTTATGGTAAACGTAAAAATGTTTATACCGTTGCCAAAAATGTTGTGGAAAAAGGGATGACCTACATGGATGTGGGTCGCAAATTGAAAAAAAGAAATTGCCGCCAGTTGTGGATTGCCCGTATTAACGCGGCTGTTCGGGCTGAAGGACTAACTTATTCTGAATTCATCCACAGGTTGAGCGAAAAAGGAATTGATCTTGACCGCAAGGTGCTGGCAGATCTCGCCATGAACAATCCTGAAACTTTTAAAAACCTTGTAGCCGAGGTTAAATAGCTTGCTTTATTTGAGAGAACAACTATTCCGTCTCGCCTTGGGCGAGACGGTTTTTTATTTTGTCTAAGTAGACCACGGATGTGACAACAGAAGCGTCAACTGGAATTGCCCAAGCCAGCTCCAAAAAATTTCTCTCCAAAAAATCTTCAAACTACTACTTTTGTCCCCTGTAATGCATTGCTACCATTTTAACCCATTATTTCACCAATGACAAATTCCTATTTCGACCTTGTACATCAAACTTTCAATTTTCCCCAGGAAGGTTTCGATGTTAAAGATGGTTACCTGCAATTTAATGGTGTGGATGTAAAAGCCTTGATCGATAAATATGGTACACCATTGAAATTAAGTTACCTGCCTAAGATTGGGATGCAGATAAAAAAAGCGAAACAAATGTTTACATCTGCCATTAAAAAACATAAGTACGAGGGCCAATATTTTTATTGCTACTGCACGAAAAGTTCGCATTTCAGTTTTATTGTGGAAGAAGCTTTGAAACATGAAATTCATCTGGAAACTTCTTATGCTTACGATATTGAAATCATCAAAAAACTATACGAGAAAAAAAAGATTACAAAAGATATTCAAATCCTCTGCAACGGCTTTAAACAAAAAGGGTATACAAGGAGAATCGCCAATCTTTTAAACTCTGGGTTCAGCAACGTTATTCCCATCCTGGATAATAAGGAAGAGTTGCGGGAATATGCAAAGGCCGTGAAAGAACCTTTTAAATTGGGCATTCGGGTAGCTGCAGAAGAAGAACCTACATTTCCCTTCTATACCTCACGTCTCGGTATTCGCGCAAAGGATATTCTTGAGTTTTATGTAGACAGGATTGAAGGGTATGAAAGTAAATTCCAGTTAAAAATGCTGCATATTTTTTTGAACAAGGGGATTAAAGATGATATCTATTATTGGAGTGAATTGAACAAGATCATTAATCTTTATTGCCAGTTGAGAAAAATTTGTCCTGAGCTGGATTCAATAAATATCGGTGGCGGTTTTCCTATTAAGCATTCGCTGGGATTTGAGTACGACTATCAATTTATGATCAATGAGATTGTTGGCAATATAAAATCGGCTTGTAAAAAGGCAAAAGTTCCAATGCCTGACATTTATACGGAGTTTGGTAGTTATACTGTAGGTGAAAGTATGGCCCATATTTATAGTGTGGTTGGACAGAAAATGCAAAACGATCGTGAAATATGGTACATGATTGATTCTTCTTTTATAACAACCCTCCCTGATACGTGGGGAATTGGAGAAAGATTTCTTCTTCTGCCCATCAATAAATGGGAGGCCGACTACCAGCGAGTGGTATTAGGTGGAATGACCTGTGATAGTCATGATTACTATGATTCAGAAGAACATATCAATGAGGTATTTCTTCCAAAGATCAATAATGGTGAACCATTGTACGTAGGATTTTTTCATACCGGGGCTTACCAGGACCAGATAAGCGGTTATGGGGGTATCAAACATTGCCTTATTCCTTCACCCAAACATGTCCTGATCGGCTATGATAAAAATGGAAAGCTGGTTGATTGGCTTTATGCAAAAGAGCAAACTGCACAAAGCATGTTGAAGATCCTTGGCTATATGTAAAAAAAAGCCCTTCTTCTGAAGGGATGGATTGTGAAGGCCGAAGAACTCCGGGTCCTCTCAGTATCACTAAACCTTTTCATTTTAAAGGGCTTGGTTTTATTACCTGCGGCGTCTGCCATGGTTATTATAATACCTGTTCCATTGGCTATACTCCCTTCTATTGTAATTAACCCTGCCCAGGTAAGATCTGTCAAGATAGTACCTGTTGTCATAACCTCTCCAATACATATACCCTTCCGGACTACGGTAGTAATAACGGCCATCTGAATACCTGGTCGCATAAATATTAGGGCCCGGGTTAACGATCAATGAAAATGAAGCGGAAGTGCGGTGCGGATAATATGAATACTCACGGCTGGGTCCGCAACTTGCAAGCACACTCACAAATGCGATGATAATTGCCGCTTGTATAATTTTGATCTTTTTCATATCGATAGATTTTATATTTATTTAGACAATTTGTTTGCCGGAAAATCTTTAAAAGCCTTTAATATGAGAAAAATTCTAATATCAATATTTATGATTATCATATTAACTGAAAACGTAGACGCTCAGACCGCTGAGGATTCTGTTAAAGCCGTGGTAAAAGAATTGTTTGACGGTATGAAAAATTCTGATGCTTCAAGGATTCGTAACGCATTTGCTGACAGCGCTATCCTACAAAGCATAGGAAAAAGCAAAGAAGGGAAAATGCTGATTCAAAATGATAATGTGGATGAATTTGCTAAATCAATCAGTAAGCTTAAAAAAGGAGCAGCTGATGAACAAATTGTTTTTGACTTAATAAGAATTGATGAGCCAATCGCAATAGTATGGGCTCCCTACAAATTTTATTTTGAAGGCAAATTCAGCCATTGTGGGGTTGATTCATTTCAGTTGGTGTATATCAATGGCCATTGGAAAATTCAATATTTAATTGATACAAGAAGAAAACAACCTTGCGAATAATTCAAATATGAAAATAAAAAACCCTCCAAGGATAGAAATCCGGAGGGGTATAAACCAAAACCAACTGCTTATGAGAAAAACTCTTCGACAATAAGTTACTGTACTGAAATTTCTTTTGTTGGAGCTTTGACTTCCTCTTTCTTAGGAAGGTTTAATGTTAAAACACCATTAACATATTTCGCTTCAATTTTTTCCCCGTTAATTTTTTCATCCAAAGTGAATGACCGTTTGATAGAACGATAGCTGTATTCTCTACGAATTTGTTTTTCATTCCCATCGTCCGTTCCATTTTTCTTTTCGGCTGAAATGGTAAGAATATTTTTCTCCAGGTTTAATGTGAAATCATTTTTTTCAAAACCGGGAGCTACCACTTCAAGCTCGTAAGCATCTTTAGTTTCTTTGATGTTTACAGGAACAAAACCTTTCAGGTTTGCACCGGAATCATCTTTGAACATCGTTGGGATTTCACTAAAGAAATTTTCCAACAGGCTAAAACCATTATTCGGTTTGTTATTAAATTTTACAACTGTCATGGCTGTTTTGTTTTATCAATTAATAATTTTTCCTTGATTTAACAGTAGTTTTCAAATCCTGTACCATTGGGAGTTTGAGGGTATTTTTCTGCCGTTTAGTGATGGAACATTGTTTTATTGCGTCATAATTTCCGAAATAAGGAATTAAACACTGACAGGGTTACCAAACAAAAATTTCGTAAACTTTTTTGCTATTTTTGTGTTATATAGGTTTCACTTAAAAGATAGTTTTCATTTAAATAGATTAAACCCCATAACAAAATATGTATCCAGCAGAAATTGTGTTACCAATGAAGGAGGAACTCACTGACAACGGCTTTTCCGAGCTTTTATCCTCCGGCGACGTAGACGCCCAGTTAAATAGAGAGGGTACTACATTAATAATGATCAATTCCGTTTGTGGGTGCTCAGCAGGAACTGCCAGGCCTGGCCTTTTAATGGCAGTGGCTAACACTCAAAAGAAGCCAGATTACCTGACCACTAGTTTTGCCGGATTTGATGATGAGGCTGTACAAAAAATCCGGGAACATCTATTCCCTTATCCACCATCATCACCGTCAATAGCGTTATTCAAAAATGGTCAGCTTGTTCATTTTATTGAAAGGCACCAGATAGAAGGCAGACCTGCACAGATAATTGCCAATAATCTTATAAATGCATTTGAACAATTCTGTAACTAGAATTTATAAGTTTAAATTTTTAGCGCCTCTCTTTTGGGAGGCATTTTAATTAATACAAGAAATCATGGATTAATTTCATAACATTGCCTCCTGTAAATCCGAAATAGAAAATCTAAATCTAGAGATCCACAGATGTATCCCAACCTTTACTACGCATTTAAAGATTTATTTAATATAGACTGGAAGCCGCTTCGTTTCATTAATTCATTTGGTTTTTTTGTCGCATTGTCTTTTATTCTTGCTGCTGTTACATTGGCCTCAGAACTTAAAAGAAAAGGTAAGGAAGGTTTATTATACCCAACGGAAATAAATGTAGTGGTAGGCAAGCCCGCTTCTTTCTCTGAACTCTTATTAAATTTTTTACTGGGATTTCTTTTAGGTTACAAAATCCTGGCTCTTTTTATAATGAACAGTTCGGTCACAAACGATCCACAAGCATTTATTTTTTCTGGCTTAGGCAGTTGGCCAGCGGGGATAATATTAGGCCTCCTGTTTGCCGGCATAAAATGGTGGGAGAAAAATAAACAAAAACTTCCCAAACCAGAATTACGAAAAATCCGTTTCTGGCCACATGACCGGGTTGGCGAATTAACTATTATTGCCCTGATTTTTGGATTATTAGGTGCTAAGCTGTTTGATATATTTGAGAACTGGGGTGATTTTTTAAAAGATCCTTCTTCATTTATTTTTTCCCCAGCGGGTTTAACTTTTTATGGAGGATTAATATGTGCAGCGCTGGCAATTTGGTTTTATGCAAAAAAACATAAAATCGGTTTCTGGCATCTGAATGATTCTGCGGCCCCTGGGTTAATGCTGGCTTATGCAGTGGGTAGAATTGGTTGCCAGGTTTCTGGTGATGGTGATTGGGGAATTTATAATAGTGCCTATACCGTGAACGGGGCGGGTAAAGTAACTCCTGGTGATATTAACCATTTCAATGAGTCGCTTAATGCTCACAGTCAGTTTTTTATGTCTCAATTCGGAAGCCTTAATCATGTTCCCCACATCACATATCCCAAGCCTTATTTTTTAAATTTTTTGCCTGACTGGGTTTTTGCGTACAATTTTCCTCATAATGTAAATGATACCGGGATATCTTTGGAAAATTGTGTAGGAAAATACTGCAACCAACTTCCAGTACCGGTATTTCCTACCTCTTTATACGAAACAATTATCTGTTTGCTTCTATTTTTTATTCTCTGGTCTTTGAGGAAGAAACTAAAAATACCTGGAACTTTATTTGCTATTTATTTAATGCTGAATGGAATAGAAAGATTTTTCATAGAAAAGATCCGGGTCAATAATCGTATGAATCTTTTTGGCTTCCATCCTACACAGGCAGAACTTATATCTGCCCTTCTCTTTATTAGCGGGTTGATTATTTTTATTGTACTAAGGCGTAATCCGCCTCCTGTAAAGCAATAGTTTTCAACAAATATTTACCCTCTTTAATAATAAATGTGTTTTTAAAATAAAAAACGAAAAGCCCGCCCATAGAGCATTTCCGCAATTCTATCCACGCTATAAATGTTTGCATAGAATTTGTTCGAATAAATTATCCCCAACCACTATGAGATTCGGACTTTGAAGTGTATTTTTGCAGATAGTCAGGGACGGTAAATATTTTTGATTAACTATCCATTTGCAACTTTCTGCAAACAAAGACTGTCATTTATTCGTTGTTCTTTAAACACTTAGATTCATTATTATGAGGCAGCTTAAAATTGCCACCCAAATTACAAACAGGGACTCTCAGGCCGTAGAAAAGTACTTGCAGGAAATTTCAAAGATTTCAATGATCACCCCTGAAGAAGAAACCACCTTAGCTCAGCGAATTAAGATGGGTGATCAGCGGGCTTTGGACAAACTTGTACAGGCAAACTTACGATTTGTAGTATCTGTTGCTAAGCAGTACCAGCATCAGGGTCTTTCACTTAGCGATTTAATCAACGAGGGCAACCTCGGTCTGATAAAAGCGGCCCAACGTTTCGATGAAACAAAGGGTTTCAAATTCATTTCATACGCAGTTTGGTGGATTCGCCAGTCCATTTTACAAGCGTTGGCAGAGCAGGGCAGATTAGTCCGCCTGCCTCAAAACAAAATTGGCACATACAACAAGGCTAACAAAGCTTACATGGCCTTCGAACAGGAGCATGAACGTGAGCCATCAACTGAAGAGTTAGCAGAGTTACTGGAAATGAGTGAAACAGAAATCAACAACATTTTCCAGAGCAATACCCGCCATACTTCACTAGATGCCCCTGTTCACGAGGCAGAAGATGTTGCCATGGGTGATTTGCTGGAAGGGGGTGATGATACTGATGATGATGTGATGAAGGATTCATTGAGAAATGAAATTCGTCGTGTTTTGAAATCACTTTCTCCAAGAGAGGCTGAAATTGTCAATGCATATTTTGGCCTGGATGGTGAAAATGGGGTAACCATCGAACAGATTGGTCAGAAATATGATCTTACCAAAGAACGTATTCGCCAGATCAAAGAAAGAGCCATTAAACGTTTGCAAAAAGCTCGTTATAGCAACGCTTTGAAAGCATATTTAGGTTAATGACTTAAAATCCCGCCCCGCGGGATAATAAGAATAGCAAATTGGTGGGTTTATTAAAAAGCAGCTCTGATCATTATGATCGGGGCTGTTTTCTTTTGTAAGAATTTTTGAATGACTTTATGGGACTCACAGGTTTGTGCTGTAATTCTGGTAGACCACTCGCAAAATATCCTTATTCAAGGCTAATTTTGCCGTGCATGAAAAACATATTCCGTTTTTTACTCCCGGCTTTTTTGTTCTTTTTTTTTGGGTGTGAGAAATCTGTTACATTTCATCTGAATGAGACAGACCCGAAATTAGTTGTCGAAGCTACTATAGAAAATAATCAACCCCCTCTTGTTATTCTTTCAAAGACTGTTGGATATTTTTCAAATATTAATCCAATGATTCTCCAAAATAGTTTTGTACATAATGCTGAGGTATATGCTTCAAATGGAGTGTTGATACATAAATTAAAAGAATATACAATTAATTTTGGCAATGGGTATTCTGGTTATTATTACTCCCTGGATTCATCAAATCTGGCTTCTTTCTTTGTAGGGGAATTGAATCATCAATACTCACTGCGTATTGTTGCTGAAGGAAAAGAATATACGGCAACTACAACTATTCCTGAAATCACAAAACGTATTGATTCAATTTGGTGGAAACCTGCCCCTCCCGGCAATGATTCCAATGAAGCAGAAGTGATGGTAAAAGCTACCGATCCCCCAGGCTATGGGGATTATATCCGTTATTTTACCAAGCGAAATAATGAACCTTTTTTTGCTGGTCTTAATTCCGTTTTCGATGACCAGGTAATTGACGGTACTACATACAATGTGCAGGTTGAAAGAGGCTGGGACAGAAATGCAGATCCTGGTGATAGAACATCTTTTTTTATAAAAGGTGATACAGTAATATTTAAACTCAGCAATATTGATAAGGCTACATTTGATTTCTGGCGAACAATGGAGTATAGTTATTCCAGTATTGGCAATCCATTTTCTTCCCCTGCAAAAGTGTTGAGTAATATCAGCAATAATGCTCTTGGATATTTTGGAGGATATGCTTCACAATTCAGGACGATAATTATTCCGAAATAGGGAAAGAATGTTGTGCGCAAAAACATGGCGTTTTGCACAAGCTATTCAGACTATAATCCTTGTTAGTTTTCAATTCGTTATTTCAAGTTACTTTTGACAAATTTATTCTACAGATCGAACTGACTAATTATATGAAGACAACAGAGAGTGAAAAAATACATTGTTTAATTATCGGGTCTGGACCGGCAGGGTATACGGCAGCTATTTATGCAGCAAGGGCTAACTTAAAACCTGTTTTATATCAAGGCATACAGCCGGGTGGGCAATTAACCATTACTACAGATGTAGAAAATTATCCTGGTTATCCTGAAGGAATTCAAGGACCTGAAATGATGGTGGATTTTGAAAAACAGGCAGCAAGGATGGGAACCGATATTCGTTTCGGTCTGGCAACAATGGTTGATTTCTCAAATCAACCCTATAAAGTTTGGATCGATGAAGAAAAATTAATTGAAGCAGATGCAGTGATCATTGCTACGGGTGCCTCTGCAAAATGGCTTGGCCTTGAAAGTGAGCAGCGGTTGAACGGCTATGGTGTTAGTGCCTGTGCTGTTTGCGATGGTTTTTTCTTCCGTGGAAAAGAAGTAGCTATTGTGGGTGCCGGTGACACGGCAGCTGAAGAGGCGCTATATCTTTCTAAACTCTGTAAAACGGTCCATATGTTTATTCGTAAACATGAAATGCGGGCAAGTAAAATAATGCAGGAAAGAGTTTTTAAAACTTCCAACATTAAGGTATATTGGAATACCGAGGCAGAAGAGGTCATGGGTGAGAAACATGTTGTGGCTGTTCGCGTACATAACAATAAAACAAACGAAAAACAAACAATTTCTGTCAGTGGGTTTTTTGTTGCCATTGGTCACCAACCTAATTCAGATATTTTTAAAAAATGGCTTCATATGGATGAAGCCGGGTATATCAAAACAATTCCGGGTACTTCCAAAACAAACGTTGAAGGCGTATTTGCCTGTGGCGATGTGCAGGATAAGGTTTACAGGCAGGCAGTAACTGCGGCCGGAACTGGTTGTATGGCGGCGTTGGATGCTGAAAGATATTTAGGTGAAAAAGGTCTTCATTAGTTAAAGCTTATTTGTTTAATGGTTACAATCAAACTTAAGCAGCTTCGTTTTTTTGCTCATCATGGATTGTATGAAGAAGAAAGAAAAGTATCTAATGAATTTATAGTTGATCTCGAAGTGGCCTTTGAATCTTCAGTTACCATCATTTCAAAAATGAATGAGACCATTAACTATATAAAACTTTATGAACTTGTTAAAAAGCAAATGCTTCAGCCGACTGATCTTATTGAAACGCTGGCAATGCAAATCACGAATAATATTCATCAGCTATACTCACAAGTGAAAAAAGTTTCTATTACCATTACAAAAAAATATCCTCCTGTTATTAATTTTAGTGGAAATATAGCAGTTAATTATATAGAGGAATTTTAGCTAAATAAAAATTTTGTCTTTTTCCTATACCGACCCATTTCTCTTTTTTGTAGAAACTGATTTTACAATGGTTTGTCCCTTGAGTATCTGTTTAGGATCCTTCACTTTTTCAAGAGAATTTGCATAGGCTTCTTTCAAAAGCTTCTTAATGTAAGTCTTCGGAAAATCAACATTACTTTTAACGAGTATATATCTATATTGATTTCCTTTTCCAAGCAAAATTTTTTCCGGATCTGCAATTTGTGAACCCCAGTAGAAGCCAAAATGGACATTGTTACTGCTTCTGCCAACAGCAATAGAGCAAAATGTATGTCCGACTTTATCTGTGGGTGACCATCCGAAAGCCAGGGCATTGTAATTGTCATAAATCAGTTCATTACAGTCGGGGTAGAGGTCCCAAACGAATTCTCTTAACCACAATGCTGTTTTCTGTTTTTCTTTGGGAAAAACGGAAAGGAATTTTTTTAGGTCTTTTGTTTCACTTTTTGGCAAAGAAGAAATATTTCTTTGTAAAATTAATCAATCTGATCGCTCCGTTGTCACAACCAAATGTTTTCTGACTTAATAATAGTTATCACATTCCTGTAGTTTATTTCATTGGCATATTCAGCTTATCTTTGAGCTGAATTTGGTTCAGCCTGCAACTGTCCAATTTTTAAAATTATCCCGCAATTGCGGGATTCAAATTCAGAATATGGCCCCCTTACACAACCGAATCTCCCGAAAAGAGTTGAAAGAACGTAATGAGAAAGACGCTACACCCCGCACTACTCTTTCTTTTTACTGTTATTTTAAGATTACAGATCCTGAAGTTTTTCGAAATACATTGTATAGAGCATTTAATGCCATCAATGTGTTCGGGAGGATTTACCTCGCTCATGAAGGCATCAATGCACAGTTAAGCGTACCTACAGAAAATTTTGGTGTTTTTAAAGCTTATCTCTATTCCATTGAACCTTTAAATGGTTTGAGATTAAATATCGCGGTAGATGATGATGGTAAATCATTCTTTGCCCTGGATATTAAAGTACGGCATAAAATTGTTGCAGACGGAATTTCTGACCCGGCATTTGATATGGATAACAGGGGAAGGTATGTGAATGCAGAGGAGTTCAATAAGCTGACGAACGATCCGGGTACAATTGTAATTGATATGCGAAATCATTATGAATATGAAGTGGGACACTTTGAAAATGCGATTGAAATACCCAGTGATACTTTTCGTGAACAACTGCCAATGGCTGTTAATATGATGGTGGATAAAAAAGATAAGAATATTATCATGTATTGTACAGGAGGTATCCGGTGTGAAAAGGCGTCAGCCTTTATGCTATATAAAGGGTTTAAAAATGTTTTTCACCTGGAAGGCGGTATTATTCATTATACTAGCCAGGTAAAAGAAAAGGGACTAATTAATAAATTTCATGGGAAAAACTTCGTATTTGATCAGCGGTTAGGAGAGAGAATCTCCGATGAAATCATTGCCAAATGCCACCAATGTGGTAAACCTGCTGATACTCATGTAAATTGTGTGAATGATGCCTGTCACCTGCTTTTTATTCAATGTGATGAATGTAGAGAAAAATATGAAGGTTGCTGCAGTATAGAATGCCGGGAAGTAATTCATTGGCCCCTGGAAGAACAAAAGAAGGTAAGAGCTGGAATTGATAAGGGCAGAAATGTTTTCAATAAATCAAAGGCAAGGTTACCCAATCGCCTTGAAAATAAAGAGTAAACAGCTCTTTCAGAATTTTATTATTCCTTAATTTCGGGCAATCAAAACTGAATTGAAAAAACTATTGGCCATACTGCTGATTTGTTGTTTTTTACTTAACATCATTGGGTTTCGTATTTTTTTTTATTTCCGGCAGGTAGAAGTAAAAAGCGAAATGAAAAAATTGCTTCGCCTGAATGTTGACATTAATGAGGAGAGATTTGCTTTTTTTTTAAATGACATAGAAGCTTTGCAAAAATTAAAATGGAAAGGTGATGATGAGTTTAGTCTCAACGGGGAGATGTATGATATTATCGGAAAGAAAATCGAAGATGAAAAAATAGTCATTCGCTGTATTCGCGATAAAGAAGAAACAGCTCTTGTGAATAAATTGAAAGATAACTGTAGGGAAAATGAGAAATGCAATAAAGTAGTTAATGAACTTTTTCAACTTCTTCAAACGTTATTTTATAATACAAAATCTGAAGATACTTCCTTCGGAGAATCCGCTATAAGCAGTTTTTGTTTTCCTTTTGAGAGATTACCGCTTCAGGTTAAAAAAATCCCTACGCCGCCACCACAGCTCAGGATTCCCCTTTTATTTCTTCTTTAAAAATATTATTTATTTAGAATAACTATCGTTTGAATATGCTTCATCCTATTGCATATTTTACTTGCATAATCTTATTTGCCGGGCTGAATAAAAATTGTTTGGCACAGGAAAAGGATACGGTCCCTGTGTTAAAAGAAGTTGTTATTTCAGGAATCCGTTCTTCAGCAGTAAATGAAACGAGTTTAAATATCCATTCATTATCGCTTCAGAAGATGAGACAAAGTGGAGCACTCAACATTTCAGATGCTTTATCAAAAATGCCCGGTATCAATCAATTAAATACGGGCCCTGCTATTTCAAAACCGGTCATTAGGGGATTATATGGTAACAGGGTACTGGCAGTTTTATCAGGATTAAAATTTGACAACCAGCAATGGCAGGATGAGCATGGCCTTGGGTTGAGCGATGTGGGGATTGACCGAATTGAGGTGATCAAAGGACCAGCATCACTTCTTTATGGATCAGAAGCCATAGGTGGAATTCTGAATATCATCGAAGAAGCACAGAATGAAGTGGGTAAAAAAAGCGGTGATATGAACATTGGATTA
>Ga0137463_1000133_pt1 | contig 28512 bp, 34 predicted proteins | sample EasRivERMGT800_2_FD_102333 | JGI IMG/M metagenome (GOLD analysis project Ga0137463, IMG submission 102333) | Soil microbial communities from meander-bound floodplain in the East River, Colorado, USA - East River MetaG ERMGT800_2 | ecosystem: Environmental > Terrestrial > Soil > Floodplain ...
CGACGACAATCTCGTCGAACAGGTTTGCTGCGCGCCGCACCAGATCCTCGTGGCCCCGCGTAATCGGATCAAACGTTCCCGGATAGACTGCGCGGATCATCGGGTTCCCTTTTCAAAATGCAAAAATGCACCTTGCCCGCATGGGCGCTCTTGACGACACTCCATCCCGGCGGTGCGCTAAAGATCTCATCGCTTTCGACATACGCCCGCCCGCCCTCCCTAAGCAGCCTCCGGATTGCAGCGAGCGCTGCTCCCTGCAAACGCATGCCGTAGGGTGGGTCGACAAATATCAGGTCAAAGCGGGATTCGGTGGCACGAGCGAATTCTAGCGCATCGCCCCCTGCTATCGTCGCATTCGCCGCCTTGAGTGCTTGGGCATTTTCCCTGAGCGCTTTCAGTGCCAAGGGGTTTCTTTCGACCATCACTACGGATGTCGCGCCGCGAGAAAGCGCCTCGAACCCGAGTGCTCCGCTACCCGCAAAGAGGTCCAGGCAGGTCAACCCGTCGAGAGTCTGGCCGAGCCAGTTGAAAAGGGTTTCGCGCACCCGATCGGGCGAGGGTCTCAGCCCTGCAACACTGGGAAAACTGATGAGGCGGCTTCGCCAGACCCCCGCGATGATTCTGACCCTGTTTGACTTGGCTCTGCGCACAGGCGATTTTGAGATCGTGAAATTCGCTCCAGCAGGCAAACTCTCGACGCAAATTCACATCACCCCGACATCTCTATGGGGCGACGGATTGCACAAGGTTGGGATGCACAGAGACTGTTCACGCGAATGTTACTAAAATGGCAGGCATTCTAGCGTGAATTGGGTCTGTCTTGATTCCAGCGGAGCCTGTGTCGGCATTTTCCAACGGCAGCAATCAGGGAAACTGGCTTGGCCGGTTAAGAGCCGGACTCGCCAAGACACGGCAGGAATTCTCCGCCGTCTTCAGTTACACGGAGGTCGGTCCAGAACTGCTTGTCAATCTCGAGGCCCTTCTGCTCGCGAGCGATGTCGGGGCCGCGTCGACCGGAGCACTGCTTTCGCAACTACGCGACCGCGCGCCCAAAGCAGAAAATCCCGCCCAACTCAAAGTCCGGCTCAAAGAAATTCTCACCCGATGGCTGGCGCCGCTGGAGCGCACCCTAGATCTCGGGGTGCGCTATCCTTGCATCGTCATGTTGGTAGGGGTCAACGGCGCCGGAAAGACAACATCCATCGGGAAGCTGGCTGGCTATCTGAAGGACCAAGGCTTTTCGGTTCTGCTTGCTGCGGGTGATACTTTTCGTGCCGCCGCACAAGAGCAACTTGCTGCCTGGGCGGAAAGGATCGGCGTGCCAATTGTCGCGCAACCAGGGGGTGATCCCGGCGCAGTGGCGTTTGACGCCATCGGTGCGGCGCGCGCGCGCGGGATTGACGTCGTGCTCGTCGATACCGCAGGACGCCTGCCGACCCAATTGCACCTCATGGACGAGCTCAAGAGATTGAAGCGTGTTGTTGCCAAAGCGCAAGCCGGCGCGCCTCATCAAGTCTGGCTTGTGCTCGATGCCGGGACGGGCCAAAACGGTCTTTCTCAGGTCCGGGCATTCGACGAGGCACTTGGCCTTACCGGCATCGTGCTCACCAAACTGGACGGCACCGCGAAGGGCGGCATGCTGGTCGCAATTGCTCAGCAACGTCCAATTCCTGTCAGGTTTCTAGGGGTCGGAGAAGGCGCGCACGATCTGCGTCCATTCGTCGTGGACGAATTTGTCGCTGCTCTACTGGACTAGGACCAGCCAGGCAACATGGCTATAGTTTCATTTCAGCAGGTCAGCAAGCGCTACGCAGCGGGACTCGAAGCGCTGAGGTCAATCAGTTTTTCGGTCGATCCGGGTGAGATGGTATTCATCACCGGGCATTCCGGGGCGGGCAAGACAACTCTTCTCAAACTGATTGCCGCAATCGAGCGTCCCAGTCAAGGTACCGTGCTGGTCGGTGGCCAGAACGTCTCCGCCATGCGCGCCACGGCCATTCCTCATCTCCGAAGGAAACTCGGTCTGGTTTTCCAGGGGCAGAAATTGCTGTACGACCGCAGTGTTTTCGACAACGTCATGTTGCCGCTGATCGTCACGGGGCAGCCCTACAGGGAAGCAACACGGCGCGCGCGGGCCGCGCTCGACAAGGTTGGTTTGCTGGATCGCGAAAAGGCGAATCCGGTAACGCTGTCTGGCGGGGAGCAGCAGCGGCTTTGTATCGCCCGGGCAGTGGTGAATCGGCCCGCAATGTTACTCGCTGACGAGCCTACCGCCAGCCTGGATGCCGCCTACGCGAGCGAGATTATGGATATGTTCAGCGCCTTTAACCAGGTTGGAGTCACTGTGCTGCTCGCGACCCACGATCTGCGGATGGTCGAGAAATGGGGGGCGCGCACGCTTACGCTCGACCACGGAAAAGTCAAATGAGAGCCTGGCTGCAGCACCACCGGATAAGTCTCGTGAAGACAGTTGCGCGCCTTCTTGCTTCACCTTTCTCGACCCTCCTGAACGTGCTTGCCATAGGCGTGGCTCTCGCGCTTCCGGTTGGAGCTTTTTTCCTCCTGGGTAACCTAGAGACGATGTCCCAGCAGGTGTCGGTCGAGCCCCAGCTTTCCGTCTTCCTGTCCGCCAACGCTGCCAAGAGCGACATCGCGGATATCGCTTCCCGGATCAAGGGTTCCACGGGAGTCTTGTCTGCACGTTTCGTCTCCCGTGACGATGCGATTGCCGAGCTCAAACGGGTCGCCGGCATGGAAGACGTCATTGCCACGCTGAGGAGAAATCCGCTTCCAGATGCGTTCGTCGTAACGCTTTCCACGCGTGATTCCGCTGTTGTTGACCGCCTTGAGCGCGAGTTCAAGTCCCTTCCAAAGGTCGCCCATGTGCAGGGGGACTCACTGTGGGCAAGACGCCTCGACGCACTGCTGCATTTGGGGCGAACTGCGATCGTTCTGCTGTCCATCGTTATCTGCGTTGCGCTTGTAGCTGTGACGTTCAACACAATTCGCCTGCAGATTCTGACCCAACAGGAAGAGATTGAAGTGTGTTGCTTGGTCGGGGCGACGCGCGCGTATATCCAGAGACCGTTCCTGTATCTGGGTTCGCTTCTCGGAGTGCTTGGCGGATGTGTCGCTCTGGCAATTGTTCTGGCGACTGCGAGGATACTGAATAGCGATCTCGCTCAGCTTGCGACCCTCTACGGAGCAGACCTTCAGCTGCGCCTTCCAGAGGTGTCCCACATTGTCTTTGTCTTCGGTGCATGCACGAGTCTTGGTTGGCTGGGTGCCTACTGGTCTGTTAGCAGGCACTTACTTGTCTTCGAGCGCCGATGAGGCCTGTATCGGGCAAAGAGTTCGACCTTTCTAACGCAAGGAACTGTCCGACCGATTAGCACTCCAATGTCGAGAGTGCTAACATTTGTCCATGCGATTTGGATGCCCCTCCAGCTCAGGCAAGAAAATCGGGAGATGCAGAAAATGAAAGACGCAATAACCCTACCGGTACCCGTAGGCAGTCTTGAGAGTTACATTCAAGCGGTCAATCGCTTCCCTCTGCTGTCGCGCGAGGAAGAGGTGAGCCTGGCGCGCAGATTTCGATCCGACGGCGACGTTGAAGCTGCGCGGCAGTTGGTGCTTTCACACCTCCGGGTGGTGGTGGCTGTCGCGCGCGGCTACATGGGTTACCGCCTGCCGCAGGGAGACCTGATTCAGGAGGGGAACGTAGGCTTGATGAAGGCAGTCAAGCGTTTCGACCCGGAGCGCGGTGTCCGACTCGTGTCGTTCGCCATTCACTGGATCCGGGCCGAGATCCACGAATTCGTTTTGCGGAACTGGCGACTGGTGAAGATCGCCACAACCAAGGCCCAAAGAAAGCTGTTTTTCAACCTGCGGAGCATGAAGCCCTCGCTCGATCCGCTGACGCGCGCGCAAGTACGGTCGATAGCCAAGACCCTCGGTGTCAAACCAGAGGAAGTATCCGAGATGGAAATGCGTCTTGCAGGCCAGGAAGTGGCTCTCGAGCCGGCGGGCGATGAAGAAGAGGGATATTTTCCGATTGCCTATCTCGCTGACGGCTCCCCCGAGCCGCACGAGCTTATCGAGGCCGAACAGGACGAGAGCCTGCAAGCTCGCGGCCTGAAATCCGCATTGGCAAGTCTCGACCCGCGTAGCCGGCGTATCGTCGAGGCGCGCTGGCTCCACGACAGCAATCGGGCGACTCTGCACGACCTCGCTGCAGAGTTCAAAATTTCCGCGGAACGCATTCGCCAGCTTGAAGCCAAAGCGCTTGAAAAGATGAAAGGCGTGATTGCAGCACCCTAGCTGGCCATAAGACCGCTCGGCCTCCCCGGCCTTCTAGCTCTCGCCAAATATGACGTAGCGGTCTCGTCCCTGCTGTTTGGCCTGGTAGAGCGCCTGGTCGGCTCTCTGAATCAGGTCTTCAGGGGAAGTATCCTTCTCCGGAACTACCGAGACGACACCCTGGCTCAGGGTTATGCTCTGGCCTGCATCTGAGCGTGCGTGCGTGATGGCCAAGCTTGCTATAACCCGACTTACGGCCTTTGCCACGTCAACAGCGCCCTCAAGGGCCGTGCTGGGCAAGATCATGGCGAATTCCTCACCTCCATAGCGGGCGGCGAGATCAGCCGGCCGGCGCCCAGCCGAGCTCAGCGCCGACGCCACCTGCTTCAGACAACCGTCACCCGCTTGATGTCCATAGCAATCATTGAAAGCCTTGAAATAGTCCACGTCGGAGAGAATCAGCGACACAGGGGAATGGTCACGCGACGCGCGCCGTACTTCGGTTTGAAGGTAGCTGTCGAAATAGCGCCTATTCGCAATCCCGGTAAGACCATCCTGACGAGAGAGCTGGTGCAGTTCCCGGTTGGCAGCCGCCAGTTCGTGCGAGACTTCAAGAAGCCTGCTGCGCATGGTCTCGATGCGATGCAGCGCGCGGATTTTTGCGTTTAGCACCACAAAACTTACGGGCTTAACGAGATAGTCGTCTCCTCCGGCTTCAATCGCCCTGTCGAGATCTTGATCAGCCTCCTTTGAACTCAGAAAAATGATAGGCACCCATTCCTCCGGGCTGCATTGGCGCATGCGTTGTGCCGCCTCGTAGCCGTCCATTACCGGCATCATCACATCGATCAAGACAAGACCGGGGCGGTCCTGTTGGTACAGCCGCACGCCTTTGTCACCATCCTCTGCTTCGACCACAGAGTGCCCCATGCGCTCGAGCATGCCTTTCAATGCCGCACGGATGGTCGGCGAGTCATCGACGACGAGGATCTTCATATATCCGGACTTGGGAAGGGGCGCGGCAGGCAAGCATACAACGGCGGTGAAAACTGAGGTAGGTTGGCGGCTCCGTGGAGGGCACGGCGCCAGCGCCCGCAAGCTAGGGGTGAAGTAGCGCCCGGAGGTCGGCGACGAGACTGCTCGCGTTGCCGTGACGAACGAAAAGGCGCAGCCGCCCTTGTGTGTCAAATACGTAGCTCCCCGCGGTATGGTCCACGGTGTAGCTCTCGGGGGTCTTTCCGGGAACTATCTGATAGAAAACCTTGAAGTCCTTTGCGACTCTGGCTGTGGCCGCCGCATCACCATACAAACCAAGAAACGTCGACTCGAAAGCCGGGACGTATTCAGCCAGAAGTTTTTGAGTATCGCGCCCTGGATCCACAGTGACGAACAAAACCTGGACTCGATCTCCATCGGCGCCTAGCTGATCCTTTACCGCCTTGAGTTCTGAGAGTGTCGTCGGGCATACATCGGGACAGCGGATGTACCCGAAAAACATCACCACCACTTTGCCCCGAAAATCAGCAAGCGCGCGCGTCCTGCCCGCATGGTCCGTCAGGCTGAAATCCTTGCCGTAGTCCGCGCCTGTTATGTCGGTGTTTTGGAACGAAGGCCTGCCGGCATCACATCCAACCAGGGCGGAGAACAGCAGCACGCAAATAAACCGCATGACAATGTTGCGCTCAGAAATTGAAATAGTGATCCAGCAGGAGAGCCCCAAACAACGCAGCAAGGTAGGCAATTGAAAAACGGAATGTGCGCCGCGCGAGCGCGTCGCTGTAGGTGGCGTAGAGCCGCACCGCATAGACGACGAACGTGCCGTTCAACACCAGTGCGGCGGTGAGATAGATCCAGCCGCTCATGCCGTAGGCGAAAGGTAGCAGCGCCGAGGCGAACAGGATCAAGGTGTAGAGCAGCACGTACAGCCGCGTGAAGCGGTGCCCGTGCGTGACCGGGAGCATCGGCAGTCCGGCTTTGGCGAAATCTTCCGTTCGGTAGAGCGCGAGCGCCCAGAAATGCGGCGGGGTCCAAGCGAAAATTATCAGGAACAGAAGCAGCGCTTCAGGAGCAACCTCGCCCGCAGCAGCGGCCCAGCCGAGCACCGGGGGCATCGCCCCGGAGGCCCCGCCGATGACGATGTTCTGCGGCGTCATCGGCTTGAGCACGACGGTGTAGATCACTGCGTAGCCGATGAATGTACCGAAAGTAAGCCACATGGTGAGCGGATTGACGAAGGTGTAGAGCAGCCACAGCCCCGCGCCACCGACTGCGCCGGCGAACGCGAGAGTCTGAAGCGAGGTCAGCTCTCCGCGAGGCAGGGGCCTTCCGCGCGTGCGTGTCATGACCGCATCGATTTTCTGCTCGACCAGGCAGTTCACCGCGGCCGCCGCGCCCGCCACCAGCCAGATGCCGATCGTCGCCGCCAGCAGCAACTTGGGCGGCACCATGCCCGGCGTGGCGAGGAACATGCCGATCACCGCGCAGAACACGATGAGCGACACCACGCGCGGCTTGGTGAGGCTCAGGAACTGGCGCAAGCGGAAGCCGGCGACGGAAGAGGCGAGTTGCATAGGTGTAAATTTTATCACGCTTGCATCACGACCCTAGCCGATGCGCGACGCCCGAAGCAGGCTAACTGGACAATTGCATGCCGCTGCCCCATCCAGCAAGCTCATGATTTATGATGGCGCTGCAGGCAGATTCATCTCAACCGTGTGGAGACCAGTCAAATGAAGCAAAACCGTATCAATATCGGCCGTCGCGATTTCCTGAAAGCGGGTTCGCTGGCGGTGGTGTCGGCCGGGATCGCAGGCAGCATTGACAATGTCGCCGCGCAGGGCGCCAAGGTGGAGGAGAAGGACGCCCAGGCGCAGAGCCTCGGCTACAAGCATGACGCGACGAAGGTGGACAAGGCCAAATTCGCGAAATACCAGGCCGGACAGATCTGCGCGAAATGTACGTTGTATCAGGGCAAGCCGGCTGACGCCTGGGGCGGCTGTCCGATCTTCCAGGGCAAGCAGGTGGCCGGAAAGGGCTGGTGTTCGGCGTACGTGAAGAAGGCTTAACTGTCAGTTCGATCCGCCGGCTCAAAGGCGCAGCCGTTCCGCACTGGTTCCACCGACACGTCGGATCCTGCGCTAAAGGAAACTTTTGGTGCTGTTCGGGTTCTACCGGTTAGTTCGACCGCGCCACGACGTAGTCGGCGGCGGGCTCAGGATTTCCTTATTGAGCAGTCATGAACAAGATATCTCTCAAATTCAGCATCCTGATAACAAGCGTCGTGCTGGCCGCGACGCTTGCCGGAGTGTGGCTCGCTGAAATATATCGGGAACACGAATCGCGGGCCATGTTGCTGCCGGATCGGGTGATCACATTGTTTCCTGATCCGAAGCCACTGACGGCCTTTGCGCTCACCGATCATAAGAATCGGGTATTTGACCTTGCAAGCTTGAAGGGTAAATGGTCATTCCTCTTTTTCGGCTTCACCCATTGCCCGGACGTCTGTCCGACGACCCTGGCGGTACTGGCCCGCGCGCGTGACAATATCGCCAAGAATACGGTCGGCGCCGAAGATATCCAATTCGTCTTTATCTCAGTAGATCCAAATCGCGATACCGCTAGCAAGCTTGGGCAGTACGTGGACTATTTTGATACGACCTTTCTCGGCGTGACGGGAGACAACGCGCAGATCGCTAACCTGGCTGGTCAACTAGGCGCCGCGTATCAGGTTGCGATCACACCGGGTATCGAAAACTATCCCGTCTATCACAGTACGGCGGTATTTCTGTTGGATCCGCGAGCCCGATATCATGCCGTGTTCACGCCGCCCCATGATGCTGAGACTATCAGCAAGCGTTTCAAAGTGGTGCGGGAACTCGAAGCAGGCAATGCAACATGAGATGGCGACATCCGGTTTTCGTCTGCCTGATATTGGCGCTGACCCTCGACCCCGCTGCAAGTGAAGAGGCGGGCGTTTCCGTACGCGATGCCTGGATCCGGGAAACGCCGCCCGGCATGACCATGATGGCGGGATACATGGAGTTGCGAAACAACACATCACGGCCACAAGTACTCGTGGCCGCAAGCAGTTCGGGGTTCGAGACCGTGATGATTCACCGCACTATCGTTAAGGACGGCATGGCGGGTATGGTGCACGCGTCGCAGATCGAGCTTACACCCAACGCGAGTTTGATCTTTGCGCCGGGAGGTTATCATCTGATGCTGATGAACCCGAAACGGACACTGCGCGCCGGCGACCCGGTTGTCATCAACCTGGAGTTCCGCGGCGGCCTTGTTTTACGCGTCGCCTTCGAGGTCCGAAAATGAAAACCGGCAAACGGCAGTATCGGTGACCGATACGACCGCCAGCGTGAATCGCGAAACAAGGCATCCAGTTCCGCGATGAGCGAAACTTCAGGAGTTTTGCGGGTTCTGGCGCTTATTTCACGTTTTTCACAGGCTCCCGCCGAGTTTCCGCCGAAGGGATGCTGACCTGGCCAACGGGTTTGATCTGGTCGGCCACACCTGGGCCCGTGCCCAAAAGCGCGCCGCGATGCTGTTGGACTCGGTCGGAGATGCCGCGGTGATGGGCCACAAGAACGAATATAAACAGCATCAGCACTACGTTGATTCCAAGAATGATCGAAACGTTCATCGCGTAGCTTTTTTTGGTCATTTGCAGTTCTTGTAGTAAGGAACGGAATCCGAAAGAAGATGGGCTCGCCGCAATTCGATCTAGCTGCGCTACAACAATCCCTTCACGAAAAAGACGCCTCGCGTAAAGAAGGTGTAGTCCGCTTCCAGCGCCCCGATGCCCAGAAGTACCATCAACAACACCGTTGGGACCAAAATGGCATACATCAGGGCCAGCCGCTCCCACATCATGTGCATGAAGACGGCGACGATCAGCCCTGCCTTCAACAACATGAACACGATGATCAGAAACCACCTGAGGTAACCCTGAAAGTGGAAGTAGTCAACCAGATAAGACGCGGTGCTGAGAACAAACAGCAATCCCCAGATCTTGAGATAAATGCCGATCGGATGCTGTTGCCCTTGCGCGTGTGCGTGCTGATGCCCTTGCGTGTCATGTTGTTGCGCTTCCGCGTGTGCCATGATTTGCCTTACCAGAGATAGAAAACTGCGAAGATGAATACCCACACCAGATCGACAAAGTGCCAATACAGGCCCATGATTTCGACGATCTCGTAGTTTCCCTTCCTGCCGGTGAGGAAGCCTGGCCTCTGGTGATCCAGATCGCCCCGTATAACCTTTATGGCCACGATGATCAGGAAGATCACGCCGATCGACACGTGAGTGCCATGAAAGCCCGTGATCATGAAGAACACCGATCCAAACTGGGCCGCGCCCAAGGGATTGCCCCAGGGACGTATTCCCTCGTCCAGGATCAGCTTGGTCCACTCGAAGGCCTGCATCCCCACAAATGTCGCGCCTAACGCTGCGGTGATCAGCAACAGGATAAAGGTGATCTTTCTATTTTTTTCATAACCGAATTTGACCGCCATCGCCATCGTCCCACTGCTGCTGATCAGGACGAAGGTCATGATCGCGATCAAGATGAGAGGGATTTTCTTGCCCCAGAGCGTCAATGCGAAGACCTCACTGGGGTTGGGCCAGGGCTCCGTGGTGGACATTCGCACCGTCATGTACGAGATCAAAAAAGAGCTGAAGATGAAGGTGTCGCTGAGGAGGAAGATCCACATCATGGCCTTGCCCCAGGGGACATTCTTGAACGCCCGCTGGTCCGAGGACCAGTCGGCGACGACGCCTTGCACGCCTTCAGGCAGCGGCAGGGGTGCTACGGTATTTGTCGCAATTGCTTGTGTCATGTGCTTTGGGCCTTTTTACCTAATCCCACAGAGCTTCAATAAAAGGTCCAGATTATTCCCTGTAAACAGCAGCGCAAAAAGGACCAACCAAACCAGAAGCAGGAAGTGCCAGTAAACGGTACACAACTCCACACTCTGCCTGACCTTTGCCGCGTCAAAATCGCCCCACACTTTGGAGATGGTCCTGCCCCAGGCCACCAAACCGCCCAATAGGTGCAGCCCATGCAATCCCGTGATCAGATAGAAAAACGCGATCGCCGGATTCGTTACCTCGAAATAAACCATCGTGCCCAGTTGCCGCCAGGCGAGGAGTTGCCCGAACAGAAAAACCACGGTGAAAGCCCCGCCAGCAAGCAGGCCGGCTCGCATGGCGTCCATCCGCCCACGACGCGCTGAATACTGCGCCCATTGCAAGGCGACACTGCTCAATATCAGCACAAACGTATTCGCCCACAACAGGCTTACTTGAGGCGCGGGACGCCAGTCCTCATACGCCATCCGGCCGCCATATGCGGTAACCAAAAGCGTGAACAGGACCGCGACCACGGCAAGAAATACCCTTAAAGCGAGTTTCCTCGCAGCCGGAGGAGATGCGCCTCCAGCGTGAAGGTCGTCGACCTTACCCTGGTCCGTGGCCCAAGGCTTGACCGTCAATTCATGAAAAATGCTCACGTCGTTAGATTCCGGATCACCTAGGTCTTATTCCCGGTACGGGCGACCTCTCGCGCCGGGACGTTTTGCGGTATGAAGTCCTGGTCGGCGCCCGGCACGCTGTAATCGTACGCCCAGCGATAGACCGACGGCAGCGTGGGGCCAAAGTTGCCGTGTTTCGGCGGAGTATCGGGGGTTTGCCACTCCAGCGTGGTGGCGTTCCAGGGGTTGCCACCCGATGGTTTGCCTTTGAAATAGCTCCAGACCAGGTTGTATAAAAACACCACTTGGACAGCGCCCGTGATCAAGGCCGCGATGGTGATACCGGCGTTCAAGGACTGCGCCGATGCGGGGATAAAGTCCGTGCCTCCAACTGCATAGTAGCGGCGCGGCACACCCAAAAAGCCCAGGTAATGCATCGGCAGGTAGATGGCATAAGTCCCGAGGAAGGTGACCCAAAAGTGAATTTTGCCCAAGGTATCGTTCAGCATGCGCCCGGTGATCTTGGGGTACCAGTGGTAGATCGCCCCGAACACCACCATGATCGGCGCTACCGCCATCACCATATGGAAGTGCGCGACCACGAACATGGTGTCCGAAAGCGGTACGCTCACGGTCACGTTACCGAGGAACAGGCCGGTTAACCCGCCGTGTATGAACGCGAAGATGAAGCCGATGGCAAACAGCATGGGGACGGTGAGGCGGATATTGCCGTGCCACAGCGTCAGCACCCAGTTGTAGACCTTGAGGGCCGTGGGAATCGCAATGATCAGCGTGGTGGTGGCGAAAAAGAAACCGAAGTACGGGTTCATTCCGCTGACGTACATGTGGTGGGCCCACACCATGAAACTGAGCCCGCCGATGGCCACAATCGCCCACACCATCATCCGATAGCCGAAGATGTTTTTTCTCGCATGGACACTGAGCAGGTCGGAGACGATGCCGAACGCCGGCAGGGCGACGATGTAGACCTCGGGATGACCGAAGAACCAGAACAGGTGCTGAAACAACAGCGGATTGCCTCCCGTGTGTTCACTCTGTTGTCCCATCGAGACTAGGGCGGGCATGAAGAAACTCGTGCCCAGTGTCAGGTCCAGCAACATCATGATGGCGCTGACGAACAAGGCGGGAAAGGCCAACAGCGCCAGAACCGTGGCCGTGAAAATGCCCCACACCGTCAGGGGCAAACGCATCATCGTCATCCCACGCGTGCGCGCCTGCAACACCGTCACCACATAGTTCAAACCACCCATGGTGAATCCGATGATGAACAAAGCCAGGGAAACGAGCATCAAGATGATTCCCCAAGTCGCCCCGGGCGTGCCCTGGGAGATCGCCTGAGGCGGGTACAGCGTCCAGCCGGCGCCCGTGGGCCCGCCTGTCACGAAGAAGCTCGCGATCAGCAACAACACGGCGCTTAGATAGACCCAGTAACTCACCATGTTGACGTAGGGGAAAACCATATCGCGGGCGCCGACCATCAGCGGGATGAGGTAGTTGCCAAATCCCCCCAGAAACAACGCGGTGAGCAGGTAGATAACCATGATCATGCCGTGCTGGGTGACAAACTGAAGGTAGTTGCTTGGGTTGATGAAGTGGAAGCTGTTCGGAAAACCCAGTTGTAGCCGCATAAACCACGACAACACCAACGCCACCAACCCTATGCCGATCGCGGTGATCGCGTACTGGATGGCGATGACTTTGGCATCCTGGCTCCAGACGTACTTCCCCACCCAAGTCTTGGGATGATAGAGCTCCATCTCGCCGACTTCAGCAGGTGGGGCGAAAGCCGATGCGTCATGTGCGACGTATTCCATCAAAATCTCCTCTTCGCTAATCGAGCCAGCCCGTCATTGCAAGGTATTGATGTAGGCAACGAGGTCATTGATTGCCTGATCGTCGACCAGAATTTCGGACATCAATGCCATCTGGGGGCCGTACATGTCTTGCGGATGGGCGCCGCGAACACCCTGTTTGAAATTTTTCAATTGAGTGACCATATACCAGTCACTCATACCCTTGAGCCGGGGGCCATTGGTTGCCTGTATGCCCCGCCCATTGGGACCGTGACAGGCACCACAGGTCGATACATAAAGTCTTTGACCGTCGTTGGCACTGCCCTTCACCGTGGCCGGGGCAGGATTATCCGGCAGCGTCTTGATATAAGCGCTGACATTATCGATGGCGGTGTCATCACCCAGCGTCGCCGCCATCGGCGCCATCATTTTGCCAAAAACGTCCTTGTCGTGTGCACCCCGAGCACCATTCTTGAAATATTTCAATTGCCGTTGCAGGTACAAGTCTCCCTGCCCACTCAATTTCGGCGCATGCAGCGCAGGACTACCCTCCGCTTGCAAGCCATGGCAGGCAGCACACACCGTATAGAGTTGTTTGCCTGCGGCAGCATCGCCGGGTGCTCGCGCAGCGGTTTGCGCGAACGTCGGATGGCCGGTTAGCCACGCCTGAAACGCGCGCTCTTCTTCCACTACGACTTTGCCGCGCATAGCGAAGTGCGCGACGCCACATAATTCGTTGCAGAGGAGGTCGAATTTCCCGGTTCGGGTGGGGGTGAGCCAGATATAGGTGACCAAGCCCGGCACCAGATCCATCTTGGCCCGGAACTGTGGTACAGCGAAGTTGTGCAGGACGTCTATAGAGCGGAGCAGCAGCTTGACCGGCTTGCCGACGGGGAGATGTAGCTCCGAGCCTGATACCAAGACGTCATCCTGTCCGTTGGGATCGTCGGGATTCATGCCAAACGGGTTTTTATCGCTGACGTGCCGGACATCGACGGTACCCAACTTGCCGTCATTCCCCGGAAAGCGAAAGCTAAAAGACCATTGCTTGCCCACGACCTCGAGCACTGCCGCGTCGTTCGGGACCTCGACGAATTTCGCCCATACAAACAAGCCAGGGGCCAACATGGCGGCGACGCCCACTGCGGTCAATCCGACAAGCCACCACTCCAGCTTTTTATTCTCGGGTTCGTACTTCGCCCGGATCCCCTTCCGATGACGATAGCGGATCACGCAATAAGCCACAAACAAATTGACGGCGACGAAGACAAACCCCGTGATCCAGAACGTGAGGCTGATCGTGTCGTCCATCGCGCCCCAGTTGGAGGCGATCGGTGTGAAATACCACGGGCTCAGGAATTGAAAAAGGACAGAGCCGAGGACCAACAATATCAATACTATTGCTATAACCATAGGCGGATTCAACTCCCAATTGCAACTTTACTGGCGGATTTAGAGGCAAACCGCAGTAGCATCGATGCTTCTTGGACCGCCAAGTCAAAGGAGCTCGGGTGAAGAACTACACGCAGTTTACTCAGAAACTATCATATCAAATTTCATTCCTTCATGATAACCGGGTTTAACCAGACACGGATTGCCGGAGAGATCGGTGTCCAGAAGTTCACGGTTTCTCGGGAGTTTCAGCGTCATCCTCGGCAAACTCGGCGAGCGTCAGGCGCAAAAAAGCGCCGCACGTGCGAGCAGCGTCTTGGTTGCAGGCCAAGCCATACCGATCAATATGACGAGCGGGATGATGGTCCAGATGATCTCGACGGTCATGTTCTCGTGGAAATGCTCGGCCTTGTGACCCACGGACTTGCGATGTGCGTAAATCGAATAAAACATCACGCCAAACACGCCGACGAAGATCACCAGAATGATCCCCATCATAATGAGATGCAGGTCGTAAATCTCGCTGGCAACGCAGGTGACAGGCGAAGGCAGGTTCCACTGGAAAGCCGCTTGCGCCGTCCCCGATAGCGCCAGGAACCCGACACCGATCGTCGCGGCCATCTTTTTTATCATCGTGTCCTCTCGGTTCTCGGCTAGTGATCGACAGGCTGCACTTGGACAGATCGGCGAGCAATGCAGTGGCGCAAATGAAGTAGAAAATCCCCGTAAAAAAACGTGACAAGCTAGCACACTGGCGCATCCCGGGCAAGCCGGGATCCTCGAATTCAGCTCTGGATTTTCGTTCTCATTTCGATCTTTACGACCCGCCTTCCTTCGGCGTCCACGCGCGGTTCGCCCTTCCAGGCATGTCCGTACAGCGCCTCGACAGTGGCGGCGAGCCGCCCCTTGCTTCGCCGGCTCTCGTAGGATTCCAGCATGCGACGCCAAACGCCGCGCCCCATGAGCCCTGGGCGACGACCGATGCCTGCGCAGGTCTGGCCTGACGCTCTCAGATCGCCTACCAGGGCGGTGGCATCTGCGTAAGTCAGGGTCAGCGTCTCCATGTCCATCACAGGTGCGGCAAACCCGCTCGCGACCAGCATGTCGCCCAAGTCGTGCATGTCGACGAAAGAATGCACGTGGCTCGTGCCCGAGGCGGCGGCAAATGCAGCTTTCAGCTCCTTGAGGGTATCCGGCCCGTAAGTCGAGAACATCAGCAAGCCTCCTGGCGAAAGCACGCGGTGAATTTCGCGCAGTGCTGAAAGCGGGTCCGCCGCCCAGGCCAGCGCGAGATTCGACCAGACCATGGCTACACTTCCCGATCGAAACGGCAGGCGCGAGAAGTCTGCGCATACATACGTCAGGGCGGGACCGGCCAACGATCGCCAAGCGCGTGCCAGTCGGGATTCCGAGCGCCGTGCCGCGCGCAGTGCCGCCTGAGCGAAGTCCACCCCGAGAAGATCGGCGTTCGGAAAGCGCTGGCCAAGCGACACGAGACCCCGTCCCGCACCGCAGCCGGCGTCGAGGATGCGCGCCGGCTGCACGCGAATGTAGTCGAGCCGATCCAGCATGCGCTCCTCGATTTCGCGCTGCAGCACCGCAGAATCCTTGCCGGCCCTTGCGGCACGCTCGAACGCGCGCCGCGCCTGACGCACGTCGAGGCGGAACGCCTCTGAATTCATCGGACAGGACTTGCCGAACGCCCCAAAAACCGGCTTAGAGCGCGCGCATGCCGAGCTTTTTCAGGAGCGTGCGGTCGCGCGCGGCCTCGGGATTGCCGGTGGTGAGAAGCTTTTCCCCGTAGAAAATCGAGTTGGCTCCGGCAAAAAAGCACAGCGACTGCACCGGCTCGGGCATCTCCGAGCGCCCGGCTGAGAGCCTCACGAAGCTTCCGGGCATCGCGATCCTGGCGCAGGCAATGGTGCGAACGAACTCGCTCCAATCCAATTTCGGCGTGCCCCCGAGTGGCGTGCCCTCCACCCGGACCAGATCGTTGATGGGAACCGACTCGGGTTGCGGGTCCAGTGCCGCGAGTTGCGCGATCAGGCCGGCCCGCTGCGAGCGCGTCTCGCCCATCCCGACGATCCCCCCGCAGCACACCTTGATTCCCGCCCCGCGTACCCGCTCGAGGGTTTCGAGCCGGTCGTCGTACCCGCGCGTGGTGACGATCTCGCCGTAAAACTCCGGAGCGGTATCCAGATTGTGATTGTAGAAATCCAGACCCGCCGCCTTCAACTGCTCGGCCTGTCCCGCGCCCAGCATTCCCAATGTTGCGCAGGTCTCAAGCCCGAGCGCCTTGACCGCCCGCACCATTTCCACTACCTGCTCCAGATGCTTCTGCTTGGGCCCGCGCCACGCGGCACCCATGCAAAAGCGCGTTGCACCGTTCCGCTTGGCGGCGCAGGCCGCTTCCAGCACCGCGTCGAGCCCGAGCAGTGCTTCGTTTTCGATGCCGGTCCGGTATCGGGCCGATTGCGGGCAGTAGGCGCAGTCCTCCGGGCAACCTCCGGTCTTGATCGACAACAGCGTCGAAAGCTGGACGCCGTTGGCATCGAACTGCTGGCGATGCACGGTGTGCGCGCGATGCAGAAGATCGTTGAACGGCAGGTCAAACAAGGCTTCCACTTGCGCCCGCGTCCATGGCGCGTCGCCGTCGCGCTGCCGGCGGGCGTGCACCAGGACTCCGGGTTGCCCGTTAAGGGAATTCGTCGCCGCTGGCGGATTCTGTTTCACGCTGGTGTCGGTGGGAAGCACGGGGTAAGCCTGCACGACGTGATCATCCGGGCAAGCGGCAAGGGTGTCAAATCATGCGAACGAATGTATTGCACGGTGGCGTGAAAAAGGTGCAAGCCTGGGTGGGTCAGGATTGCATCCTCTGCGGATCCGAGAGTAGTCCGGAATTCCTGTGCGTAGCCTGCGCGGCCGGACTACCCGTTATCACCGGGCATTGCCCACGCTGTGCGCTGCCCACTCCTTCGGGTGCGGCGTGCGGGTCCTGCCTCGGTCATCCTCCTTATTTCGACGCGACGACGGCGCTATGGCGCTACGAATTCCCGTGCGACAAGCTCGTCCAAGCGCTCAAGTACCAGGGCCGGCTCGCAATAGCCCGGTGCCTGGCTCGCTGCCTTGCGACAGTACCGTTGCCTCAGGTCGATATGGTCATACCCGTCCCGCTGCACCCGAAACGCATGAAAGAGCGCGGATTCAACCAGGCCCTCGAAATTGCGCGATGCCTCGCCCGTTACACCGGCACCCCCTGTCAGGCGGACGGTGTATGGCGGGCGCGCGACACCCGGCCGCAGACCGAGCTGCCCTACGAGGAGCGCGCGAAAAACGCTCGTGGAGCCTTTGCCTGCGCTCTCGACCTCTCGGGAAAAACCGTTGCCGTTCTCGACGACGTAATGACGACAGGAGCGACGCTGAACGAGTTGGCTCGGATACTGAAGCAAGCCGGCGCAAGAAGAATCGAAAACATCGTGGTTGCGCGCACCGTCGCTCCCTGACGGCCGCGCCCCTTAGCCTTCTTCCTTGGGATCCCGCGCGAGCAGTTGCCGGACGGCCTCGCCGGGGCGTGCCCCGCCGAACAGCACTGCGCATACCGCACGTGTAATCGGCATCTCGACCCCCTTTTTCTCGGCGAGCGCCTGGATGGCCTGCGCCGAGTACACGCCTTCCGCGACATGGCCAAGCACCTTCAGAATCCCCTCAAGCGGATCGCCGCGAGCAAGCAGCAGCCCGACACGGCGGTTGCGCGACAGTTCCCCGGTACAGGTGAGGATGAGGTCACCCACTCCGGCCAGCCCCATGAATGTCTCGGCCCGCCCGCCGATGGCGACGCCGAGCCTTGTGAGTTCGGCGAGGCCGCGGGTGATGAGCGCTGCGCGGGCATTCAGTCCGAGGCCGAGACCATCGCTGATCCCCGCGGCTATCGCCATCACGTTTTTCACCGCCCCACAGATCTCCACCCCCGAGAGGTCGGTGCTGAAATACACTCTCAGCTTCGGCTGGTGCAGCTCGTGCGCCCAGCGCTGAGCGAAACTGGCGTCACTCGCCGCGAGCGTCAGCGCGGTTGGACGTCCCTCGGCAACCTCCAGCGCAAAACTGGGACCCGACAGCGCCCCGCAGCGGATGTGCTCTCCAAGGACTTCTCCGACGACTTCGTGGGGCAGCTTGCCGCTCGCCCGCTCGAACCCCTTACAGGCCCACAGCAGCGGCCGATCCGATCCCTCGGCGCGCAGGCGGTCCGCCACCTCCCGCAGATGGGAAGTCGGGGTGACGATCAGAACCAGGTCGCTGGCGAGGAGCGCCGAAGAAAAGTCGGCGCTGACCAGTATGGATTCGGGCAACTCGACTTCGGGAAGGTAGCGGGCGTTGCGACGAGATTGCTGGATGGCGGCAGCCTGGGCGGGGTCTCGGGCCCAGAGCACGACCCGGTGCCTTGCCGCAAGGGAAATCGCCAGGCCCGTCCCCCAGGCGCCCGCACCGAGAATTGCGACGTTCATTGGAAGTCCAACCGCGATCCTGGCATTGAAACAACGGCCCGGCGGGAGCCCAACCCGGTCAGATACCCCAGACCTGGCTAATCTTGACGAAGCCGGTCTGGCCGTCGCTGTGACGCACCTTTACCCAGCCTCCTGCAGGGGCCTCGGCGACATCCAGGGCAACGCCCTGCTGAGCCTGAAAAACAATGGGTGCCTGCTCGTTCGCCGCGTGCCGGATATCGGCGACCGCTGCGGTTGCGATCACCGTGCGTTTTTCCGACAGCAGCTTTTTCTCCACCCACGCCAGGTCGCCGGCCTGATCCCGGACCTTGACCCAGTTATCGATGTTGATGACGATCTCCACAGGGTAGAAGCGGCTGGCGACGAATAGCTTCTTGGCCTTCACCGAAGGCGCGTCGTACATCGGCGTGCCACCCTCGGCAATCGAGCGAAACTCCCCGGCCATCGACGCACCGGTCAGCGCGAGCAGGGCGATTGCCGCCAGGCAGCGCATCAGTGGGCGACCTCTATGCGGGGGCCGGCTGGCTGGCTCGCCTGCGCCGCACGCTGCTGGAACAAGGCCTCGAAGTTTACGGGGGCCAGCAGGACTGGAGGAAATCCGGCCCGGTTGATGACATCGGAAACCGTCTCTCGGGCATAGGGAAACAGCACGTTCGGACAAACGATTCCCAGAACGTGTGCCATTTCGGCCTCCGGCACATTGCGGATCTGGAACACGCCCGACTGCGACGCCTCGACCAGAAACAGGGTCTTGTCATCCCGCTTTGCGGTCACCGTGATAACCAGAGTAACCTCGAAGAGGAACTCGTTGACCCGCTGTGATTGCTGGTCGAGCTGAATTTCGAGCTGGGGCTGCTCGGGCTGCATGAACGTCTGCGGCCCACCCGGCACCTCGAGCGAAAGATCCTTTACGTAGATCTTTTCGATGCTGAACATGGGCTGCTGTGCCTCGCTCATCTGGATCTCCGGCGGGAATAGTGGGTGATCGAGCGTCAGGCCGCGAGCAGCGGACCCAGCCGCCCGGCATGATCGAGCGCCGCGAGATCGTCGAAGCCGCCGACGTGCGTATCGCCGATATAGATCTGGGGAACGGTGCGGCGCCCGGTCTTGCGCATCATTTCCTGCCGCTGGGCCAAATCCATATCGACCCTTACCTTTTCGATCTCGGTCACGCCCTTCGACTTTAGCAGCGCTTCCGCGCGAAGGCAAAACGGGCACACCGCAGTCGAGTACATGCGAACTCTGGCCATCACTTCTCCAGTGGAAGTCCTGCCTGCCGCCAGGCCGAGACTCCGCCAGCCAGTGCAAAGACCTGCTCGAAGCCGCGCTTGCGCAGCGCCGCGACGGCCTTCCCGGATCGGTGGTCGTTCTCGCAAACAACGACCAGAGGTCTGGTCTTGTGTTTCTCCAGCTCGCTAGCGCGGGTCTCGAGTTCAGAAAGCGGAATATTGCGGGCGTTGATGAGATGCCCTTTCGCATATTCGGACGCATCGCGAATGTCGAGCACCAATGCATTCTGCTGGTTCATCAACTGCGTCGCCTGCAGGGTCGACACCGAGGCGCCGGCCGCCCCGCGGCGTAGTGCCGGCCAGACGAGCATCGCCCCGCTCGCGACCGCCACCGCGACCAGATAAACATTGTCGCCAACAAACTTGACCAGATTGACATCCGCCATCTACGACTCCCGATCCTGAAGGTGCGCAATCGCCGGCCGGCCTCCCGAGGCGTTGCGGCGCGTCCAGCACTAACGGTCTATTATAAAATGCTTTATTGCGGCGCGATACGCGCGACGTGAAACGACTCACCTGGACCTCTCATGCAAAGAATCGTTCTGCTGCGCCACGGCGAATCAGTCTGGAACATGGAAAATCGCTTCACCGGATGGACCGACGTGGATCTCACCCAGCGGGGAGTCGAGGAGGCGCGGCGCGCCGGGGAAACCCTCAAGGCCGCCGGGTTCACGTTCGACGAAGCCCACACCTCGGTGCTCAAGCGCGCCATCAAGACCCTGTGGCTGACGCTGGAAGCCATGGATCTGATGTGGATTCCGGTGCGTCACTCCTGGCGGCTGAACGAGCGGCACTACGGGGCACTGCAGGGACTGAACAAGGCCGAAACCGCGGAGCGCTACGGGGAGGACCAGGTCCTCGCCTGGCGCCGCAGCTATGATGTCCCGCCGCCAGCGCTGCCAGCTGGCGACCCGCGCCACTCCAAGGGAGACCCTCGTTACTCGGGGCTCGGCGATGCTGAAATTCCGCTCACCGAATGCCTGAAAGACACCGTAGAACGCTTTCTGCCGTACTGGAATGAGAGCATTGCCCCGTCGGTGCGCCGCGGCGCGCGAGTTCTCATCGTCGCGCACGGCAACAGCCTGCGCGCCCTCATCAAGTATCTCGACCGTCTGAGCGACCGGGAGATCGTTGACCTGAACATTCCCACCGGCATTCCACTCGTCTACGAACTCGACGCCACATTGGTGCCGGTGCGCCACTATTACCTTGGCGATGCGACCGAGGCAGAGGCCAAGGCCCGGGCGGTCGCCGACCAGGGCAGGTCGAAAGCCTAGCCCCTGGGGCGTCGGGCCGGGATCGCCGCAAGAGAGAAAATGATCCCACCGCGCAGCAGCGCAAAGTCTTTCCGCAGTGCATCTTGCTGTCTGGGGCTCGCGCTATTCCTCGCACCGATCCCTTCGCCGGGGCAGGGCGAAAAGGAGTCGCAGCAACTCGATGCGCTGCGCTCGCGGATCGAGCAGTTGCGCGCCAGGATCTCGGCAGCCGAGGACAGCCGTTCCGAAGCGCGGGATCAGTTGCGCGAATCGGAACGAGCCATCTCGGATTCGAATCGGGCGCTGCGCGCTTTGGGCAGCAGACGCGCGGCGGCGAGCAGCGAACTGCGCAAGCTCGCGCTGCAGACCGAGGCACTGGAATCCGACATTGCCTCGCGCCAGGACTCGCTGGGACGCTGGCTCGCCTTGCGTTACATCCATGGCGAAAGGGGGGACTTGAGGCTGCTATTGTCCGGCCAGGACCCAAACAGCGTCACGCGCGAGCTGCACTATCTCGGCTACATATCCCGCGCACAAACGGATCTCATCGAGGAACTGCGCGCCGGTCTGGCCCGGCGGCGCCAACTGGAAGCGCAGGCCCGCGAAGCCAGCGCCGAACTTGTCACGGCCGAGTCGGCCCTGCGCAGGGAGCGCGGAGTGCTGCTGCGACAGCAGCTTGCACGTCGCAAGGTCCTGACCCGCGTTTCCGGCCAGTTGCGCGAGCAACGCCGTCAGGTGAAGTATCTGGAGCGCGACGAATTCCGACTGTCGCGGCTGGTGGAGGAAATCGACAAGGTGATCGCCAGCACGGCACTGCCCCGCAACGAAAAACTCCCCGACGCGAGCACGGCACAAGGGCCATTCTCGGGAATGAGGGGAAAGCTGCGCTTGCCCGTCAAAGGCGATCTCACCAATCGTTTTGGCGCGCAACGTTCGAACGGGGGGCCGGCATGGAAGGGCCTGTTCATCCGGTCCCGGGCCGGACAGGAAGTGCGCGCCGTCGCGGCAGGCCGCGTGGTCTTCTCCGACTGGCTGCGCGGCTTCGGCAACCTCCTCATCATCGACCACGGACAGAGCTACCTCACCATTTACGGCAACAACGAATCCGTGCTGAAACAGGTGGGGGAGACGGTGCGGGGAGGAGACGCCGTCGCCACCGTCGGAGCGAGCGGCGGCAACCTCGAATCGGGTTTATACTTTGAGATTCGACATCAAGGTAAGGCCTTCGATCCGATGCGTTGGGTGTCGATCAAGTAGCCGCAAAGGACTACCTGCGAAACAGCCCGGGTGAACCTCATGAAGACCAAGATCAAACAGGCCAGCCTGGTGCTGGTCGGAGTACTGGCAGGCGTTCTGCTCAGCCTCAACTTTTCGGCCGTCGCGCAGCGCGAAGCAGCGAGGTTCCCGCTTCCGGTCGACGAGCTGCGCGCTTTCGCGGAGGTGTTTGGCGCCATCAAATCAAGCTACGTCGAACCCGTGGAGGACAAGAAGCTCATCACCGAAGCCATCAGCGGCATGCTCACCGGTCTGGATCCGCATTCCGCCTACCTGGACCAGGATGCGTTTCGCGAACTGCAGGTCGGCACGCAGGGGGAATTCGGCGGTCTCGGAATCGAAGTCGGTATGGAGGAAGGTTTCGTCAAGGTGGTTTCGCCTATCGAGGACACGCCGGCGTTTCGCGCGGGTCTCAAGCCAGGGGATTTCATCATCAAGATCGACGATACCTCGGTAAAGGGCATGACCCTGAACGACGCGGTGAAGCGGATGCGCGGCAAACCCAAAACGTCGATCCGGCTGACCATCATGCGCAAGGGGGAGGCAAGGCCGTTCGAGGTGACACTGACGCGCGACGTCATTCGCGTGCAGAGCGTCAAATCGAAGCTGATCGAGCCGGGATACGGTTGGATCCGCGTCGCGCAGTTCCAGGAACACACCGGCGAGAATCTGGCGAAGCACATCGAGAGTCTCTACAAGAACGGTCCGCTCAAGGGACTGATCCTGGATTTGCGCAACGATCCGGGCGGACTGCTGAACGGCGCGGTCGGGATTTCGTCGGCCTTCCTGGCGCCGCGAGCCTTGGTCGTGTCGACTGACGGGCGCACCGAGGATGCCAAACGCAAGTTCATCGCCGCGCCCGAGGACTATCTCCGCGGCAGCCGGGAAGACTATCTGAAGGGCCTCCCGGCTGCGATCAAGACCGTTCCCATGGTCGTATTGGTGAACGCAGGGTCGGCCTCCGCCTCGGAAATCGTGGCGGGAGCCCTGCAGGACCACAAGCGCGCCACGCTCATCGGCACCGCGACCTTCGGCAAGGGGTCGGTGCAGACGATCCTTCCACTGGGCAACAACACCGCAATCAAACTGACCACGGCCCGCTACTACACGCCGAGCGGACGCTCGATCCAGGCGAAGGGCATTGTTCCCGACGTCATTGTCGAAGATCCCACGACGCCCACGGTGGGGCGGCTCCGCGAAGCGGACCTGGAGAAGCATCTCCTTAACGACCAGGACAAGGCCGCCCGTTCCGACGCGACGCAGAAATCCACGGCAAAACCCGCGACAGAGGGCAGCGGCGGCGGTGACGAGAAACCCCCGGCCCCGCTCGAGTTCGCCTCGGAAAAGGATTTCCAGTTCCAGCAGGCGCTCAAGTTCCTCAAGGGCCAGCCGCTGGCGACCGCGCAGAGCGCGCCGGTCGCAGCTCCCAAGAATTGATAAGGCGGACGCGAAAAACGCGCCGCCTTATCTCCGCGGAATGGAACTGACGCCTTGCGCAGTTCATTCCGCGGGGAGAGCCCCTCATGAATGACGATCAGCTGCTGCGATACTCGCGGCACATCCTGCTGCAGGAAATCGGCATCGAAGGCCAGGAAAAGTGGCTGGCGTCCTCGGCGCTGGTGATAGGCGCCGGCGGATTGGGTTCTCCCGCTGCCATGTACCTTGCCGCCGCCGGGATCGGACAGATAACCCTTGCCGATGGCGACGCCGTCGATCTCACCAACCTGCAGCGCCAGATCCTGCACGGCACAGAGTCAGTGGGAAAACCCAAAGTCGCTTCCGGCCGCGAAACGCTCGCCCGGATCAATCCAGATGTGCGGGTCGTACCGCTGCAGCGACGCGTCGATGCGGCCGAGTTGGACGCGCTGGTAGCCAGTGTCGGCGTGGTGCTCGACTGCTCCGACAATTTCACCACGCGCCACGCGGTCAACCGTGCCTGCGTGCGGCATCGCAAGCCGCTCGTTTCCGGAGCGGCGGTCAGATTCGACGGACAGGTGAGCGTGTTCGACATGCGCGACGAATCCTGTCCCTGCTATCACTGCCTGTTCCCGGAAGACGCGGAGCTCGAGGAAGTACGCTGCGCGGTAATGGGGGTGTTCGCACCGCTCACCGGCATCATCGGCACGGTTCAGGCTGCCGAGGCGCTGAAGTTGCTCGCGGGCGCCGGCGAGACGCTGAAGGGCCGCCTGCTGATCCTGGATGCGCTCGCCATGCAATGGCGCACCGTGAGGCTCGCGAAGGATCCTGCCTGCGCGGTCTGCGCCAAAGTCATCGCCTAGTTTCTACACAAGCAGGGGCCACTGCTTGTCCCAGAGTTCCGAGGGAAGACGCTTGAAGCCGCTCTTGGCGAACTGGTGCCAGCGTCCTGTGACGTAGCAAAGCAGCAGGTTCGCCTGAGGGCCGGGGTCGGGCGCCGGCTGTCCCACCTCCCCAGGCTGCTGCTGAGTCGCAGCCACGCGCAGGCACTGCTTGAAAGTCGCTTCCAGCCTGTCGTGGAACTGGTTGATGCGCGCCTGCAGTCTCTCGTCCTCGTTCACCAGGGCGTCACCGACGAGCACGCGCGTCATCCCGGGGTTCTTTTCCGCGAAACCGAGCAGCGAAGCGAGAATCGCATGCAGCTGCTTGAGACCGCTGTCCTCCTCGGTGATGATCTTGTTCACCAGACCGAACACGCTCTGCTCGATGAACTCTATGAGCCCCTCGAACATCTGGGCCTTGCTGGCGAAATGGCGGTAGAGCGCGGCCTCGGAAACATCGAGCTGCTTGGCCAGCGCGGCGGTGGTGACCTTCTCGCCCTTCGGACTCTCGAGCATTCGCGCCAGCACCTGCAATATCTGCAGGCGGCGCTCGCCTCGTTTGGCAGCGGGCATGGCTTCCTCCAAGGCGATCGGCTAAGTAGCTATTGTATGATTCCGGGTAAGCGCTTGCTACCGCCTGCTAATCCTGTCTCGAGGCTGACCCCGGTCGGTTCAGTTGCACATTGATCAGCAAAAAACAAATTCTCAAGAAGCCAGACAAACTGCGGCTTACGCCGCACTTCACCCTTGCTCAGTTAATTCGCTCGAAAACGGCGACGAAAAAGGGAATTGACAATACTCCGCCAAAAAAAATCATAAGAAATCTCAAGCAACTTGCCGGAGGGTTGGAAGAAGTTCGGGGACTGCTTGGACACCCACTGGCGATTTCCAGCGGCTATCGATGCAAGGCTCTAAATTCAGCGGTCGGGGGAAGTGAGACGTCGCAACACGTGCAAGGTTTGGCGGCGGACTTTGTCTGCAGGCAGTTTGGCAGTCCTTACCGTATCTGCAAAAAAATCGCCGATTCTGGCCTGGAGTTTGATCAGCTAATTCATGAGTACGGCAAGTTCAAGAAAGAACAATGGATTCACCTTGGCTTTGGACCCAAGAGCAGGCGGCAGATCTTGACGATACGCGCGAGCAGGAACTTCCGTCGCGAAGGTCTTCATCGGCTCTAATCCATTGAGCCTAAGTTGGCTGGTTCCGCTCGCGTCGTCAACGAGTGGCTCTTAACCCTCAGCCAATCACCTGGACCGTATCAGCGTCCCGACGCCTTCATCGGTGAGAATCTCCAGCAGCACGGCGTGTTCGACGCGCCCGTCGATGATGTGCACGCTCTTGACGCCGTTCCTGGCCGCGTCCAGCGCCGAACTGATCTTCGGGAGCATGCCCCCGGAGAGCGTGCCGTCCGCAACCAGGGCGTCGATCCTTTTCGGGGTGAGGCCGGTAAGCAGCTTGCCGTTCTTGTCCAGCACCCCCGGCGTATTGGTGAGCACGACGAGCTTCTCCGCCTTCAGCACCTCGGCAAGCTTCCCGGCAACCAGATCGGCATTGATGTTGTAGGACTGCCCGTCTTCGCCCACGCCGATCGGCGCCACCACCGGGATGAAGCCGCCTTCTTCCAGCGCCCAGATGACCTTCGGGTCGATCGAGGAAATTTCGCCGACCTGGCCGATGTCGATCTTGCCGCTGCCACGAACCTTGTCCGGCAGCAGCAGCTTCCTCGCCCGCACGAAGGCTCCGTCCTGTCCGGTCAGGCCGACCGCCTTGCCTCCGGCCTGGTTGATGAGCGTCACGACCTCCTTGTTGACCTGGCCGCCGAGCACCATCTCCACCACGTCCATGGTCTCGGCGTCGGTGACGCGCATGCCCTGGATGAACTCGCCCTTCTTTCCCAGGCGCGCAAGCTGCTCATCGATCTGCGGCCCGCCCCCGTGCACGATGACCGGGTTCATGCCGACCAGCTTGAGCAGCACCACGTCGTGGGCGAAGCTGCGCTTGAGCCGCTCGTCGGTCATGGCGTTGCCGCCGTACTTGACCACGATGGTCTTGCCGTGAAAGCGCTTGATATAAGGCAGCGCCTCAGCCAGGACTTTGGCTTTGTGAGCCGGGCTCAGGTCGGGGTCGCTCATCGTCGCACGCATGTTAAGCGCCGATTGTACCTTTCGGCACGGGAAAAAAGAAAAAGGCGGTCGAGTGACCGCCTTGAATCCAGCCCGCGTTCAATGTCGCGGAGTTGGTGCGACGCCTATTACTGGATGGTGAGGTGCTTTGCGGCAGGTGTCGCCTTCTTCGGCAGGACGAGTTCGAGCACGCCGTCGGAGTACTTGGCGGTCGCGCGGGCCTCGTCGAGTTCCTGGCCAAGCCGGAAAGCGCGCGATACCTTGCCGACGTAGCGTTCGCTGTGCAGCAGGCGTTCGCCGTCCTTCGCCTCGCGCTCGACCCGCGACTCGGCCGTGATCGACACCTGATCGCCCTCGATGTTGACCTTGATGTCGTCCTTCTTTGTTCCCGGCAGTTCGGCGAGCACTTTGTATTCGCCATTCTGCTCGGTGACATCGATTTTCAGTCGGTGCACCGGCGCGCCGGCTTCGATTCCCGCCGGCCGGACAAGAAAGCCCGTCAGAAAATCATCAAACACGTCCCCGAAAGGATCGTAACGAGTGATATTTACCATGTTGCATCTCCTTCGTTTTCAGTCCCGGACGATATGCCCGCGTGCCGAATAAGTGGGGCGCGAACCGGCGATTTCAAGGTGCTTGCCACGCCTTTCCCAAGCGGATAGATTGGTCGCTTCGCGTCGGTTGCCGTCTTCCGTGCCCCCAGAGATTTCCGTCCCAAGCCCCCTTGAATTCGAGCGGCACCGCCCTTATCTTTTGCGCTTCGCTCTTCTGCGACTGCGCGATCGAAGTGCCGCCGAGGATGCTGTCCAGGAAGCCTTGCTCGCCGCCATCCAGGGTGCGGGGCGATTCGCCGGTCAGTCTTCGGTGCGCACCTGGCTCGTCGGGATCCTCAAGCACAAGATCGTCGACAGCATTCGCAAGTCGGCACGCGAGCCGATCTCCGAATTTTCCGGCGAAGCCGGCGCTGAAGATCTGGACGCTTACTTCGAGACCGACGGGCACTTCATCGATCCCCCCGAGGCCTGGGAAGACCCCGAGCGGGCGCTCGAAGAGCGCCGTTTCTTCGAGGCACTGGAACGCTGCCTGGCATCGCTCCCCAAGGCGACGGCGAGCGCTTTCACTCTGCGCGAGCTGATAGGGCTCGATACGCAGGAAATCTGTAAGGAACTGGGGATTTCTGCGTCCAACTGCTGGGTCATGCTGTATCGCGCCCGGATGAGCCTGCGCGCCTGCCTCGAGCGGACCTGGTTCGGCGAGCGCGCAGGCGGCAGCAAGTAGGGAGCGAAACCGGGATGTCGATTCGCCTGACGTGCAAAGAAGCGAGCCGCCTCATCTCCGAGGGGATGGACCGGCGTCTGTCTTTCCTGGAGAGGCTCGCCTTGCGCCTGCACGTGGGCGTCTGCGACGCGTGCACGCGCTTCTCCCGGCAACTCGGCTTCCTGCGGCGAGCGCTCCAGAAGATGCCCGGCCCGGATGACCCGGAAGCCCGCTGAAGCCGAACCCGGTCGCGGCACGCCGGTATCCCGGTGCGAGCGGTGTCGCAGCGAATTCGAGTGCGGCATGAATATGGCGACGGGTTCGTGCTGGTGTGCCGAGTACCCGCCCTTGCCCGCGCCGGTCCAGGGCAAGGGTTGCTACTGCCCGCGTTGCCTCGGCGAGTTGACTGCTGCGCGCAACGCCGGCTAGTGCTTGGGTGCTCCGCTGGGGTCACGCACCTCGGCCCTGACATCGACACTCGTAACCGATTTGTCCTTACCCTCGACGCGCAATCGAATCGGCACCG